>Ga0209317_1002337_pt1 | contig 13959 bp, 11 predicted proteins | sample RifGroB2_FD_183994 | JGI IMG/M metagenome (GOLD analysis project Ga0209317, IMG submission 183994) | Soil microbial communities from Rifle, Colorado, USA - Groundwater B2 (SPAdes) (version 2) | ecosystem: Environmental > Terrestrial > Soil > Unclassified | place: Rifle, Colorado | collected... | reverse complement strand
TGGAAGCAGTGCACATATACCTGGTATTTTTGGTCTTACGATGGCCGGTGAGGTTGTTCGGGACCTTTTAAAAATTGGGTAATTTTAAGGCTCATTTTTTAATATCACTAATGTCTATAAAAACTATATTTTAAATAAAATATAACTATTGACAAAATTTAAAAACATGAGATAAGGTCTGTACAACTTCAGCTAAACTTAAATGGTACTTATTTTTTGACCTTGCAGGACAGACAGTATTTTTTTTGCCTTTACTGTCTATAAAAACCATAGGAAAAGGAGACTGCTATGCAATTGAAAAAAAGTATTATGATTTTAGGAACAGCAGCACTGTTAGGCGCCTCATCCTTGCCGGTTGTGGCTGCCGACGTCACCATCCTGAATGTTTCGTATGACCCCACCCGCGAATTGTACACTGATTTCAACAAATCCTTTGCCTCTTACTGGAAAGGGAAAACCGGCGACACCACCAAGCAATCCCACGGTGGCGCAGGCAAGCAGGCCAGGGCGGTCATTGACGGGCTTGAAGCAGATGTGGTTACACTGGCGCTGGCTTACGACATTGATGCCATCGCCGAAAAAGGGCTGATCAAGCCGGGGTGGCAGAAGGAATTGCCCCACAACAGCTCTCCATACACCTCCACCATTGTTTTTCTGGTTCGCAAGGGAAACCCTAAAAATATCAAAAATTGGGATGATCTCGTGAAACCGGGGATCTCAGTCATAACTCCCAATCCTAAAACATCAGGCGGCGCACGCTGGAACTATCTGGCTGCCTGGGCATATGCCCAGCATCAACCGGGCGGCAATGACACCAAGGCCAGGGAATTTGTGCAAAAACTCTTCAAAAATGTACCGGTGCTTGATTCCGGAGCCCGGGGATCCACCAATACTTTTGTACAGCGCGGACTGGGCGATGTGCTGCTGGCCTGGGAGAATGAAGCCTTTCTGGCAATCAACGAGCTGGGACCGGACAAGTTTGATGTCGTAACTCCTCCCGAGAGCATCCTGGCTGAACCGCCGGTAACCGTAATCGACAAGGTGGCGGACAAGCACGGAACCCGTAAGGTGGCGGAAGAATATCTGAAATATCTCTACAGCGACGAAGGGCAGAAGATCGCGGCCAAGCATTACTATCGCCCGATCAATGCAAAAATTCCGACAAAACTGGCCAAAGTAAAAAAACTGTACACCATCGACCAGGCCTTTGGCGGCTGGCAGAAAGCACAAAAGACACACTTTGCCGACGGCGGCACGTTCGATCAGATTTATGGAGTTAAGAAGTAAAAGATAAAACGGCAATAGAACTTGAAATGCCAGGGGAAAGACCATGAAATTATTCAAACAGCATAATAATGTACTGCCGGGTTTCGGCCCGACTCTCGGTTTCACGGTCTTTTACCTGAGCGTCATCGTGCTGATCCCCTTATCAGCCCTGGTCTTCAAAACAGCAGGTTTAAGCTGGAGCGACTTTATCAATACAGTAACCGCGCCAAGAGTCTTGGCTTCATACAAGGTCACTTTCGGAGCGGCAATTATTGCCGCAATGATCAATTCAATTTTTGGAGCGCTGGTAGCCTGGGTGCTGGTTCGCTACCGCTTTCGCGGCCGGCGGATGGTAGATGCGCTGGTGGATCTCCCCTTTGCCCTGCCGACAGCCGTAGCCGGTATCACCCTGGCTACTATCTACTCCCCCAACGGCTGGCTTGGACGTTTCCTAGAGCCGCATGGCATCAAGGTGGCTTTTACACCGCTCGGCATCATACTGGCCATGACCTTTATCGGCCTACCTTTTGTGGTGCGCACGGTTCAACCGGTGATAGAAGAGATAGAATCCGAATTGGAAGAAGCAGCCGTCTGCCTTGGTGCAAATCGGAGGCAGACCCTGCAACGAGTGATTTTTCCGATGCTGCTCCCCTCCATCCTGACCGGTTTCGCCCTCTCGTTTGCCCGCGGTGTCGGCGAATACGGCTCGATCATCTTCATTGCCGGCAATATGCCGATGGTCTCGGAGATCACGCCGCTGTTGATCATCACTAAACTTGAGCAGTTCGATTATCAGGGTGCCACAGCCATCGCTTCCGTCATGCTGCTGTCATCATTTCTGATGCTGCTGGTGATCAACCTGCTGCAGAAGTGGAGCAGAAGGTATGCGGAGTAACAGAACAGTATCAGACAGAACCCCAAGAAATTTTCACGCGGAGACACGGAGAACGCGGAGAAAAACCAAGATCAAAAGCATAAAATCCAATGTGCTAATTGCTGTTATGAATTTCTCCGCGTCTCCGCGTGAGGTAGATTTTGCCGGAACTTTTTCAGATTTTGACCCGAAGATATGTCTTTTATCAGCGTAAATCCGCTGCATCCGCGTCATCAGCGTTCCATTAAAGATTTAAGGTTTGGGTTCCCATGTCCACGACGATCAAAACATATTCTGCCAAAGGCATCACCGAACCGGCCTTCGTCCGCTGGCTCCTGACCGCCGTCGCCCTGCTCTTTCTGGCCCTGTTTCTGGCTCTCCCTCTGGCTGCAGTTTTCAGCCAGGCCTTTGAAAAAGGTCTCGCTGTTTATTTGGAAGCATTACGGGAGCCGGATACTTTGTCATCCATCAAGCTGACACTGATAACCGCCGCCGTAAGTGTTCCGCTTAACCTCTTCTTCGGTGTAACAGCGGCCTGGGCCATCGCAAAATTCAACTTTCCTGGCAAAAACCTGCTGATCACACTGATCGATCTCCCTTTCTCTGTCTCCCCGGTTGTATCAGGCTTGATTTATGTATTGATTTTCGGCCTGCAGGGATGGATGGGCCCGTGGTTGCAGGAGCACGATATAAAAATTGTCTTTGCAATTCCGGGCATCATCCTGGCCACCATCTTCGTCACCTTCCCTTTTGTGGCCCGTGAACTGATCCCGCTTATGGAAGCCCAGGGTAGAGAAGAGGAAGAGGCGGCCCTGGTGCTTGGCGCCAGCGGCCTGCAAACCTTTTTCCGCGTGACCCTCCCCAATATCAAATGGGGCATCATTTACGGCGTCATACTCTGTAACGCACGGGCCATGGGAGAATTCGGAGCCGTGTCGGTCGTCTCCGGCCACATCCGCGGCATGACCAACACCGTTCCGCTGCATGTGGAGATACTCTACAACGAGTACAACAACAGCGCCGCCTTTGCCGTGGCTTCGCTGCTGGCCTTTCTGGCATTGATCACTCTGGCGATCAAAACAATAGCCGAATGGAAAGTACGGCAGCAGCTTAAGGCATAATTCATCAGACTGATCCGCCTGATCAGTCCAATCACGAGGGTTCCATGAGCATCGAAATCGAAAACATCAGCAAACAGTTCGGCAGTTTTAATGCACTGAAAGACGTCAGCCTTTCTATCCCATCCGGCGAACTGGTGGCCCTGCTGGGACCTTCCGGGTCAGGCAAGACCACCCTGCTGCGGATTATATCAGGACTGGAGTCAGCCGATTCCGGCCGGATTCTTTTTAACGGTCAGGACACGACACATGCTGATGTACGTGAGAGGCAGGTCGGTTTTGTTTTCCAGCATTATGCCCTGTTCCGTCACCTAAGTGTCTTTGAGAACATCGCTTTCGGACTGCGGGTCAGATCCCGCGCTACACGCCCTGCCAAGGACAAGATCAACGATAAGGTGATGGAGCTGTTACGTCTTGTGCAACTGGAAGGTATAGCCAAACGCTACCCGGCACAACTTTCCGGAGGTCAGCGCCAGCGCGTAGCCCTGGCCCGCGCCCTGGCTGTGGAGCCGCAGGTGCTGCTGCTGGACGAACCTTTCGGGGCACTGGACGCCCAGGTGCGGACAGAGCTGCGTCGCTGGCTGCGCAAGCTGCACGACGAGATCCACGTTACCAGCGTTTTTGTTACCCACGATCAGGAAGAGGCTCTGGAAGTGGCCGACCGGATTGTCGTCATGAACAAGGGTAGGATAGAGCAGGCCGGAACACCTGATCAGGTCTACGAGTACCCTGCCAACCCGTTCGTGCTCAATTTCCTGGGCAACGTCAACCTGTTTCACGGACGCCTGCAACAAACAGGCGCTAACCAGGAACCGGAAGAAAATGCAGTATCGTATGTTCGCTCCCATGACATTGAAATTGAGCGCAGCCAATTGGATCCGGCAGCTCTAAAAGCCGAGATCAGACATATCCAGAAGCTTGGTCCATCGGTGCGGATCACTCTGACAACGCACGGGAAAGGCGAACTAATTGAGGCGGAACTGACCAGGGATGTATTTCAGAATCTGGGCTTGCAGCAGGGAGAAGAAGTCTTTGTAAGGCCGCGTCAGGTCAGGGTGTTTGTTGAGGATTACCAGATTTAGGTATTTAAACATTTCAGCCTCGGATTACTTCGGGATCCAGGATTAAATCTTAATGCGCAAATCCTGAGTAATCATAGTAATCCTGAGGCAGAATATATTTTTGAGCTATTTTCCCTGGTCACTTCCAGCTTGTCCGGCTTGAATAAAATTAAAAGTAGTAAAACCTTCCTTTTTGCAGGGGAACAACTTACTGCACACGCCATGAAATACCTGTAAAAAATATCTTGACAAAAATGGGTGTTCAATCTAAATATCTATAAAAAGAATAGGCAATATAGATCAAATAAATATTCCCGTCTACCTGACAGTCTGTCGGATCAATTGGCCAAAAATGACCCTTGCAATCAACCCACATAGGCTACAAGCGCTAATGGAGAAGCCATTCTCAGTACACTCGTCAAACGAGTTGCGACGACAGGGAACGGTTTTTTTCATTGGCGGCAGTCTACCGGTCCTGGAAACGCTTGAAACAATGTACGAGAGTTGCTGCCAGGAATCCAGCGGGTTGTTCCATGTAACTTTTGCCGATGGCGAGGAAATCAAAGGCAATCTTGAACTGGTACGTCAAATCAAGAAAAATTTTTCCGTACGCCTGATGGGTCGGATCTCACACACCCTGCCGGACATGTTTTTCGAACAACTCTACCTGGCAGGCCTGGATATACTCGATATTCCCTATAAAGTCTTTGCAGGCATAAAAGGGTCATCAGTAGAAGACCGAATGAGGGACATGGTCCGTGCCTGCGCAATTTTCCCCCGCTGGGCTCTGACCTCTTCATTACAGGTAAATGAAATGGAAGCGCCTGCGCTACGCAACGCCATAGATAATCTGCTGACAAATGGAATCATTCCGCTTTTGAGCATGCCGGATCAGGCCGGTGCCGAGATCAGAGATGATGCCTTGGCACTGTTTGCGTATATCGCCGACGCCTGGCAGCGTTACGAAGTACCCCTTAAGCCTCTGTTACCGCTGATCCAGCTGACGACCCCGCTGGAATCCGGCAATAGTGGAGGTTTCCTTCGCAGTGCCATCGATATGTTCCATGACCGGAGAATGCTGGCCACATCGGACCTGCGCCGTCACTTGCGCACGAAAGAGGCAGAAGCCTCATTCGAATCATCGGGGTTGTGATGAATAACTTTGATAAACCACTAAAACTGGACACACGACCGCTCTGGATGATCCTGTTCGATCGTACCTTTCACTACCAGATATTTGCAACTCTGCTGATTATCTGCGCCGTTCTGTTCAGTCTCACCCCGCCGGCAGGGCTTACGACACAGGGTTATCACGCCTTGGTACTGTTCGGCGCCACGATCTTTCTCTGGGTGTCGGGTTTGTTGCCGTTGGCAGTAACTTCGCTCATGGCAATGGCGATGCTGCCGATGCTGGGGATCCTGGACGCGAAAAAGACCTATGCCATGTTCGGCAATGAAGCGGTGTTCTTTATTCTGGGCGCTTTTATACTGGCGGCCGCCATGACCGGCTCCGGCCTTTCCACCAGGTTGGCACGGGGGATGCTGGCGCGCTTCGGCAAAACCCCCACAAGATTGGCCTTTACCATATTTCTTTTAAGCGCGTCCCTTTCGTTCTGTATGAGCGAACACGCAGTGGCCGCCATGATGTTCCCCATCGTAGCCGAGATCGGCCATGGTCTGAGGCTTAAGACCGAGAAAGAAAACTACGGGAAACTCCTCTTTATGAGTATTGCCTGGGGATGTGTGATAGGCGGGATCGCCACTTTCCTGGGTGGAGCGCGGGCACCGCTTGCGGTCGGCATGCTAAAGGAAAGCACCGGCCTGGATTTTACTTTTTTCGAGTGGAGCATGGCGGCTGTCATGATCGTGATCCCGCTGCTCGTGATCGGCTTTCTCCTGCTGCTCAAGCTTTTTCCCCACGAGATTACCAGCGTGGACGAAGGCCTCAAGTTTCTGAACCGAAAACGACTTGAAGCGGGACGCATGAGTTACAATGAGATGATTGTGGCGGTCATCATGGTAATTACGATTCTTTCCTGGATTTTTCTGGGAAAATTGTTTGGACTGGCCAGTATCGCAACTTTGGCGGTAGCAGCCTTGTTCGCCTGCCGGGTCGTCTCCTGGCAGGCAATCGAAGAGTACGTAAACTGGGGTGTGATCCTTATGTACGGTGGAGCAATATCCATCGCCTCGGCCCTTGAGAAGACCGGCGCTGCACAATGGCTGGCAAACAAGGGTTTAGCGGGATTAAGCGATTCCCCCTTCATGGTGATCACGGTCATTTCACTTATTTCCCTGCTGTTGACCGAATGTATAAGCAATGCAGCTGTCATCGCCATTCTACTGCCAATCGGGCTCAGTCTCGCAAAAACCATGGGAATGGACCCGAAAATCATTACTCTGGCGGTGGCACTCCCTGCAGGACTTGCCTACTGCCTCCCCATGGGAACTCCGGCAAATGCCATCGTCTACTCTTCCGGTTTTCTGAAGAGTCGGGAAATGATATTGCCGGGCATGTTAATTATGGGAATTTCGTGGCTGCTTTTTCTGGCGTCGGCTTATTTTATCTGGCCATTGATCGGTTTTAAAATTTAGGAAAGGAATTTATTATGGATAACAACATACCCTCTATATCCCCTGACGCTTCCCCCACCGACATTCTCTGTCTCGGCATTGAAGCAGCCAATGGCCCTGTTTCACTGGCCTGCTCGTTTTCACCCGAAGATGTGGCCATCATTAATATCGCCCATGGAGCAGGCTTGAAAATGGGGATTTTTGCCATTGACACCGGACGCCTGCATGAAGAGACGTATGAAGTGGCTGAAGCCTTGACTGAACGCTACCGGATTCAGATCAAATGGTATTTTCCGCAGCATGAAGCAGTGGAGAAACTGGAGCGCGAAAAAGGTCTGTTCTCCTTCCGCGAGTCACTGGCTAATCGTCACGAGTGCTGCCACATCCGCAAGGTTGAGCCGCTCTCAAGGGCTCTGAAAGATCTCAAAGGCTGGGTGACCGGAATGCGCCGGCAGCAGGGTGTTACCCGCAGTGATCTTGCCGCTATCGAGCGGGACGACCTGAATGGCGGTATCCTTAAGATCAATCCGCTGATAGAGTGGTCTGAGGAGCAGCTACAGACGTATGCAGCCGAGCACAACCTGCCGGCCAACCGTCTCTTCAGTCAGGGCTACCGTTCCATCGGCTGCGCCCCCTGCACAAGAGCAGTGCAACCGGGAGAGGACGCCAGGGCAGGCAGATGGTGGTGGGAGAACCCTGAGAATAAGGAATGCGGATTACATCGTAGATAAACAACTTTCCTGACGGGTGTGGATTTTTCGCTAGATCAAGGCTGTCGAGGGATTGCGCGGAGGCGTAGCACCGCTACGCCGCACAAGGAATCCCGAAGACTTACGCAGATATAGCGGAAAAGCCGCACCCGCACACAAGGAGCAAATATATGAGCAAGAATCTGACCCACCTGCAGCAACTCGAAGCCGAAAGCATCCACATCATGCGCGAAGTTGTCGCTGAATTCGGCAACCCGGTGATGCTTTATTCCATCGGCAAGGATTCGGCAGTGATGCTGCACCTGGCCCGCAAGGCCTTTTATCCGGCGCCGCCACCGTTTCCGCTGCTGCACGTAGACACTACCTGGAAGTTCCGCGAAATGATCCAGTTCCGGGACAAGATGGCTGCAGAATGCGGACTTGACCTGATCGTGCATGTGAACAAGGAGGGGGTGGAGCGTGGTGTTTCTCCCTTTACCCATGGATCGGCGCTCTATACCGATGTCATGAAGACCGAAGGACTGAAGCAGGCGCTTGACCGTTACAAGTTCGATGCCGCCTTTGGCGGCGCCCGTCGCGATGAGGAAAAATCCCGGGCCAAGGAGCGAATATTCTCCTTCCGCAGCGCCAACCACCGCTGGGACCCTAAGAATCAGCGGCCGGAACTATGGAACCTGTACAACACCAGGGTCAAGCCGGGGGAAAGCATACGCGTTTTTCCTCTTTCCAACTGGACCGAACTGGACATCTGGCAGTATATCCATCTGGAGCAGGTGCCGATCGTGCCGCTCTATTATGCCGCTGTCCGTCCGGTGGTGGAGCGGGATGGCATGCTGATCATGGTGGACGATGAGCGTATGGAGCTTAAACCGGGGGAGACTGTACAGCATAAATCAGTCCGCTTCCGTACTCTGGGGTGCTATCCCCTGACCTGCGCCGTCGAATCAGAGGCGGACACCCTGCCTGAAATTATCCAGGAAATGCTGCTTACCCGCACCTCTGAGCGCCAGGGGCGCCTGATCGACCATGATCAGGCAGGATCGATGGAAAAGAAAAAACAGGAGGGCTATTTTTAGCCCGAAACGGTTCTTTTTTGCCCTGGCTGCGTAAGTCTTCGGCAGCGGTTGTGCGACGTAGCGCTGCTACGTCTCCGCCCCCTGCCTCGACAGCCTTGCCAGGACAAAAAACTCCTCGTTTCCAATAGCTATTATAATAAAGGCGTCGAATGCACCTTGGAGGTTTTTTATGGCACATCAATCAGACCTGATAGAACAGGATATCCTTACCTATCTTAAAAAACAGGAAGAAAAATCGCTGCTCCGTTTCATTACCTGCGGCAGCGTTGATGACGGCAAGAGCACACTCATCGGACGACTGCTCTGGGATTCGAAGATGGTATTCGAGGACCAGCTGGCGACGCTGGAGATTGACAGCAAGAAGGTAGGCACCCAGGGGGGAGCCATTGACTATGCCCTGCTGCTCGACGGGCTGCAGGCAGAACGGGAGCAGGGCATTACCATTGACGTGGCCTACCGCTACTTCTCCACCGACCGGCGCAAGTTCATTGTCGCTGATACACCCGGCCACGAGCAGTATACCCGTAACATGGTTACCGGAGCCTCCACCGCCCAGGTTGCGGTCATCCTGGTGGATGCCCGCAAGGGGCTTCTGACCCAGACCAGACGCCACAGCTATCTGGTATCCCTGGTCGGCATCCGGCATATCGTGCTGGCGATCAACAAGATGGACCTGATTGATTTCGACGAAAAACGCTTTGAGTCAATTCTGCGTGATTACGAGCAATTCGCCGCCACTCTTGGTTTTACCTCTATTACGGCTATCCCGATCTCTGCTCTTAATGGCGACAATATCATCGAAGCCAGTGCCAACACCCCGTGGTACAAGGGATCTTCCCTGCTGAACCATCTGGAGACCGTCCAGATTGAAGCAAAGAGCAAGGAACAGCCGTTTCGGATGCCGGTACAATGGGTGAACCGCCCCCATCTCGACTTCCGCGGTTTCTGCGGCACCATTGCCTCAGGCACAATCCGTCCGGGCGACGAACTTCAAGTCGCCTCATCGGAGCGCACCAGTACGGTGGCCCGAATTGTCACGATGAATGGAGATCTCCCCGAGGCAATTGCAGGGCAGGCAATAACACTGACCCTGTCGGACGAGATCGATGTCAGCCGGGGAGATTTGCTGACAACCCCTGATGCGCCTCCGCTCTACACTCGACACACAGAGGTTCATCTGGTCTGGTTCCAGGACGAGCCTTTGAAACCGGGGCAGAGCTACCTGGTCAAAACAGCAGCTGCCCTTATTCCAGGCCGCGTCGCCGCTGTGCAGTACGCGGTGGATGTCAACACCCTGGAACAGAAGCAGGTCAGTACGCTGGGGTTGAACGAAATCGGTGTGGGAAGGCTGGAACTGGACCGCCCCATTCCTTTCGATCCCTATCGCAGGAACCAGGATACCGGCAGTTTTATTCTTATCGATCGATTCACCAACGCTACCATGGCGGCAGGCATGTTTATTGCGGCAGCTCCGGAAGAGGCGCAGCAGGAACAGGTGACACAAAATATAGCCGAGCTGGACGACGGTAGCGCCGCCACTTTCATCAGCTTGAACGATTCATTCATAACAGGTGAAAACCTGATTGACCTTACCGAAAAACCGGAAAATATAATGTTCAATGTTTCCGGAGATTTCCTCGAATATCTGGCACAAGGCAACCGGGTACTCTTACGGCTGCGTAATACCGGACAACTTATACCTTTGGCTCGCTTGGCCTACGAACATAATCTGGCCTTCGAGTTCAGCCGAAACATGAATCAGGTTGATATAATCCTTTATAAACAAAGCAAATAAGTCAAAGGCAATGGAACACGGAAAATACGGAACCAACGGATAAAACCAGATCACGTTCAGAACGATAAAGATCCGATTTTTCCAGCTTCTTCTGATTTTTCCGTGTTCCATCGTTTGGGCTTTTATCTTTGCGAAGCTTAAACAAAATACGATTTACAAATCTGCGTAAACCCGCTCAATCCGCGTCGCCTGGAGGCGCCTACTTCTGGCATCTGCGTTCCATTTTTCTTTAGTGTTTTTTCTTTCCCATATCTCCCGTAAATCCACCCTATTCTGTTTAAATTAAAACTACCTTGACATCGTCCCTCCATTTAGTAGGATTCCGCCCATGGTCATCATAAATTTGAAATTGACCGGATTGAGGTATTTGAAAATGAAGAAAAAAGTTCTGTTACTGATTCTGCTAGTTCTGTTTATTGCATCGGTCCTCTTGATCATTTTCAGGAAAAAACCGGATTCTTCCGGAGAATTGAAGGTTTCCGGCACGATAGAGGTTACGTCCACTGAACTCTCGTTCAAAATACCGGGGCGTCTGGCCCGGCGTCTGGTTGACGAGGGGGAGATGGTAAAGACCGGACAAGTCATAGCATATCTGGAAGACGATGAACTGAAGAGTGAACTTGGTGCCCGCAGCGCCGATCAGCGTGCCCAGCAGGCCGGGCTGGCAGACCTTCGGGCAGGAAGCAGACGCGAAGAGATAGCACAGGGGGAAGCTGCTCTGGCACGCACCAGGGCCGAGACGCAGCGTCTGGCAAGCGATGCGGCGCGTGCCGAAGAGCTGTTCCGCCGTGAAGTAATCCCGCTGAAAGATCTGGAGGCGGCGCGTGCCGCACGTGACTCCTCGGCTGCTGCGCTACGCGAGGCGGAACAGCGCCTGAAGCTTTTGAGGAGCGGGCCCAGACCGGATGCCGTGCGGGAAAAACGCGCCAGGGTCGAAGCGGCTGAAGCTGCTCTTGATATGGCAAAAACCCGCCTCTCCCAGAGCATTTTGACTTCCGGTCACCCCGGAGTGGTGCTGGCCAAGCATGCGGAACCGGGGGAGATGCTTTCTGCGGGATCACCGGTCGTCACAGTCGGAAAGATGGACGAGGTCTGGCTGCGGGCTTATATTCCGGAAAATGAGCTGGGGCGTGTCAAACTGGGGCAGACAGCGTCGGTAACTGTTGACGGCAGACCGGGTAAGGTGTTTACCGGGCGGGTCAGTTTTCTATCATCGCAGGCGGAATTTACGCCAAAAAACGTGCAGACCGAAAAAGAACGGGTCAAACTGGTCTACCGGATCAAGATCACACTGGCAAATCCCCAGATGGAGCTGAAACCGGGTATGCCTGCCGATGCGGTGATTCAGACAAAACCTGAACGGCAATAGAACGCGCATGCCAGAAGTAGGCGCCTCCAGGCGACGCGGATTGAGCGATGTGCGCAGATTTTAGAAACTTTTTTAAGCTATCCGCATGATCCGCTTAAATCAGATTTGATCCGCGTCCCATTGCCTTTGACTTTGGTTTTCTCTGTGTCCTTTGTGACAAAGGAGAATAAAACCAATAGCCTCGGGATTACTTCACGATTTCAAGGATTAAATCCTGAGTAATCATAGTAATCCTGAGGCTAAAATGTTTTTTTTGTGTTCTATGCTTGTTTTCTCTGTGCCCTCTGTGGCAAAAAAAGTTTTCAGGGTTTTCATGACTGTAGTTACCAAAAATCTAACCAAAAAGTTCGGCGATCTGACCGCTGTGGATTCACTTACGCTCTCCGTGGCGGAAGGTGAGCTGTTCGGCCTTGTCGGCTCCGACGGCGCGGGGAAAACCACCACCTTGCGCATGCTAACCGGGGTGATGGACCCGACTGACGGGGAAGCATCAATACTTGGCTGCCCAAGCACCGACCTTACAGCGGTGCAGGGAGAAATAGGCTACATGAGCCAGCGTTTCGGGCTTTATCCAGACTTGACCGTTGCCGAAAATATCCGCTTTTATGCCGATCTGTTCGGTGTGCCGGCAGACGAACGGACAACGCGCACGGAGCGGCTGCTGATCTTCAGCGGCATGAAACCTTTTACCCAAAGACAGGCCGGGAGGTTGTCGGGCGGAATGAAGCAGAAGCTGGGGCTCTGCTGCGCGTTGATCCATAAGCCAAAACTGCTGTTGCTGGATGAACCGACAAACGGCGTGGACCCGGTATCGCGCCGCGATTTCTGGCGCATCCTGCACGACCTGCGGTCTGAGGGGGTCACGATCATTGTGGCCACTGCCTATCTGGACGAGGCCGAACGTTGCGACCGGGTCGGACTGCTTCATCATGGAAAACTGCTGGCTTGCGACACACCAGGACTGTTGACCAACGGAGGAGCAATTTCTCTGGAGGAACTGGTGATTGCCGCAATAAGTCCTCCCGATGGCCCACCCTCCCCTTCGACTCCACTAAGGGAGCATCCGGCAAGCGGTGTTGAACAGCCATCTGCCGTATCCCTCGACAACCTGACCAAACGTTTCGGCACGTTTACCGCTGTCAACGGCATCAGTCTGACGGTGCCGAAAGGTCGTATTTTCGGTTTTCTGGGACCTAACGGCGCAGGCAAATCCACCACCATCCGCATGATGTGCGGTATCCTCCCACCCACTTCCGGAAAAGGAAGTGTAGCCGGTTTCGGCATTGCCAAGGAGCCGGAGAAGATCAAGGAAAACATCGGCTACATGAGCCAGCGTTTCTCTCTCTATGAAGATCTGACCGTGGAGGAGAACATAGCCTTCTACGCCGGTGTCTACCGGCTTTCGGGAATCAGACGGCAGGAACGGACTGAATGGGTGATCGAGATGGCCGGACTGACCGGTCGGCGCAATTCCAGGGCGGGCGAACTCTCCGGCGGCTGGCGGCAACGCTTGGCCTTGGGGTGCGCCATTCTGCACGAACCACCGATCATTTTCCTGGACGAACCGACCTCGGGCGTCGATCCGTTAAGCCGCCGCAAATTCTGGGAACTGATCTACTCTCTGGCCGGAGGCGGTGTAACTGTTTTCGTAACAACACATTACATGGATGAAGCGGAGTATTGCGACCAGCTGGCGCTGATCTACCGGGGAGAACTGATTGCAGTCGGGACACCGGAAGAGCTGAAGCGCGAGCGGGCAAAGGGAGAATTGCTGCCGAGCCTGGAGGATGTGTTTATCGAGCTGATAGAGGAGCGGGACCAGCAGAGCAGTTAACTTGTAATTTTGACTACCTGGAGGATGAAAGATCCCTGTCCCCTGAGCACCATTCCTCCAGGCAGTTTTAGTTTCTTCTTATTCCATTCCAGATTACATACCCATACCGGTCATCAAGTGCCACATGCCCATCATACCAATATCCTCATGCTCCAGAATATGGCAGTGAAACATTGCCATCCCTTTGAAATCCTTAACCGGAACAATAATAGTAGCGCTTCCCATTTTAGGAACCAGCACAACGTCCTTCCAGGCAGGTATAGTGGTATAAAGCGAAGAATA
>Ga0209317_1002335_pt1 | contig 13966 bp, 13 predicted proteins | sample RifGroB2_FD_183994 | JGI IMG/M metagenome (GOLD analysis project Ga0209317, IMG submission 183994) | Soil microbial communities from Rifle, Colorado, USA - Groundwater B2 (SPAdes) (version 2) | ecosystem: Environmental > Terrestrial > Soil > Unclassified | place: Rifle, Colorado | collected... | reverse complement strand
CTATAGCAGATGCCATTTGCAGTGTCAAATCATTCTGGCCCAGACCACGCCTTTGTGGTATAAATACCCCAAAATACTTGCTCAAGGCAATAAATAAGGGGTAAGACATGAAAATCCGCCTCTCCGCTTTCGCGCTGCTGGTAAACCTTTTTGCTGCGGCTCTCGCATGCGCCGCACCGGAACTTGCAGTGGAACAGGGGAACTATAATTTCGGCACCATCGCGCAGGGTAAAAAAGTGCAGCATAACTTCATCATCAGAAACAGCGGCGATGCGCCGCTGCAGATCAAAAAACTGTTGGCCGCCTGTGGCTGTACCGCCGTCAAGCCCTCCACTTCGGTGATTCAGCCAGGCAAGAGCGCCGAGATCGAGGTTATTTTCGATTCGGCCGCTTTTTCAGGCAAAGTGCAAAAGAGCGTCACCATGACGACTAACGCCGGCAAGACACCGAGCTACACCTTCATGATGGAAGGGATCATAACCGAGGAGTTGCAGGTAACCCCCCGCCAGTTGAGCCTCGGCGCGCTAACGCCAGGAGTCGCCAAACAACTGACCGTAAACATCACCAACAATGGCAACAGCAACGTCAGGATTGTCGCCGTCAATGTGAACTCCAACTCATTGCAGATCAAGCCTGCCTTCCGGAAAGCCGACGTGAAACCCGGCGAAACCGCCTCCATAGAACTGTCCGTCACGCCGCGGTCGGAGGCCAAGGTCCTGAGCGGGTATCTGCACATAGTCACCAGCGGCGGCCAGAAAAAAGAGATCACGGTGCCGGTATATGGCTCCATCGCCAAATGAGCCACAGATGAAAATGGAGTGAAGGCAAATGACCGGCCAGGGTTGGGGTTCAAAAAGAGCCGGCTTCATTTTATTGAATTAAAACTTGAGTTGATCTTGGAAATGGTGTAGAAGTAGTTCTTTCCCGGGCGGGTAGCTCAGCTGGATAGAGTACTGGCCTCCGAAGCCAGGGGTCACGGGTTCGAATCCCGTCTCGCCCACCAAATTTAAATCAGCTTGCTAATATAGAAACTCCGAAAGCTTTGCAAACAGTATGCAAACCCTTTCGGAGTTTCTTGTTTCCGTCCCAGTCATCTTGTCATCCGCGTTACTGGTTTTTTCCTCCTTTCCTCCTTTCTTCCTGTCGCATGGCCGCGCCAGGGATCTCTTGGCTTCCTGCAGCTACGCCGAATTGGTTTAATGGCTGGAATTGATATTATGAGTGAGCCACCGCTGTCTCAAGCTTTCCTGTCCGGCGTCACTTTGAGCACTGCCACACACTCGATCTCCACCCTGGCGCCCAAGGCCAGTCCACTCGTGCCGAAGGCAGTGCGCGCTGGGCGGTGATTCGGGAAATAGGTCTCGTAGACCCTGGTCATCTCCCCCCTTTCACCAATCTCTGCAAGCATGACGGTCGTCTTCACGACATGGTCGAGGGAAGAGCCGTGACGTTCCAGGACGGCCTTCACGTTCTCCAGCGCCTGCCGGGTTTCGGCAGCAATGCCGCCTGGAACCAGCTGCGTAGCGCCGGTTCTGCCAAGCTGTCCAGAGAGATAAAGCATCTTTCCCACGCGGACGGCCTCGGATAAAGGGAGTCCCTTGGTGTCCGCAGAAGTGAGGAATTCAAGTTCCAGATTTTGGTCGCAGCTCATCTATTGATTCTCCTTTTTTATGAAGTTCTATCAGGCTACAGACGATGTTATGCCGTAATCATTATCGTAGCCGTTGTGTTTCACCTGATTGTATCCGAGTGCGCTATTGGGAATCGGCTCCTTGGTCTCGTCCGGGTGACCGATACTGACGATGGCCAGAACCTTGATTACCTCCGGCAGCCCCAGTATGTCCTGGACGTGTTTCTCCGCACTTTTCTGTCCGTCATGCATCCGCTTTCTTATCTGAATCCAGCAGTTTCCTAAGCCCAACGATTGGGCCGCCAGCTGAACGAGGATCGCCGCGATCGAACAATCCTCCACCCAGACATCGGATTTGGTACTGTCGGCGCATACCACGATTCCCAGAGGCGCGTTGCGTAGAAATTGCGAACCGTGCTCCTTTGCTTCGGCCAGTTTTGACAACAGCTCAGGATCGTCGACGATGACAAACTCCCAGGGCTGTCTGTTTCTGGAAGATGGCGCTCGTAGCAATGCCTCCACGAGCAGGTCAAGGGACTTCCGCTCGACAGGTTCACGGGTGTACGTGCGAATACTGCGGCGCTTGCGGACCAGACTGATCATAGAGCTAGCCTCCTCATAGGGTAATTTGGCGTGTGCCAGGGACGTTGGGACGATGGGTTGTTGCCTCGGATTTTTCCAAGGACCGTTCAGGAGACCGATTTGATTTTTGCCTGGCCAGCTCGGCACGGTGCAGAAGATCGCCGAGCGTGGTCCCGTCCAGTATTCTTGCCATGGCGTCACGGACCTCTATCATGACGATTCTTATACCGCAGGTCGCCTCATCGGCCCCTTCCTGGCATTTCACAACGCCGTCGCTCACGCACCCGACCGGGGCGATCGGCCCCTCGAATATCCTGATCACTTCCCCGACGCTGATGCATGACGGCGCCTTGCCCAGAACGTACCCTCCGCCCTTTCCCTTTTTGCTCTTCAAGATGCCATGGTGTTTCAGGGTCAGTAGAATCGTCTCAAGAAATTTTTTCGGTATCTTTTCCCGCTTTGACAGCTCGGAGATCCGCACAGGACCATATCCACCGCTTTTTGCCAAACAAAGGAGTGCCTGGAGTGCATATTGGGTTTTTTTTGTAATCATGCTGCCCCCTCCCGGGGGGTTACCGTAGTCTGAACTGGTCGGGCCGTTGCTGCCTCAAACCGCCTCATCCAACAGCAATCCAGACTGGTGCAGTCGCCAGTAATGACCCTGGCGCTGCAGAAGCTCACCATGGTCGCCGGTCTCAACGATGTTGCCCTGGTCGAGGACGACGATGTAGTCCATTTCCTGCACTGTCGAGAGCCGATGGGCGATGACCAGCAAGGTGCGGCCGCGCGACACCCGGTGGATCGCCTCCTGCAACACTAGCTCCGTTTCCGAGTCGAGGCTGGCCGTCGCCTCGTCCAGGATCAGTATCTTCGGGTCAAAAACCAACACCCGTGCAAATGACAGGAGCTGCCTTTCACCTGCCGACAGCGTGCTGCCGCATTCCGACATGATGGTGGCATAGCCTTGCGGCAGCTTCAGGATGAACCGCTCCGCGCCCACCAGCCGACAGGCCTCGCGCACCAGCTCTTCGGCGATCTCCTGCCGAAACAAGCGGATGTTGTCGATCACCGTCCCCGAAAAAACCGTCACGTCCTGCTGAACGATGCCCACCGTCTGCCTCAGGGCGTCCAAAGGCCACTCCCTGACGTCCTTCCCGTCAATGATGACTGCTCCTTCTGTGGCATCATAGAACCTGGTCACCAGGTTCATCAGCGACGATTTACCGGCGCCCGATGCCCCCACAAAACCGACTCTCCCCCCTGCCCTGATGGTAAGCTCGATCTCCCTGAGCACGGTATGCCCCGGCCGGTAGGCGAGAGAAACTTTGGCGAAGAGTACCTCTCCCCGGATCATCGGCGCTGTCGCCCCCGGCAGTTCGGCGATATCCGGCCGCTCCTGCATCGTCCGGGCAATGCGCTCCGCGGCGATTATCGACGCCTGCAGGACGTTCAACTGCTGGGTAATAGTGTTGATCGGCTGGAAGAAGCGCCTGATATAGCCGATGAAGGCATAGAGAACGCCGAAGGAGATCGATCCCGCGATGACCCCCCTGCCGCCGAACCAGACCAAGGCTGCCACCCCGAGGTCCCCCAGCAATTCCGTTATGTTGAAAAAAAGCAGGTGCATCCGGTTTTCATGAATGGTCGCCTTGAGCAGGGCCTTGTTTCGGTCATCGAACTTTTTTTGCTGCTTCGCCTCCTGGTGATAGATCTGGACGATCGCCATGCCGCTGAGGTTTTCGGCCAGAAAGGCAATAGCCGTGGCGAAACGGTTGCGGATTTCCCCGTTCACCTTCCGCAGGATGCGCTGGAAGAAAAACGAAAGCGCCACGATGACCGGGATCAGAAGAAAACAGTACAGGGCGATGGTGACGTTCAACTGCAGCATGAAAAACGTGATCAGGATAAGCGAGAAACCGCCCCGTAGCGTGTTCGCCAAGAACTGGGTAAAGAAGTTGTTGAGCGCCTCCGTGTCGTTGACGACGTTGGTAATAATGCGCCCGGCAGCATTTTGATCGAAAAACCTCAGGGAGAGCTTTTGGATATGGGTGAACAGATCGATGCGTATCGCCCTGACGATACATTGCCCTACCGACTGCAGCATTATTTCCTGGTAGTAGGTCAGAGCAAAGGAGAGCAGGACCAGCACCAGGTAGGCCGCCGTCATCAAGATGATGGCTCGGGCGTCGGGGCGGGCAACGGCAACGCAGTTATCGATGGCCTCCTTCACCAGGTAAGGCTGCGCCAGGTCGATGACGACCACGGCAATCACGAGACAGAATACGAGGGCGAGACGCCACCGATATACCTTGGCGTACGGGATGAGGATGCCTAGAGCCCCCTGTGTTTGCCGTTTTGTTTGCAGGCGCTCCGTCATGCCGCTCCTTCCGCCCAATCGGACTCCATGGTATTAATTCCATCGCTCAATGCGCCGTGCAAGGCGCCCACGGTTGCGGCCTTATCGAGCTGCAAGGAGGCGACCTCCTCTTCCGTCAAGCCGGATTGCATCGACCACAATCTGGCGTAGGAACCGCCCAGCATCAGCAATCGGGCGTGGTCCCCCCGTTCAACGACGCGCCCTTCTTCGAGCACGAGGATTTCATCCGCATGCCGGACCGCGCTCAGGCGATGGGAGATGATAATGGTCGTCTTCGATGCCGAGGCATCCGCTGCCGGGCTGCCGGTGCTCCGGATGTTCTTCAGGATCGTCCGTTCCGTCTTGGTGTCCACCGCGCTCAGGCTGTCATCAAGAATCCGGAGCGGCGCATCCTTGTAGACCATCCGCGCTATCGCGACGCGCTGCTTCTGGCCACCGGACAACCGGACGCCCCGTTCGCCGACCTCCGTATCGAAACCCTCGGGGAATTTGTCGATGTCGTCATGGATGGCGGAAACTTTTGCGCTTCGCCGCGCCAGCTCCCGGTCAAGCCCGTGATCGGAGAAGGCGATATTTTCCGCCAGCGTAGTGGAAAAAAGGAAACCGTCCTGCGGCACATAGGCGATGCCCTGTCGGAGCCGAGCCAGCGGGTAACGGAGTACATCCACGCCGTCGATGAAAACCGTCCCCTCAGGAGGGTCGTAAAGACGCAGCAGCAGGTCGGCGAGGGTACTCTTACCGCTCCCCATGGCGCCGATGATCCCCAGGGTTTTTCCCGGCCAGACAACGAAAGAGATGTCAGTCAGGACCTGCCGTTCCGTTTCCGGGTAACGAAAAGTCAACCCTGCCACCCGCAACTCCCCCTGGATCTGGCGGTCCAGCAGCACCCCTTCCCGATCGCGGACCGCGGGGACGACCTGCAGGAGCTCGGCTAGCCGCTTCAAAGACGCAGAGGCGCGCTGAACCACGTTGAGCACATTGCCGAGTTGCTCCAACGGCATGCGCAGCATCGCTACGTACAGGGTGAAGGCCACAAAGTCGCCGAGGGTGATCTCCTTCGTTATGGCCAGCAACCCACCGTAGCCAAGGGCGATGATGAACCCCAGGTTCACCATCAGCGGGACCAGCGCACCGAAGAGGGCGGAGTGGTGGATGAACCGCATCTTTTCCTCCACGATGACATCCACCTTCCCGGCAAACCGGCCGATGACCACCGGCTCATTGCCGAATGCCTTGACGGCGCGAATGCCGCCGATCACCTCTTCGACCGACTGGGCCATGCCGCCCAGGGCTTCCTGGCAGCGCTGGGCGGAGCGCCTGATTCTGGGTCCCAGCCATTTGACCAGCACCGGGATGAAGACCAGCGGCGCCAAAGCGGCCAGGGCGAGGCGCCAGTGCGTATGTACCGCCATCATGTAAAATGCCGCCGCCAGCATGGAGAGGCCGCTGGTGGACATGTTGACGCCCATGGAAGCCACTTCCCGCACCACTTCGGCATCGCTCAGGGCGTGCGACAGCAGCTCCCCGGTGCTGTGCCGGTGATAATAGGCCGGCGAAAGGGTGCCCCATTTCCTGAACAGCTCCCGGCGCAACTCATACGAGAGGATACGCCCCTTCCGGTGCACGAGAACGCGTCCCGTCCATCCGGTGCAAACGCGGACGATACCGAAAACGATGATGAGTCCGGCGCAACTGGCAGCCTCGGAGACGTTCAGCGACCCATGCTGCATACGGTCTGCGAAGCGGCCGAGCAGCTGAGGGATCAGTACGGCGACCACGTTCGCCGCCGCGACCAGGGCAACACCCAGGCTATAGACAGGCCAGTTCCTGTAAACGTAGGACCGGACCATGCGCCAACCAGACATATCTGTTCTCCACTGTGCAACTTCAGGGGGCAGGCGCGCGAAACGCAGGGGGAATGGATCTAGAATTTCAAGAGCGAGAAGACCTTCCCTTCCGGCAGCTTGCGCTTCCCGTCGAGGAACTCCAGCTCCGCCATGAAGCAGCACTCGTGCAGTTCCCCGCCCAGGCTGTGCACCATATCGACGACCGCGGAGACGGTCCCGCCGGTAGCAAGGAGGTCATCCGCGATGATTACCCGTTCCCCCTTGCCGATGGCGTCCCTGTGGATCTCGAGGGTATCGGTGCCGTACTCCAGTTCGTAACTCTTGCTGAAGGTTTCCGAGGGGAGCTTTCCCGGCTTGCGCACGAGGACCACGCCGGCGCCGAGTTTATAGGCCAGGGCCGCTCCGATGATGAACCCGCGGGCCTCAACTCCGACGACCTTCTTGATCTTTTCCCCGACGTAGCGGTGCGCCAGGAGGTCCGTCATGCGCTGGAAAGACTTGGCGTCGGAAAGAAGGGTGGTGATGTCCTTGAAGACGATCCCTTTTTTGGGAAAATCGGGGACGTCCCGGATGATGTTTTTCAGATTTTCCACACATTTTCCTCCTGTTAACCGATGGCGCAGGTCAGCCAACTCTTCGCTCCACGGGAGCCTGCGGCCAAGGTCCCCCCCTTGCGGGAACGGGTTAGGGCATCCACCCTTCAATCCCCTCCCGCTTGCGCGCCGAAGCGCTCCAGGCCTCCTCCGCCGCCGCAGCCTTGGCTGCGGCGGCCAGACGCGCAGGCCCGTCAAGCGAAGAGAAGGGTAAGCAATTATATGGACGCCGAAGGGGAGATGGTATCCGCCAAGTGAGGAGCGTTTGCATGCCGCTTCGCCACCGTATCGTCCCTGGTCTGCAACAGTTCCCAGATCTTGTGCCTGACCCAGCCGAATTCCACCGACGATCTGATGTCGCTGCCATGCCGCGGCCGCGGCAGATTGATCGGAATGATGTCCCTGACCGAGCCGGGATTATTATTCAGCACCGCCACCCGGTCGGCGAGATACACCGCCTCTTCGATGCTGTGCGTGACGAAGATAATCGTTTTTTTCGTCTCGTTCCAGATCCGGAGCAGTTCGTCCTGCAAGGTCTCCCTGGTCTGGGCATCCACGGCGGCAAACGGCTCATCCATGAGCAGCACCTCCGGGTCGTAGGCGAGAGCCCGGGCGATGGCGACCCGCTGCTTCATGCCGCCGGAAAGCTCGAACGGATAGCGGTCCTCGAACCCCTCCAGCCCGACCAGCCGGATGAAATGCCGGCTTATCTCCTTGCGCTCCTCCTTGGGGACCTTCTTCACCTCCAGGCCGAACTCGACGTTGTGACGAACGGTGCGCCAGGGGAAGAGGGCGTACCCCTGGAGGACGATGCCGCGGTCGAGGGCGGGCCCGGTGATCTTCTTGCCGTCGATATAGATGGCGCCGGAAGTGGGCCGGGCAAGCCCCGCCAGGATATCGAGCAGGGTCGATTTGCCGCAGCCGGACGGCCCGACAATGGCGAGAAATTCCCCCTTCTCCACACTCAGGTTGATGTCGCTGAGCGCCACGAAATCGGCCTGCTCCTTGCCGTTGGCCTTTTTCCGGCGGTAAACCTGGTTGATGTTTTTGACCACGATCTTGCTGTCGCCGGCGCTGCTAATGTCACCGGTATGTCTGGCGGGCATATGCTTTTCCTCCGTTTGTCGTCTTTATGCGGTGCCTATCGGCCACCCGTTAGCTGCACCCCTGCCGCTTCCGGCTTTGCCAGGTAAGGGTTGAAGTCATTCGTGTAAATGTCGGAGTGCTGCAGCGCCCCCTCCTTCACCTGGCCGTCCTTCACCAGCCAGTCGATCCAAAGCTGCACCTCCTTTTCCGTGATCAGCCCCCCCTTGCCAGCAATGCCGGTGCTCTGCCAGTATTTCAGCGGCTCGGTATTCTCGTTTCGCCCCCTCTTTTTGATGATCTGTTCCATGCGGGCAAGCACTTCCTCGCGGGGATGGGTTTGCGCCCACTCGATCGCTTTCGCGGTCGCCTCGACAAACTTGCCGGCCGCTTTCGGGTTCTCCCTGATGAACTTGGTCGTCATCACCTGCCCGGAGTAACTGAACGGACCGAAGAGCTGGAAATCGGTGAAAAGATGCCGGATACCGCCCCGTTCCAGCGCCTTGTCTTTCGTGACGGAGTTCAGGATGGCTGCATCAACCTGTCTTTGGCGCAGCGCCTGCTCACCATTTAACGGCGGGACGACCACCAGGGAGACCTGCTTTATCTCGTCATTGCTCAGCCCCTGCCGGCGCAGGTATTCCCGGGTGATGAACTCGGCATGTGCGCCGAGCGTATTGATGGCGACTTTCTTGCCGATCAGGTCACGACCGCTTCTGATGGGGCTGTCCTCAAGTACATAGCAACCGCTCCAGGACTTGCTGTCCATCCCGTTGGCGGCGATCACCATTTTAATGGGCGCCGCGGCACTGACCAATTTGACGATGGAGCCGGTGAAGGCGATGCCGAAATCGATGTTGCCTGTCGCTACCGCCTGGATGTCCTGCGGGCCACTGATCGTGTTGCCGACCCACTTGAGCTTAAGGGGCGCGAGATACCCGAGGTCCTCCCCGAGTTCCGTGTACAGAACGCGACCGGCCCATCCCTGGTATCTCAGTTCGGGCACTTCGTAGCCGTCCGGCCCTCCCCCCGCCCCTGCCTTCTTCTCTTTTTTGGCGCAGCCGGCAAGGACAACCGCCAGCAGGACGGCCAGGATTACCGTCAGCGTCGCGGCGGCGGCTCTCTTCGTCAACAAAGTTGCCATCATCGTTTCTGCCCTCTTCCTCATTTTCCGGCCTTGGTCAAATAGGGATTGAACTCGTTCGTGTACACGTCCCCAGGCTTGATCTCGCCTTTTTTCAGCTGTCCCATCTTCTCCAGCCAGTCAATCCAGATCCGTATTTCCTGCTCGGCAATCACCCCTCCGGTGCCGGCGACCGCCGTCCCCTTCCAGTGTTTCAGCGGCTCGGCGTTCTCGTTTCTGCCCCGTGCCTTGATGATCTTCTCAAATCGCTCGATCACCTCTTCGCGGGGGTGCGATCTCAGCCATTCGATCGCCCTGGCAGTCGCCTCGACAAACTTCCTGGTCGCCTTTGGGTTCTCCCTGATAAATTTGTTTGTCATGACATAGCCATGGGTGCTGTGCTCTCCGAACAACTCGTAGTCGGTAAAAAGCGGTCGAATGCCGCCGCGTTCCAGCGCCTTGTCTTTCAAGATGGCGCTCAGGTTGATCATGTCCACCTGTTTTTGCCGGAGCGCCTGCTCCGCATTCATCGGGGGGACGACCACCAGTGAAACCTTCTTGATCTCATCCCCGGTGAGCCCTTCCCTTTGCAGGTAGTCCCGCACGGCGAACTCGTGGTGCGCCCCGAGCGTATTCATGGCGACCTTTTTGCCGATCAGATCCCGGGCGGTTCGTATCGGACTCTCTTCGAGGACATAGTAACCGGTCCAGATCCTGGAACTGATGCCGTGCGCCGAAACCACCATCGTGATCGGGGCTTGGGCCTTGACGAGATTGACGATGGAGCCGCTGAAGGCGTAGCCGAAATCGACGTCGCCCGACGCGGTCGCCTGTATGTCCTGCGGACCGCTGTTGGTGGCGCCGACCCATTTGAGCCGCAACGGGGCCAGATAGCCTAAGTCCTCCGCCAGTTCCGGCAGTATTACGCTGCCGGGCCACCCCTGGTATTTCAGCTCGGCCACTTCAAACCCCTGCGCCGCCTCTTTTTTCTTGCTGCACCCGAAGGTTGCCGCCAGAACCAGCATAACGAGGACCGCCACTACGGCGCCGAGCGATTTTTTGTTAATAGATGCCATGATCACCTTCCAGCTTTATTGGAGTGCCATTCACTTCCCGGCTTCCGCTCGGTACGGGTTGAATTCGTTGGTGTAAACGTCGGAAGCCTTGATTGCGCCCTCCTTGATCTGGCCGTCCCGCACCATGTAGTCAATCCAGATTTGGACTTCACTTTCCGCCAGCACGCCCCCTTTCCCTGCAATCCCGGTGCTCTTCAGGTATTTCAGGGGTTCCGCGTTCTCGTTTCGCCCCCTTTGCCTGATGATTTTTTCATACCTGGCGATCACTTCCTCGCGCGGGTGGCTTTGCGCCCAATGGACGGCCCGGGCGGTCGCCTCCACGAACTTCCTGGTGGCGTTCGGGTTTTCCCGCATGAATTTCTCGCTCATGGCGAACCCGCCGGTACTGAACTTCTTGCCGAACAACCCGTAGTCGGTGAAAAGCGGGCGAATACCGCCCTGCGCCAGGGCCTTTTCTTTCGTTATCGAACCGAGGCAGGCGACATCGACCTGTTTTTGCCGCAGGGCCTGCTCCCCGTTCAGGGTCGGAACGACCACCAGCGATACCTGCTTGATCTCTTCCTTGCTGAGCCCTTCCCTCTTCAGGTATTCCCTGATCATGAACTCATGGTGCGCACCGAGGGTATTGACGGCGATCTTCTTGCCGATCAGGTCCCGCCCCTTTGTTATCTGGCTCCCTTCGAGGACGTAGTATCCGGTCCAGGATTTCTCGTCCAGCCCGCTGTGGGCGATCACCAGCCTGATGGGGACCTTTGCGTAGACCAGGTAGGCGATGGACCCGTTGAAGGCCGAGCCGAAATCGACATCGCCGGAGGCAACCGCCTGGATATCCTGCGGGCCACTGATGGTGTTGCCGATCCACTTCAGTTTCAGAGGGTGGAGATAGCCGAGATCCTCGGCCAATTCCGGATACTTTACGCCGCCGGTTACCCCCTGATAGCGCAGTTCGCTTACCTCAAGACCGTTTCCCTTTTCACCTCCGGCAGCTTTGGCTTGCTTTTTGCTGCAGCCGGCCGGGAGAAGGAGTGCGAGCAGGAGAAAAACGGTCAGAGCCGCAATCGGATCCGGCAATTTTCTGAAAGAGATGTTCATAGCTACCGACCCCCTCGCCTCGGCTCCACAGGGCTCTAGGCCCCCACCTCCGGCTGCCAGGAGGTGAGTCTTCTGCCCAGGTAGGTGAGCCCCTTGTTGACGCCCAATCCGATGAGCGAAATGGTGATGATGCCGGCATACATGTTGGGCACCTGGAAGTTGTACTGGGAGTAAATGATCAGGTAGCCAAGACCCGCCTTGGCGCCGATCATCTCCGCCGCCACCAGCACCAGGATGGAGATGGAACCGGCCAGCCTCACCCCGATGAAGATCGTCGGGATGGTGGCTGGGAGGATCACCTTCCGGAACAGGGCGAACTGGGAGACACCCATCGATTGCGCCGATTTGATGCAGAGCGGGTCGATGTTTTTCACGCCGCTGATGGTGTTCAGGAGAATCGGCCAGGAGCAGGCGTAGATGACAATGGCCAGCTTGGACGCCTCGCCGATGCCGAGGAGCAGAATAAAGACCGGAAACAGGGCGAGTGCTGCCGTGTTGCGCAGCGTCTCGACCAGGGGGGTCAACACCTCCGAGAGCCCCTTGTACCATCCCATAGCGAGTCCCAGCGGAATGGCATAGGAGATGGCGAGCGCATAGCCGCCCCAGGCCCGTATCAGGCTGGCGGTGATATGGCTGATCAGCTCACCGCTGACCAGCAGTTGCCACCAGGCAACCAGCACCACGGAGAACGGGGGGAGAAACGCCCTGTCCGCCAGGCCAAGCCGAGGCGCCAGCTCCCACAACGCGAGGAGCAGGATAATGACCGCGCTCTTTTTGATTAGAGGCAACAGCAAGAGAGCGGCCTTGGAAAATGCCTGATTCAGCTGTTTCTCCGCGATGGTGTCCTGTAGCCTCGCCAGGGTTGACTCCAGGGTCTTCCCGTTTGCCGGCAATACACCGGTATTTTCGATCTCAGCCATTGTCTATCCTCCTATTACGTCCGATCCCAGAGCTGTCCCGGGACCGATGCCTAAGCCCGATGAGCCGTGCCAAGCATGCCTCAGCCGCGCCTGGCAGCGACCCTACACGGTCAGCTTCTTAACGAAACCCTGCCCCTTGGTACGGTCCAGGTACTCGATTTCCCGGGTCTTCACCCTGAAGATCGCAGTTTGCGGCAGCTCTCCCTTGGCGACCCGCTCCTTGAAGCGCGGGTTTCGCGCGCTGAGCAGTTCCACCGCCTTATCCAGTTCAGCCCCGCCTTCGACGAGTTCCGCGTCCCCGATGAACAGCACGTTCTTCCAGGCGGACAGCTCCTGGTTCTCGTGCTCGAAGAAGAAGGAAACCCTTTTATTGGTGGCAATCTCCTTCACCTTGGCCGCTTCCTTTTTCGAGGAAAAATAGAGATCCAGCCCGCTCGGCACGAAGCTCCCCATCGCCCGCGATACCGGCGCCTTGTCCGCCCGGACATAGTTCAACACGGCAAACTGCGACTTTGTCACGTAGTCAAGCACCTCGTCTTTCAACTGTTTGCATTCGCATCCCATCTTGTGCCTCCTTTTTTTTGTTTGGTTGACGCCCTATGATGTATCGCGGGTTCAGCCGCGGGTCAGGGCGCCAGTATCGCCTTGCTCAGGTCTTCGATGAAAGTAACGGCACCACGGTAACCGAGGTAGCTTTTGCCCAAGACCACGGTGTCCACGAGCGGAAAGGAGACCTGATGCAACGGAACCTCCAGGGCCTCGGCCGCTTCCCGCTCCAGGTAACTGCCGAGCACCAGCTCGGCACCGCTGCGACGGATGGCATCCCTGATTTCCCCGGCATCCTCGGCAAAAAGGAGCTCCGGCGGGAAAGCGGGCGCGAGCGCCTTCAGGCGGCCGGTCAGCCCGTCACGCCCGGACGGTTCCGGGTTGTCCGTGACGATGATGATGCCGGGGATGAGCCCCAGGGATTTCACCAGGAACTCGGCCAGGCCGGAGACGTTTCCCGCGTCACCGATGAGCGCGAACTCCTTTTGCAGACCGAACTCGAAATAGGCGTCGGCCGCCCGTTCGAAATAGTGCGCCAGCCGCTTTTCTTCCCGGTTCCGCAACGCCTCGGTGCGGGCCGGGTCGAGCTGCAGCTTCTCGGTAAGCGCCTCCAGCATCTCCCCCGTTGCTTCCGCCCCTACCGGCAGCGCTTTCAGATCGAGCCAGGGGGTACCGTATCTCTCTTCCAGTTCCTCGGCGATCCCGACACCCCAGGGTGAAAGGACCAGGTTGAGCTCCGCCCGGGGAATCCGGTGCCACGAGGCGAGCCCCTGCTCGAATCCGAAGAGGGTGTTGGCCTCAAGGCCGATCTCCGCCAGAATTCTCTGCAACTCCACCAGGTTCCCTTGCCAGAAAACATCCTGGTTCGGGATGATCCCCCAGATATTGACGAGGCCCGGAATCTTCCCGCCCTTCCCGCCTATCGCGCCGAAGAGTTTCGGCAGTTGGTCGATTATCCCCTTTACGGCCAGCTGGTAGCCGTGGTGGGCCGCGCCCCTGAAACCGGGGGTACTGGCGCAAATCACCGGATACCCCTGGTCGCGGGCCTCCTTTGTCATGGCGGGAATGTCGTCGCCGACAAGTTCCGTGGCGCAGCC
>Ga0209317_1002333_pt1 | contig 13975 bp, 11 predicted proteins | sample RifGroB2_FD_183994 | JGI IMG/M metagenome (GOLD analysis project Ga0209317, IMG submission 183994) | Soil microbial communities from Rifle, Colorado, USA - Groundwater B2 (SPAdes) (version 2) | ecosystem: Environmental > Terrestrial > Soil > Unclassified | place: Rifle, Colorado | collected... | reverse complement strand
GGTGAGACCCTCGCGGAGGTCTTCGCCGGAGATCGCCACCTTCACGTTTTTCAAAAGGTTGTTGGCGGTGGCGTAGTTGTTCATGGTGCGGGTGAGCGACGCCTTGAAGCCGATCAGGTGGGTGCCCCCCTCGTGGGTGTTGATGTTGTTGGCGAAGGAGAACACCTTCTCGTCGTAGGAGTCGTTGTACTGCATGGCGATCTCGATATCGACGCCGCTCTTCTCCCCCTTGATGTAGATCGGGTCCGGGTTGACCAGGTTCTTGTTCTTGTTCAGGTACTCGACGAAGCTCCTGATGCCCCCTTCGTAGAAGAAGTCGTGGTCCTTCTCGGTCCGCTCGTCGTGGATCTTGATGCGCACCCCGGCGTTCAGGAAGGCGAGCTCGCGGAGCCTCTTGGAGAGGATGTCGAAGGAGAACTCCGTGGTCTCGAAGATCTCGCCGTCGGGGAGGAAGGTGATCTTGGTGCCGCGCCTCTTGGTCTCGCCGGTGATGGTGAGCGGGGCCTGGGGCACCCCCCTGCGGTAGCTCTGGGTGTAGAGGTGGCCGTTTCTGCGGATCTCCAGTTCGAGCCTGGTGGAGAGCGCGTTGACGACCGAACTCCCCACGCCGTGCAGGCCGCCGGAGACCTTGTAGGAGGAGTTGTCGAACTTGCCGCCGGCATGCAGCACGGTGAAGACAACCTCCGCCGCCGACCTTCCCTCGGTCGGGTGCATGTCGGTCGGGATGCCGCGGCCGTTGTCCTCGACCGTCACCGAACCGTCCAGGTGGATGGTGACCTGGACCGCGTCGCAGTAGCCGGCCAGCGCCTCGTCGATGGCGTTATCAACCAGCTCGTAAACCAGGTGGTGCAGGCCCTGAGCAGCGGTGGAACCGATGTACATGGCCGGACGCTTGCGCACCGCCTCCAGTCCTTCCAGAATCTGGATCTTATCCGCCCCGTAGTCGCTTTGTTCTTCTGAGCTCATCTATTACCTCTAGTTGAGAATTTTTCCCTCTTTGATGCGGAAAGTTCTGTTGTCTTCCATGTCCTCGATCGCCACGTTTTGCAGCGACGTCGTGGTGATGAACACCTGCATTTCCCGTTTCTTGAGAAAATCCATCAGGTTGCGGTTGCGTTCCCGGTCGAGCTCGCTGGTCATGTCGTCCAACAAGAGCACCGGCGGCGCCTCGAAGCAGCCGGTTATGTACTCGATCTCAGCCATCTTGAGAGCCAGCACGAAGGACCTCTGCTGTCCCTGCGAGGCGAAGTGTCTGGCGGAGTGGCCGTTCAGGCCGAAGTAGAGGTCGTCGCGATGCGGCCCGATGGCCGTGGTCTGGCGCCGCTTCTCCTCCGCCGCGTGGGCCTTGAGGGCATCGGAGAGCGCCGCGGCCGGATCTTCGGCATAGGCCTTCTCGTCCACCCCGTGCAGCCGGTACTCGATCTGCACCGTTTCGTCGTTTCCCGAGATCTCGCTGTAGAAGCCCTGCAAGAGCTTTTCGATCTCGGCGAGATAGGCCTTTCTTCTCTCTATGACCAGCTGGGCCGACTGGATCAGCTGCCCGGTCCAGACCTCGATCCCGGAACCGTCGCCCAGCTTCAAAAGGGCGTTGCGGCTCTTGAGGATCTTCGAGTAATCGTGGTAGGCCGCCAAGTAGCTCAGATCGCAGGTGAAGACCGCCCGGTCCAGGTACCTCCGCCTCAGGTCCGGTCCCCCGCGCACCATGGAGATCTCTTCAGGCGTGAAGAGCACCACGTTCAGGTTGCCGAAGAAGTCGTCCAGCCGCGTCGCGAGCTTCGCGTCGATCTTGGCCTTTTTGCCCTGCTTTTCCAGGAGGAGGGCGATCTCCCTGGTGACCCGGTCCCGCTCCACGACCCCCCTTATCAGGGCAAACTCCGAGCCGAACGCGATCAGCTCGACGTTTTTCGCCTGCTTGAAGGACTTCATCGTGGCGAGGAGGTAGATCGACTCCAGCAGGTTGGTCTTGCCCTGGCCGTTGTTGCCGTAGAAAACGTTGAACTTCTTGCCCGGAACAAGTTCTATGTTCTGCAGGTTACGGAAGGAAGCAAGTTTGAGCTTTATCAGTTTCATCTACAGGCAGATTAAGACAAAGATTAAGATTAAGTAAAAAACAGACTGTTCCCGCATGTCAGCCAACTCCCACCAAACATTCGCTTCTCTTTATCTCAATCTCTATCTTTGTCTTAATCTTTATCTCAATCTTTATCTTAATCTGATCTTGCCTCTCCTACAGCCTCATCGGCATGATGACTGCCAGGAACTCCTCGCTGTCCGCCGCCTTCATGATCACCGGTGAGAGCTCGTCCTTTAGCTTCAGCTCCACCTCGCGCTGCTCCATCACTGAGAGGACGTCGATCAGGTACTTGGCGTTGAAGCGGGCCGAGATGCCGTTGCCGTCGTAATCGATCTCGATCTCCTCGCGCGCCTCGCCCAGTTCCGGGTTGCTGGAGGAGATAATCACCAGTTCCGGGTTCACGTCGATCTTGACCCCCTTGAACTTCTCGCTGGAGAGGATGGACATCCTTTTCAGCGAGTGGAGGAACTTGTCGCGGTTGATCTGCACGATGCGGTCGTTGGCGACCGGGATGACCTTGGTGTAGTCCGGGAACTCGCCGTCGATGAGCCTCATCACGACCACGGTGTTCCCCTTCTTGATGACGGCGCTGTTGTCCATGAAGCCGAGCATGATCTCGCCGTCTTCCTCTTCAACCATCTTCTTCAACTCGAAGATGCCTTTCTTCGGGAAGATGATCCCCTTGGAAAGTTCCGCTGTGATGTTACCGGTGATGGCTTTCTGGGCAACCGAGAGGCGGTGACCGTCGGTCGCCACCATCTTGAGGACGTTGCCGCCGTTTTCGTCGAACGCCTTGATGAAAACGCCGTTCAGGTTGTACTTGGTCTCGTCGTAGCAGATCGCATAGGAGGTCTTCTCGATCATGTCAGCCAGGATCTCGTTCTTGAAGACCAGGAAATTCTCTTCCTTCACCTTGGGGAAGTAGGGGAACTCCTCTGAGGAGAGGCCGACGATGTTGAAGCGGGCCTTGCCGCAGGTGATCTCGACCCAGTCGTTGTCCTTGGTGCTGAAAAGGATCTCCTCGTCCGGCATCTCCTTGACGATCTCGTAGAGTTTCTTGGCGGAGACAGTGATCTTTCCTTCGCGGATTACCTTGGTCGGGTAGGAGCTCTTCATCCCGACCTCGAGGTCAGTCGCCGTGATGTAGAGCTGGTCGTTCTGAACCTCGAGCAGCGCGTTGGAGAGAATGGGCATGGTGTTGCGCTTTTCTACGATACCCTGGATTCTCTGGAGGGCTTTCATAAAAATCTCTTTGCTGATCCTGAATTCCATGTCTTCTCTCCGGTTCTGTTTTTAATATGTTTTATAGTAATTAAAGTAGTAGTAGATAGTGGCCTGTTGATATGTTGACAAGCCTCTTTACCCTTTGAATCTGCTCCGTTTTTACCTCGGGAAACTGCAAGGGATAATCCGTTGAGTTTGCTCCGTTTCTACACAGCTTTTTTTGACAGGGCCTGCGACAGGCTAGTTATGCACAGTTATCCCCACTATGTGAACAGCTTTTTCTTGATGTCTTCCACAGTCGCCTTCAGGTCCGCGTCGGCAGTCAGCTGCTTCTCGATCTTCTTCACCGAGTGGATGATGGTGGAGTGGTCCTTGCCGCCGAACTTCTCGCCGATCTCCGGGTAGGACGCCTTGGTCAGCTCCCGGCATATATATATGGCGATCTGGCGCGGCACCACCAGGGTCTTGATGCGTTTGTCCGACTTCAGCTCCGAGAGCTTGATGCGGAAGTGGTCCGCGACGGTCTTCTGGATCATCTCGACGCTGATGTCGCGGGTCTTTTCGACGATGATGTCCTTCATCACCTCGCGCGCCATGGAGAGGGTGATCTCCTGGCCGGTGAGGCTCGCGAAGGCCTCCAGACGGATCAGCATACCTTCCAGTTCACGGATGTTGCTGGTAGCACCTTCGGCGAGGAAGAGCGCCACGTCGTCGGGGAGGTTCACCGCGTGCATGTCGGACTTCTTCTTGAGGATGGCCACCTTGGTTTCCACTCCCGGCGGCTGGATGTCGGCGATGAGACCCCACTCGAAGCGCGACCTGAGCCGCTCCTCCAGACCCGGGATGTCCTTGGGGAACTTGTCGGAGGTCACCACGATCTGCTTGTGCGACTCGTAGAGCGCGTTGAAGGTGTGGAAGAACTCTTCCTGGGTCGCTTCCTTTCCCGCCATGAACTGGATGTCGTCGATGAGCAGGAGGTCCATCTTCCGGAACTTGTTGCGGAACTCGTCCATCTTCTTATAGCGCAGCGAGTTGATCATCTCGTTCATGAACTTTTCGGACGAGTAGTAGCAGATCTTCGCTTTCGGGTTCTTGGCCAGGATCTGGTTACCGATGGCGTTCACCAGATGCGTCTTGCCCAGACCCACACCGCCGTAGATGAAGAGCGGGTTGTAGTTGGTGGCCGGCTTGTTGGCGACCGCCTGGGACGCGGCGTAGGCGAACTGGTTGCTCGGGCCCGAGACGAAGGACTCGAAGGTGTACTTGGGGTTGAGGTTCGGGACCTGCTCAGGCTTCTTGTCCTTTTCCTTATCCTTTTCCTTCTCTTTGTCCCTGTCTTGATCCTTCTCTTTCTCCTTGTCCTTGGCTTTGGTTGCCTTGGCCTCCTTGTCCGGTTTCTGCTCGGCTGCGGTCTCGGCTTTGCCTTCGGCTACATGGAACTCTATGTGGTAGCTCTTAGAGGTGATCGCGGAAAGGATTTCCTTGATCATGGAGAGGTACTTGTCGGTGATCCATTTCTGAAAGAAGGAACTGGGTACTTCGAGGACTACGGTATCTGCAGTAGCGCCAAGAAACTTCAACGGCTCGATCCAGGTCGTGTAAGTCTGCTCTGTTAGTACTTGCTTAAGATTTGCCTGGGCTTCCAGCCAAATATTTTCCATGGAGAGAGGCCTTTTTTTTCACTGTTTTTAAACAGCTTTATCAACAACTGTTGATAATAGATAAGTTACAGAATTTCAGGAGCTTACCGAGTTTTAAACAGAATAAGCCTATGTTAATTTTTTAGGCGTGTCAGACTAACATGCCATCCCCTTTTTTTGCAAGGCAAAACTTGGCTTTGAAGAAACACCTTGACAAGGATTGGTGTTTATGTTTAAGTTCGACACTTGCCTTTAAAAGCATTGTGACCATAAGACTTAAGGAGTTGATAAAGATGAAAAGAACCTACCAGCCGAGCAATACCTCCAGGAAGAGGACCCACGGTTTTCTCGTACGCATGGCTACCAAGAACGGCCGCCTCGTTATCAAGAGGAGAAGGGCTAAAGGTCGCAAGCGTCTTTCCGTAAGCATCGCAACCAAGTAATCTCCTTTATTGTCCTGCCCGGATTTTCCCAAGGCTGAACGCCTGCGCAGGCGCCCTGAATTCCTGCAGTTCAATGACGGCGCATCCAAGATGCACACGCCGCATTTTCTGCTGCTATGGAAGATCAAAGACGGGTGTGCCACGAGGGTTGGGTTTACCGTAAGCAAGAAGGTAGGGAACGCCGTAGTCAGAAACAGCATCAAGAGAAGGCTGCGGGAGTTTTACAGGCAGAACAAGTCTCTTTTCATCTCGGCCGATTTCAACATCGTTGCCAAGAAAGGAGCTGACTTGCTTGACTTTCACCAGATCTCAACCGAGCTCGCAGCCGCCTTCGGGCGGCTGCGTAAAAAATATGTTCAATAGCATACTCAAAGGCCTGGTCGTTCTCTATCAGAGATTCATCTCTCCGCTCAAGGCCCCATCCTGCCGTTTTTACCCTACCTGTTCGCATTACTCCTTACAAGCATTGGAAAAATACGGCCCTGTCAAAGGGTTGTGGCTGACGGCTGCGCGCATTCTCAAGTGTCATCCGTTTCACCCGGGCGGTTACGATCCGGTCAAATAGTCTCGCCAGGAGAATTTAATGGAAAAACGTCTTGTCATAGCGATACTGCTCTCCATCGGGATTCTGTACGCCTATTCTTTTATCTTTCCGCCAGCAAAGCCGGTCCCGCCGGCAGGCGGCGCCAAGCAGGGCGTGGTAAGTTCCGCGACCGTGGCGCCCGCACCCCAGGCAGCCGCAACTGCAGCCGCCCCTTCCGCTGTCGCTCCGGTGGCCATCCCGCCGCAGGCCACGACCGCCAAGGACGTCACCGTTGACACCGACCTGTACTCCGCAGTTTTCTCCAGCCAGGGTGCCGGTCTTAAGAAGTTCGTGCTCAAGAAGTTCAAGGATGTCGCAGGCCCGAAAGGGCAGGACATCGTCCTGGTGAACGAGACTGCCGCGAACCGTTTCGGTCTCCTGACCGACTCCCGCGAATTCGGCCTGGATCCGACCGCTCTGTACAATGTCAGCGCAAACGAACTCAAGCTCTCCAACGGCAGCAAGGGTACCCTGGAATTCACCACCACCACACCGCAGGGTGTGGTCTTCAAGAAGATCTACAGCTTCACCGGTGATGCGTACCGGATCGGCCTGACCGAGCAGGTCCAGAACTCCGGCGCAGCTCAGGTAGCCGGCGCCCTGCATCTGCTGCAGAGCTCCCGCGTCGTCGATCAGAAGGCCGGCGGCGGCAGGTACGAAGTATATGGCCCTTCGACCCTGACCGAGGACGCAGTGAAGAGCGAGAAGCTCGACAACCTGCTGAAGGCCCCGGTGCAGTACGACAAGAGCATCGCCTGGTCCGCCTTCTCCGACAAGTACTTCATGGAGAGCGTCATCGCCGAGAAGGGGAGTATCGCACAGCTGCGCATGACCCGTCCCGGTACCGATGCGATGCTGAGGGACATCGTTTCTCCGGCTGTTACCGTTGCACCCGGCCAGACCGTTTCCGTGAGCTACGCGCTCTACTACGGCCCGAAGGACCTCGACATCCTCAAGGCGCAGGGGAGCAGCCTGGAAAAGGTCATCGACTACGGCTGGTTCGCCGCCATCGCCAAGCCGCTGGTTGTCTTCCTCAAGTTCCTCTACAAGTACACCGGCAACTACGGCATCGCCATCATCATCATCACCTGCATCCTGAAGCTGGTCTTCTTCCCGCTCACTCACAAGAGCTACAAGTCCATGAAGGACATGCAGAAGCTGCAGCCCAAGATGACCGAGCTGAAGGAGAAATACAAGAACGACCGTGACGCCATGAACAAGGCGGTCATGGAGCTGTACAAGACCCACAAGGTCAATCCGCTGGGCGGCTGCCTGCCGATGCTGGTCCAGATCCCGGTGTTCTTCGGTCTGTACCGCGCGCTTATGTACTCCATAGAACTCAGGCACGCGCCTTTCTATCTCTGGATCACCGACCTTTCCGCCAAGGACCCGTACTACGTGACGCCGCTCATCATGGGTGCCACCATGTTCATCCAGCAGAAGATGACCCCGAGCAACATGGACCCGGTCCAGGCCAAGATGATGCTGATGCTCCCCGTCGTCTTCACCTTCATGTTCCTGAACTTCCCGTCCGGTCTGGTTATCTACTGGCTGGTGAACAACGTGCTGACCATCGCGCAGCAGATGTATATCAACAAGTCGGTCGCCGACTGACAGAGAGCGGATCAAGCTAATGTATGTACGCGACACAATCTCAGCAATCAGCACACCGGTAGGTGAGGGGGGGATCGGGATCGTAAGGATCAGCGGCCCTGCCTCTCTGCCGATAGCCCAGAGCATATTCAAAGCTAAGTCGAACGGTGGCCTAAAAAGCCACCGTTTTTCTTATGGTGCAGTGGTGAGTCCCGATAGCGGCGACCTGGTAGACGAGGCCATGGCGGTCTACATGAAGGGGCCGAACTCCTACACCCGGGAGGATGTGGTCGAAATCCAGTGCCATGGCGGCACCCTGGTGGTATCTCGCATCCTGTCGCTGGTATTGACCGAAGGGGCGAGACTGGCTGATCCGGGAGAATTTACCAAGCGCGCCTTTTTGAACGGCCGTATCGACCTGGTGCAGGCGGAGGCGGTGATGGACGTCATTTCGAGCCGCACCGATGCCTCCCTTGCCTTGGCCCAGCACCAGCGCGAAGGGCTTTTGTCAAAGCGCATCGCTGCGGTGAAGGACGGGATCGTCTATGCACTGGCATATGTCGAGGCGCTGATCGACTTTCCTGAAGATGATGTCGACGTGGCAGTCGAAACCGACGTCCTGGGAAAGGTAGCGCCTGCACTGGCTGAACTGGATGCGCTGATTGAAGGGTTCGACGAGGGGAGGGTGCTGCGCGAGGGCGTCTCTGTCGTTATCGCAGGCAAGCCCAACGTCGGGAAATCAAGCCTGCTCAATACCCTGTTGAAGGAAAAGCGCGCCATCGTCACCTCCGTGCCAGGCACCACCAGGGACCTGATAGAGGAAGTGGTCAACATCAACGGTCTGCCGGTCAAGCTGCTGGACACGGCCGGGATTCGTGAATCCGAAGACCAGGTTGAGCAGGAGGGGGTGCGTCTGTCGTTGGACCGGATACCCAAGGCCGACCTCGTGCTGTTCGTTGTTGACGGGTCGAGCCCGTTTGGGGAGGAAGACGCCAGCATACTCCTGGCAATCGGCTCTAAGAGTTGCATCGTGGTCAGGAACAAGTCTGACCTTCCTGTTGTTGCCGCTCTCCCAGGCGATTGTTCTGCACCAGTGGTCGCTATCTCCACCTTGACTGGTGCCGGTGTCCCTGAGCTTCGCGACGCCATCACCAACGCGTTCATGCACGGTCACGCCATAGATGGCAGGGAATTTGTTGCCGTCTCCAAGGCAAGGCATAGGGATGCTCTGCTCAAGGCGCGGATTTCCCTGCAGGCCTTCGTCGGTAATCTTGAGGCCGGTGTCAACATGGAGCTGCTGCCGGTAGACCTTCGTGACGCGCTCGATGCCGTAGGGGAAGTCACCGGTGAGACCACTGCCGACGACGTGCTGGATCGGATCTTCTCCAGCTTCTGCATCGGGAAGTAGAATAGGGGCGTCCCGAGTTGTTTCACGTGAAACATTTCGGTTTTTAGTTCTGACCTCAGGTGGTTAGCCGCAGTGTTGTCGGTTAGGTTTATGCACTTCGTGGCAACGCCCTCATCCGCCCCTTCGGGGCACCTTCTCCCGGAGGGCGAAGGGACTCAAACCATCCCCTCGCTCTCCGGGAGAGGGTGGCCGAAGGCCGGGTGAGGGGCTTTTTGCTAGCCGACATATAACTCGTATATTGCGGTAGTTGATTCGTGCATCGCGGTCGATAAGTTGTGCATCGCAGTAGATGACTCGTATATCGCGTTAAACGACTCGTACATCGCGATAGATGACTCGTGCATCGCGGTCAATAAGTTGTGCATCGCAGTAGATGACTCGTATATCGCAGTAGACGACTCGTATATCGCGATAGATAAGTTGTACATCGCAGTAGACGACTCGTACATCGCGGTATATGACTCGTATAACGCGGTATACGACTCGTACAACGCGATAGACGACTCGTACAACGCGATAGACGACTCGTACAACGCGGTAGACGACTCGTACGGCACGATTGATGACCCCATACGCGCTATTCCCTCCGGACTGGGGGTGGGGTATGGATTTTTTTCCGGCAGTAGCCCAACAACTTGAATCAGCGCAGTTTTTTACCATTGTTCCACGTGAAACATGCATTGGAACAAGCATAACACCGGCAAGCGGGGCTCGCACTGCCCCCGGTACGGCAAAGTTTTCGCAGTAAATGGAGTCAGGCTTGATAGTTTATGACAAGAAATACGACGTGATAGTAGTCGGCGCCGGCCATGCCGGATGCGAGGCTGCGCTGGCCGCTGCCCGTATCGGCTGCTCGACACTTATGCTCACCATCAACCTGGACGCCATTGCCCTGATGTCCTGCAACCCTGCCATTGGCGGTTTGGCCAAGGGGCACCTGGTCAAGGAGATCGATGCGCTGGGTGGCGAGATGGGGCGCAATATAGATGCGACCGGTATCCAGTTTCGCGTTCTGAACACCAAGAAGGGGCCGGCTGTTCGGGCCTCCCGCGCCCAGGCGGACAAGCAGATGTATCGCCTGCGCATGAAGCACATCATGGAGCAGCAGGATGACCTGGACCTGAAGCAGGTCGAGGTGACCGGTCTCTATATCGAGGATGGTGCGGTGGTTGGCGTCGATACCAAGGGGGGTGTTCGCTTCCTCGGCAAGACCGTCATCCTCACCACCGGTACTTTCATGCGCGGCCTGATCCATATCGGTCTGGTGAACTACCCGGGCGGCAGGGCAGGGGATCTTCCTTCCATCGGACTCTCGGACGGGCTGAAGGACTACGGTTTCGACGTTGGGCGCCTCAAGACCGGCACCCCGGCACGCCTCGACGGCAGGACCATCGACTTTGACAGGCTGGAGAAGCAGTACGGCGACGAGGACCCGATCCCGTTTTCCTTCTCAACCGATCGGATCGAGCAGGCGCAGGTTCCCTGTCACATCGCCTACACCAATCCCAGATCGCATGATATCATCCGCGGCGGCCTGGATCGCTCCCCGCTCTACGCCGGTATCATCGAGGGTATCGGGCCACGCTACTGCCCGTCTATCGAGGACAAGGTGGTGCGCTTCCCTGAGAAGGATCGCCACCAGACCTTCATCGAACCGGAAGGGCGGGAGACCGTTGAGGTTTACCCCAGCGGCATGTCCACTTCGCTTCCTATTGATATCCAGTGGGCCTTTTACCGGAGCATCGAGGGACTGGAACGGGTGGAGATCATGCGCCCCGCCTACGCCATCGAGTACGACTACGTCAACCCGATCCAGTTGCATGCCTCTCTGGAGACCAAGCTGGTGCGCAATCTCTACCACGCCGGCCAGATCAACGGTACCTCCGGATACGAGGAGGCCGCGGCGCAAGGGCTCATGGCCGGTATCAACGCCGCGCTGCGCGTGAAGGGGAGGGATCCCCTGGTTCTCGGACGCAGCGAAGCCTACATCGGTGTGATGATCGACGATCTGGTGACTCTGGGTACCAAGGAGCCGTACCGCATGTTCACCTCGCGCGCGGAATACCGCCTGCTGCTGCGTGAGGACAACGCGGACCTGCGCCTGAGGGAGAAGGGGCACGAGGTCGGTCTGGTGCCGGAAGCTCTCTACAAGTCATTCCTGGCCAAGAAGGAACTGATCGATTCTGAGCTGGAACGTTTGTGCAGGGAGCGGCTGACCCCTTCGGCAGCTGGCGAAGAACTGTTGCAGGAGTGGGATCTGGTCGGAATCCAGAACGCGATCAGCTACGAACAACTGCTGCGCCGCCCTGATTTCACCTGCCGGGATCTCTCCCGGGTGTACCCGGAAATCATGGCGTTGCCGGAGCAGGTACGCGAGCAGCTGGAAATCCAGATCAAGTACAAGGGATATATCCAGCGCCAACTGGAGCAGGTTGAGCGCTCAGCCAGGCTGGAAACCAGCAAAATCCCCGATGACATGGACTACGGCACCATCTCCGGGCTCTCCACAGAGGTGCGCGAGAAGCTTGCCCGCTTCCGTCCCGACACTCTTGGCCAGGCCTCCCGCATTCCGGGCGTAACACCAGCGGGGATCACCATCCTCTCCATCGCGCTCAAGGCGAGGTACGGCAGATGAACCAGCGCGCCAAGGATCTCCTGAAAAAAGGCGCCGGCGAGCTTGGTATCGAGCTGACCCCGGCCCAGCTGAACGCCCTGGACCTGTTCGCCGAGGAGTTGAAGAAGTGGAACAGGAAGATAAACCTGACCGCCATTACCGACGATGAGGGAATTGCGGTCAAGCACCTGGTGGATTCGTTGAGTCTTTTGAAGGTGGTAGGGGGGGGCGGGCGCCTGCTGGATATCGGTTCCGGCGGCGGCTTTCCCGGCATTCCGGTGAAGCTGGTTCAGCCGGATCTGGAGATCGTCTCCGTCGATGCGGTAGTGAAAAAGATCAGCTTCCAGAAACAGGCTGTGCGCCTTTTGCACCTTGTCGGTTTCAATGCGATGCATGTTCGCGCCGAGACGCTCGCGACGGATTATGCCGCATCATTCGACTGGGTTGTCTCCCGTGCGTTTTCGGATATACCTTCCTTCGTCGAGATGGCACTGCCGGTTTTGAAGGGCGATGGACGTATCGTCGCCATGAAAGGGAAGAACGCTGCCGAGGAGGTGGCTGCTGCGGAGAGCGAGCTCGACAAACTGGGAGCGAAGGTGGAGTCGGTGCATGATTTCGAGCTTCCCTGCTCAGGAGACGCAAGATCACTGGTTGTGCTAGCTAAAAAATAGTTAACTAAATCTAATATTGTCTGTAATGAGCAAAAAGGGGACCAGAAGCTGTCTGGAGATCAAAAGCAGCCCATGGGTTGTCAGAGGGTCAAAAAGTCCGTTTTAGGCTATAAAACGGCAGCCTAATTTTTGTGCAAATCGGGCAGAGGTATTCAATTTTTCCTGTCACACCAGTTCGCATTCGCCTTTCCTTGTTTTATAAAAATATTTTAAATATTCCTGGTATTCTCTTGCCTGCAAAAACTGACCAGCGGCATGATTGGCGCGAACTAACTGAAGAAAGCCCACCAGAAATGGGGGGAATGCGGGAAAGCATTATTTTGACTTTTAGCTCCTTTATATGTTAGAAATAAAAACTTTTTTTGTTTACGCTGGCAACTTCACCTGGAACGAAGGGGGATGACAGACATGCATCACTTTCAATATAAAGGTGACGAGCTCTTCGCTGAAGAGGTCGCGATAAAAGACATCGTTGCTAAAACAGGAAGCCCGGTCTACATCTACTCCAAGGCAACCCTCGAGAGGCACTTCAAGGCGATGGACGATGCCTTTGCTGGCGCGCCTCACACCATTTGCTACTCGGTCAAGGCCAACTCCAACCTTGCGGTGCTCAAGACCTTCATTAACCTGGGCGGCGGCGTGGACATCGTATCGGGGGGAGAACTCTACCGTGCGCTTGCCGCCGGTGTCGATCCTAAAAAAGTGGTTTATTCCGGCGTGGGAAAGAGGGACGACGAGATCGCCTACGCGCTGGAAACCGGCATCCTCCTCTTCAACGTGGAGTCCGAGCAGGAACTGGACCGGATCAACGAGGTGGCGGGGCGTCTGAACAAGAAGGCGGGCATCGCCATCCGCGTCAATCCCGATGTCGATCCGCAGACCCACCCGTACATCACCACCGGCCTCAAGAAGGCCAAGTTCGGTATCAATATCGAGCGCGCCCTGGGACAGTATCAGCGCGCCAAAGAGCTGAGCAACCTGGAGATCCTGGGGATCGACTGCCACATCGGCAGCCAGCTCACCAAGGTTTCCCCCTTTGTCGATGCCATCAAGAAGCTGAAGCGCCTGCTGAAGGGCGTCAGGGAGATGGGCATCGAGGTGAAGTACCTCGACCTGGGTGGCGGTCTCGGCATCCAGTACAACGACGAAGCGCCGCCGCTCCCTGCGGACTACGGTTCCTCCATCCTGAAGGAGACCAAGGACCTCGGGCTGCATCTGCTCTTCGAACCAGGGAGGAACCTAGTAGGCAATGCCGGCATTCTGGTCGGCACCTGCCTCTACACTAAAAAGGGCGAGGAAAAGAACTTCGTCATCGTCGACGCGGGGATGAACGACCTGGCCCGCCCGGCGCTGTACGGCTCCTTCCACGGTGTCAGGCCCGTGTTCAGAAACCAAAGCGGCGTCATCGAGGGGGACATCGTCGGCCCGATCTGCGAGTCCGGGGATTTCCTGGTCAAGGACCGCGAGATACCGAACTTCCAGCAGGGCGACCAGATAGCGTTCATGTCTGCCGGAGCCTACGGGTTCACCATGAGCAGCAACTACAACAGCCGCCCGCGGGTCGCCGAGGTGATGGTCGACGGAGTCAAATTCGAGGTGGTGCGCGAGCGCGAGACGCTGGAAGACCTGGTCAAGGGCGAGCGCATCCCGTCGTTCCTGTAAAATACCCTCCCCCCGGGGGAGGCCTGAAGCCGACATTAATTTCAAATTCACATAGGTACCATA
>Ga0209317_1002327_pt1 | contig 13998 bp, 12 predicted proteins | sample RifGroB2_FD_183994 | JGI IMG/M metagenome (GOLD analysis project Ga0209317, IMG submission 183994) | Soil microbial communities from Rifle, Colorado, USA - Groundwater B2 (SPAdes) (version 2) | ecosystem: Environmental > Terrestrial > Soil > Unclassified | place: Rifle, Colorado | collected... | reverse complement strand
CTACTCGACAAAGGTGACACGGTTGATCTCCTTTAGCGTGGTCTCACCCGCCAGCACCTTGGCCACCGCCGACTCCCGCAGAAACAGGGTGCCAGCGGCACGCGCCGCTTTTTTCAGTGCGGCGATAGGCGACTTGGCGATGATCAATTCCCGGATTTCATCGTTTAGATCGAGGAGCTCGACGATGGCGGAACGGCCACGGTAGCCGGTTCCGCTGCACTCGTCGCACCCTCTCGCCTGATAAAGGGTGATACCGCGGGTGCGCTCGGGATCGATGGCCGACTCCCGCAGTTCCTCGTCGGAGATGGTGACCGGCTGCTTGCAGGCGGGGCAGATCTTGCGGACCAGGCGCTGCGCCATGACGCAGTTCAGGCAGGCGACGAAGTTGTAGGGGTCGATCCCCATATGGGTGAAGCGGCCGATGACGTCGAAGACGTTGTTGGCGTGCACCGTGGTGAAGACCAGGTGGCCGGTCAAGGCCGACTGCACCGCGATCTGGGCGGTCTCGGAGTCGCGGATCTCCCCGACCATGATCTTGTCCGGGTCGTGACGCAGGATTGAGCGCAGGCCGCGCGCGAAGGTAAGACCCTTCTTCTCGTTGACCGGTATCTGGGTGATGCCGCTTAGCACGTACTCGACCGGGTCTTCGATGGTGATGATCTTCTCTTCGCCGGTATGGATCTCGGTGAGCGCACCGTAGAGGGTCGTGGTCTTGCCGGAACCGGTCGGGCCAGTCACCAGCACCATGCCGTAAGGCTCCTTGATCATCTTGCGAAAGCGCTTGATCTCGTGGCCCGCCATCCCCAGGGTCTCCAGGGTGAGCCCCTTCAGGTCGCTGGCGATGCTCTCCTTGTCGAGAATACGGATAACCGCGTCCTCACCGAAGGCGCTCGGCATGATGGAAACCCGGAAGTCGATCGATTTCGAGCCGATGCGAACCTTGAACCTGCCGTCCTGCGGGATACGCCGCTCCGAGATATCGAGCTCGCTCATGACCTTGAGCCTTGAGATGAGCGGACCCTGGAAATGGCCGTCGATCGGATCGGTCGCCTTGTAGAGCACGCCGTCGATGCGGTACTTGATGATCACCCCTTCCTGGGCGGTTTCGATGTGTATGTCGGAGGCGCGCCGGGTGAGGGCGTCCAGGATGGTGGAGTTGACCAGCTTGATGATAGGGCTGGTGTCAGCGGAGACGTTCTCCACCGAGAGGATCTCTTCCCCCTTCTCGGTCTCGGTCACCAGCTGCAGCATGAAGTCCTCGGAGACCTCCTTGAGGACCCTGCTGGTACCCTCGCTGCGCTTCAGGTGGAAAGCGATGTCCGACTCTGCCGCCACCTTGAAAAGAAGCGGCCGCTCCAAAAGCAGCGACATCTCGTCCAGCTTCAGCACCGCAGTCGGGTCCGAGATGGCAGCCACCAGCAGATCGCCCTGCAACTCCAGAGGGATAAAATGGTAGCGGTACACCGTCTCCGGCGCGATGGCGTTAAAGATCTCCTCGTCCGGCCGAAACCCCTTCAGATCGACATATTCCAGGCCGAATTGCTGGGCCAGCGCCTTGGCGAGCGCTACCTCGGTGATCAGGCCGTCCTGGAGGCAGATGGCACCAAAGCGCTCCTTGGTCGACTGCTGCCGGTCCAGGGCGTAGGCCATCTGATCGGTGGTGAGTTCGCCCTGTTCCAGGAGTATCTCACCGAGTTTTTTTCTCCGAAACGATTTCAAAGTCAGTCCTCTAACCAGCTGTGTTAGCCATCTTGAAGATCGGGAGGTACATGGTGATGATGATGACGCCGATAACAACCCCCATGACGATCATGATGGCGGGTTCGATGGCGGTGGCCAGCACCTGGAGATTTCTCTCGATCTCTTCCTCGAAGTAATCCGAGATATCGGCGAGCATATCTTCCAGGGAGCCGGTGGTCTCCCCGACCGAGAGCATGCGCAGGGCCAGTGGCGGCATCAGTTTGATACTTTCCAGGGCGCTGGAGAGCTTACTCCCCTCCTCTACCCGGACCACCGCGGCCAACAGGCCGCGCTCTAGCACCTTGTTGTTGAGTGTTCCCACCGACATCTTCAATGCCTCGACGATCGGGATGCCGCTTCCCAGCACGGTGCCGAGAGTCCGGGTGAAGCCTGCCACTGCGTACCGGGTGATGAAAGCGCCCAGGATCGGGGTCTTGATCTTCATGCCGTCCACGGCGTAGCGTCCGGACTGGGTCTCGCTCCAGCGTCTGAACAGCGTCGCAGCCACGAATACCAGGGCCAGGAATACCAGCAGATAACGCTTGAGAAAACTGGTGAAGTTGATCAGCATCTGGGTCGGCAGCGGCAGGGCAGAACCTGAGTCAGCGTAGATCTGGCTGAAGGTCGGCACCACGTAGATGAGCAATACTGTAACCGCGATCGCCGCGACCCCGATCAATATGATGGGATAGAAGAGCGCCGCGATTATCTTGCTACGAAAAGCCTCCGTTCTCTTAAGAAAAGCGATGTAGCGTCGAATGGTCTGCGGCAGGTCGCCTGTTCTTTCGCCCGCTTGGATGGAGGCTATGTACAGATGCGGGAACACCCGGGGGTACTTCTCGAAGGCGGTGGAGAAAGCCATCCCCCCCTTCACGTCCTCGCGGATAGCAGCCAGGATTTCATTAAGTTTACCGGTACCCGATTCCAGGATAGTGTCGAGCGCCTGGATGATAGGGAGACCCGCTTTCAAAAGGACCAGGAGTTCCTGATTGAACAGCAATAGTTCCTTGTTGCCGATCTTCTTGCGGCCGACACCAGTTTCCATTAGAAACTGTAGCGGCTTCTTGCGCAGCTCGAATACGACGTAACCCTGTTCCTCTAAACTCTGTCTGAGCATGTCGGAACTGACGGCATCGAATTCTTTCACCACGATCTTGCCGTCGGATGAACCTATCTTGCAGGTAAAGATTGACATAAGTCATTATCAATATCACAAAAAAAAGAGAATGAAAACAGTAAAAAAGGCAGGAAATTACTGCAAGAACTGGCATTGAGTGAGGCGGGTTGAGCTACAGTTGTCGGGATAAACCAAGCGGGTTGTGTAAACGAAGGCTAAGAGTAGCGCTACAGACAGGAAACGGGAGCTGAGCCTGAAGAATAAGCAATGGCTGAGCCAGAAGAATCAGCAACAGAGGAGCCTGTGGAGTCAGCAAGGAATCCACTGGCAAAGAGAGCAGCGGACCTGAAGAGCACCAGGAGGCGCGCGAAGGAAAGTGTCAGGCGTTGGCCATCCCGATCATCCAGACGATAAAGCTGACCAAAACCGCAATACCCCATTTCAGGGCGCACTTTTGGTCCAAGACCCCCTTGACAGGAAAACTCTTCAGGATCAGCCCGAGCGTACAGAGCACGAAACCCCAGACGCCGGCAAGACAAAGCAGAGTCCAAATCGTAGTCATAGCGCCCGTCCCTTGGGTAAGAGCTTCCTTGCCAGGGAGCCCAGCTTCAGTTTCCAGACCATAAGCACCGCCTCGCGTACGATCCGTTTAGACATCTTGGAGGTGCCGGCATGCCGGTCGATGAAGATGATGGGGACCTCGGCTAACCGGAAGCCGTGCTCCACACAGCGGTAGTTCATCTCGATCTGAAAAGAATAGCCGTCGGAGCGGATGCTATCGAGGTCGATAGCCTGCAGCGTGGCGGCGCGAAAGCACTTAAAGCCGCTGGTGCAATCGGAGGTGGTGAGCCCGGTGATGACACGGGTGTAGACGCTGGCGAAATAGCTCAACATAAGCCGGCGCAGCGGCCAGTTCACCACACTCACCCCGTTCAGGTAGCGCGAGCCGACCACCAGATCGCAATGCTCCATCTTCTCAAAGAACAGCGGCAGGATCGAGGGGTCATGAGAGAAATCGGCATCCATCTGCACGACCAGATCAGCGCCCATGGCAAGCGCCCGGGCGAAACCCTGGCGATAGGCCGACCCGAGACCAAGTTTACCGCTCCGATGCAGCACGCTGACCCGCCCGGTCTCCGTAGCTAGCCGATCGGCGATCTGGCCGGTGCCGTCCGGTGAATTGTCGTCAACTATCAGCAGATGAATAGCCGGGTCCAGCGAGAGTATCTGGCTCGCCAGTCTTTCCAGGTTGCCACCTTCGTTGTAGGTCGGTATCACCACGATCGGTTTCAAGGGTTTCAAGGGGGACTCGCTTTGATGGATAGATGCGGAAATTTAGAGGTCAAAAAAAATGGTCCGATCTGGGCGCTGGTGCGCCAGGATGGACTCCGTGGAGGATATACGATTTAGCCGGAACAAGTCAAGCCGCTAATTATCGGACTTTACTGCGACAGTCGGAGTGACGGCATAAAAAAAAGGAAAGGCCGCTTTTGCAAGCGGCCTTTCCTTTTAATGGCGGGGTTGACGGGGCTCGAACCCGCGACTTCTAGCGTGACAGGCTAGCACTCTAACCGACTGAGCTACAACCCCTAACTGGATCTCCGGGTAACGACCGCCTTACGGCGCCCTCCCGGGTGCTACGGAAATCTTTTTTTCGCTACTTCGGCGGCAGTTAAATAATGGTGGGTGAAGAGGGGATCGAACCCCCGACATCCAGCTTGTAAGGCTGGCGCTCTCCCAGCTGAGCTATTCACCCATTATTATGTAATTTGGCGGGGTTGACGGGGCTCGAACCCGCGACTTCTAGCGTGACAGGCTAGCACTCTAACCGACTGAGCTACAACCCCGCATGTGTCACCGAATCCGCGAAAAGCGGACGTTCTACCTGTTTTATCTACTCGTTGATCAGGGCCTTCAGGGTGTTACCGGCTTTGAATTTCGGGGCAATCGACGCCGCAATTTCAATCTTCTGTCCGGTCTGGGGATTCTGACCACTGCGTGCCGCGCGCTCAGCAACAGAGAAGGTACCGAAACCGACTAGGGTAACCTTATCTCCAGCAGTCAGGCAGTCTGTCAAGGCTTCCACAATCCCTTTCAGGGACTTCTCAGCATCAACTTTCGTTAATTGAGCCTCATCGGCTATGGCGCTTACGAGCTCTGCCTTATTCATCTGCGTGCCTCCTGGGTGTGCGTCGCGAAGTGGAACCACTATATGCCACAGCCCCTCTCACTATGTCAATGCTTTTTTCTAGTGGGGGGTAACAAAATTTTCAGCGGCCGGTTGCGGCGCCTCACCGAAGAGGGCGCCGGACGGCAGGGGCACTGCCCCAAGTAGCGCATAACTAAGAACTTCGTCCATGTGCGAGACGGCATGAACAGTAAGGCCTGCCGTGATCTCTTTGGGTACCTCGGCGAGATCCTTCTCATTTTCCTTGGGGATCAGCACGGTGCAGATCCCGCCACGCCCTGCCGCGAGGAGTTTTTCCTTGAGGCCACCGATGGGGAGCACCGCACCACGCAGGGTGATCTCGCCGGTCATGGCGATGTCGCGGCGCACCGGCCGCCTGGTGAGCGCGGAAGTGAGCGCGCAGGCCATGGTGATGCCGGCGGAAGGACCGTCTTTAGGGATAGCTCCCTCCGGCACGTGGATATGGATGTCCAGGTGCTGGTAGAAGTCCTTACTGAAGCCGAGCAGCTCGCCGCGCGAGCGGACGTAGGTCATGGCGGCCTGGGCCGACTCCTGCATCACCTCGCCCAGCTTACCGGTCACGGTCAGCTTCCCCTTGCCAGGAAGCGATACCACCTCGATGTTCAACAGCTCGCCGCCCACTTCGGTCCAGGCAAGACCGGTGACCAGACCCACGGCATCCTCAAGCCCCGCCGCTCCATGCTTAAAGCGCGGGGGACCGAGATAGCCCGCCACCAGCTTGGGTTGCACCGTGCGACGCAGTTTGCCCCCTTCCACCAGCGCGAAGGCGATCTTGCGGCAGACCGAGCCGATCTCACGCTCCAGGTTGCGCACTCCGGCCTCCCTGGTATAGCGGCGGATGATCTCCAAAAGCGTGTCATCGGTGAGCTTCACACCTTTGCCGGAGAGTCCGTTGTTGGCCGCCTGCTTGGGGACCAGGTATTCCCGCGCGATGGCAAGCTTCTCGTGCTCCGTGTAACCTTCCAGCCGTACCAGTTCCATACGATCCAGCAGCGGCCGGGGGATAACATGGCTCGAGTTTGCCGTAGTAATAAACATCACCTTGGAGAGATCGTAGTCCAGGTCCAGGAAGTGATCGTTGAAGGTGCCGTTTTGCTCGGGGTCCAGCACCTCCAGGAGGGCTGAGGCCGGGTCGCCACGGAAATCGGAGGTCATCTTGTCGATCTCGTCCAGCAAAAAGACCGGGTTTGACGAGCCGCACTTCTTCAGAGACTGGATGATCTTCCCCGGCATGGCGCCCACATAGGTGCGCCGGTGCCCTCTGATCTCCGCCTCGTCGCGCACCCCACCAAGGGATATCTTCACGAAATCACGTCCGGTCGCCTGGGCTATGGAGCGTGCCAGCGAGGTCTTCCCCACTCCCGGGGGACCGACCAGGCAGAGGATCGGCCCTTTCATGCCGGGAACCAGGGCGTTCACCGCCAGGTACTCCAGAATCCTCAGCTTGACCTTATCCAGGCCATAGTGGTCGGCGTCCAGGCGGGCACGCGCGGCAGCTATGTTGCTACTCTCCTCGCTGCAGACCCCCCAGGGAAGCGACAGCAGCCAATCCACGTAGTTTCTGACCACGGAAGCCTCCGCAGACATGGGGGACATCAGCTTCAGTTTCTTGATCTCGGAGAGCGCCTTCTCCTTGGCCTCAGGCGAGAGCTTGACCTTCTCCACCTTAGCCTCAAGAGCGCGCAGTTCCTGCTTGAACTCGTCCTTGCCCCCCAATTCCTTCTGGATCGCCCTGATCTGCTCGTTCAGGTAGTAATCCTTCTGGGTCTTCTCCATCTGCTTCTTGACCCGGGCGTGGATCTTCTTCTCGATCTGCAGGATCTCGATCTCGGCCCCCATCAAGCTGAGCAGATGCTCCATACGCTTGGCGGGGGAAACGATGGCAAGAAGCTCCTGCTTCTGGGCGATCTTCAGATTCAGATGCGGCGCCATGGTGTCCGACAGGCGCGAGGGGTCGGCAATGCCGGTCACCGACTGCAGCACCTCGGCGGGAACCGAACTGTTCAGGCTGATATAGTTCTCGAAGCTTGCCAGCACGCCGCGCTTGAGCGCTTCCACCTCGGAGCCGTTGACACCCTCCTCGGAGAGCGCCTCGACATCCACCTCGAAGTATTCGCTGTTCTCCCGGAAGCCGGTGATCGAGCCGCGACGCTTACCCTCAACCAGCACCTTCACGGTGCCGTCGGGTAGCTTCAAAAGCTGGATAATCTGGCAGATGGTGCCGACGGTATAGATATCGTCGGGCCCGGGATCTTCGGTCTTGGCGTTTTTCTGGGTGGCAAGCAGGATCAGCTTGTCGCTTTCCGCCATGGCCGCTTCCAGCGCCAGCACCGACTTCTCCCGCCCCACGAAGAGGGGGATCACCATGTGAGGGAAGATTACGATGTCCCGTAAAGGAAAGAGAGGGAATCTTTCCGGATTCCCCCTCTTTTTGCGTCTGATGCGCGACTTCTGCGTGCTGCTCGTATCTGTAGTCATTGTTGTCCTATCGGTCAGGCGGATTCCGCCACGTTCTCGTAGACGATGATCGGCTTTTCCTTGCTGTAGATCACCTCTTCGCTGATCACAACCTCTTTCACCATGCTTTGGGACGGGATCTCGTACATGATGTCCAGCATGGCGTTTTCCAGGATGGAGCGCAGGCCGCGCGCCCCGGTTTTTCTCTTCAGCGCCTCGCGGGCGATGGCAACCATGGAGCCGTCGGTGAACTTGAGCTTCACGTGTTCCATGTCGAAGAGTTTCTGGTACTGCTTGATCAGAGCGTTTTTCGGCTCTTTGAGGATCTGCACCATAGCCTCCTCGTCAAGTTCAGCCAACGAGGCAAGCATGGGGAGACGACCTACGAACTCGGGGATGAAGCCGAACTTCAAGAGGTCCTCGGGAGTAACTCCGGCCAGCAGTTCCCCGGCCTTCTTCTCCACCTTCTTCTTGACGTCGGCGCCAAAGCCGAGCGTCTTGATGCCGATCCGCTGCTGGATGATATTGTCCAGACCCGGGAAAGCGCCACCGCAGATGAAGAGGATGTTGGTGGTATCGACCTTCAGGAATTCCTGCTGCGGATGCTTGCGACCCCCCTTGGGCGGCACGCTCGCTACGGTCCCTTCGATGATCTTCAGCAGAGCCTGCTGCACCCCCTCACCGGAAACGTCCCTGGTGATGGAGGGGGAATCGGACTTGCGGGCGATCTTGTCGATCTCGTCGATGTAGATGATCCCTTTCTGGGCCTTCTCCACATCGTAGTCCGCCGCCTGCAACAGGGTCAGGATGATGTTTTCCACGTCCTCACCGACATAGCCCGCTTCGGTAAGGTTGGTGGCGTCCGCCATGGCGAACGGCACCTTGAGGATGCGGGCCAGCGTCTGGGCCAGCAAGGTCTTCCCGCTGCCGGTAGGTCCCAGCAGCAGGATATTGCTCTTTTGCATCTCCACTTCGCCCGGCTTGGTCATCGCCTCGACGCGCTTGTAGTGGTTGTACACGGCGACGGCCAGAACCTTCTTGGCCCTCCCCTGTCCGATCACGTACTCGTCCAGGACTTCCTTGATTTCCTGCGGCTTGGGAAGCTTCTTCACATCGGTACCCGAGGCATCTTCCAGCTTGGACTCCTCCGCGATGATGTCGTTGCAAAGTTCGATGCACTCGTCGCAGATGTAGACCGTAGGCCCCGCAATCAGTTTCTTCACTTCCTCCTGGCTCTTCCCGCAAAAGGAACAGATCAGGGTGTCAGAACGGTCATCTCTTCTGCTCACTTGGCACCTCCAATAACCACGTTTCTGGCCACTATCGCGTCTATGATACCATAGCTCTTTGCTTCTTCGCCCGACATAAAGTAGTCGCGCTCAGTGTCGTTTTCCACTTTTGCAACGGTCTGCCCGGTATGCTCGGCGAGCAGTTCATTCAACTGCGCCTTCATCCGGAGGATCTCCTTGGCGTGGATATGGATGTCCGACGCCTGCCCCTGGAAACCGCCGATCGGCTGATGGATCATGATCCTTGAGTTGGTAAGCGAGAAGCGTTTTCCTTTCTCGCCGCCCGACAGCAGGAACGCACCCATGGAAGCGGCCTGCCCGATGCAGATGGTCGACACCGGTGCCTTGATGTAGCGCATGGTGTCGTATATTGCCATCCCGGCGGTGACCACACCGCCGGGGGAGTTGATGTACAGATGGATATCCTTATCGGGATCCTCGGCTTCGAGGAAGAGGAGCTGAGCTATCACCAGGTTCGAGATGTTGTCGTCGATGGCGCCGCCCAGGAAGATGATCCTGTCCTTCAGCAGGCGCGAGTAGATGTCATACGACCTCTCGCCCCGTCCGGTCTGCTCCACTACTATCGGTACAAGCATGAAAAACTCCTAGTCTATTGTGTGATTTCTGCCTTGGGGACTACGGTTACCTGTGCTTTTTCCAGCAGGAACTGCACCGCCTTGTCCTCTCTCATCTGTGCGATCAGGTTCTCTTTGGCACGCGCGTTGGTCTTGTACAGGCTTGCCACCTTCTCCGGATCCTGCTTGGTCCCGGCGGCGATCTCGGTGACCTGCTTCGCGATGTCCTCGTCGGTCACCTCAAGGGACTCCTGCTCGGCAACCGCGTCCAGAAGCAGCGAGCCTTTGACCTGCTCCCTGGCAACGTCCCTGAACTGAACCTTGTACCCCTCATCGGTAAGGCCCATCATTTCTAAAGAAAGTCTTTGCGAGGCAAGCCTCTGCTTGGAGCTCTCCAGCATCATGGTGACCTGACGGTCCACCAGAACCTCGGGAACCTCAAGGTCGTTCTTCTCGATGAGCGACTTGATCAGGCGTTCACGCAGCTCGTTATCGATGCGGCGCTGCTCCTGCTCCTGCTGCAGCTCGTTCAGCTTCTGCTTCAGCTCGTCCAGGGTCTCGAACTCGCCGAACTCCTTGGCGAAGTCGTCGTCAAGCTCCGGGAGTTCCTTAACTTTGATCCCCTTGATGGAAACTGCGAACTCGGCAGGCTTTCCAGCCAGCTCAGCATTGCCGTAACCTTCCGGGAAGCTCACTTTGACGGTGCTCTCGGTGCCTGCGGTCATGCCGACCAGCTGGTCCTCGAAGCCCGGGATGAAGCGGCCGCTTCCCAGCTCAAGCTCGAAATCCTCAGCCGCGCCGCCGGAGAAGGGAACGCCGTCCAGGGTGCCGGTGAAGTCGAACACCACGAAGTCGCCGAACGCTGCGGCATGACCCTCAGGGGCCGGCACCAGCTGTGCGAGGCTCATCTGCATCTCTTGAAGACGTGCGGCGATCACCGCCTCGTCCTGAACCAGCTCTTCCTTGGCAAGCTCCAGTCCCAGGTAGTCCTTGACCTCTACATCCGGGAAGACTTCTACGGTGGCGGAGTATTTGAACGGCTGGCCCGGCTGCAGACGGTCGGCCTCGATCACGGGGTAGGAAACCGGGTTCAGTTTCTGCTCGGTGAGAGCCTGAAAATAAGTTTCGTTCACCAGGTTTTTCTGCACGTCCTCAGCCATCTTGTCGGCGTATTGCTTCTCGATCAGCCCCATCGGAACCTTCCCTTTGCGGAAACCCTTGATGGCGGCATGCTTCCTTATCTCTGCATAAGCCTTATCAACCTCGACCTGAACCTGCTCCGCCGGGATTTCGAAAGTAATCTTCTTCTTGATGCTGTTAAGCGCTTCGACACTGATCTGCATGGAAAGTCCTCTCTTTTGTTTCGCTATTATATGGCAGGGCTGTCTGCCGCAATGCCTTCATGCACACTTGGTTAGGCGGGAATAAATGATGGGTTTTTCAGGACATGCGCCGGAAAAGCTGCATCCCGAGAGGCGCTTTGCCACCGTCGCTGTAAGTTTCGGCAGGTAACAAAAGGGTAAAATAACAAAGGGGGAGTGAACTTGTCAATACAGAAGTGGGGTCAGCGGCGGGGCTCGCGGCACGGGGGAGCACGCTAAACAGGTTTAAAGCTCTTTAGCACTCCCCAGCCTCTACCCTCTAGACCCGCTCACGCACTAAAGCATCGTGGCCCAGCGCAGATACCTCAGCAGTCACCTTACCTGTAAAGATCCCGCTATACCCAAGGATTTGCACCCTACCACGATCAATCACAAAAAGAAAGAGCAGCGCCAAGATAGGCAAGGCATTCCTAGATGCGAACGGTTGAGATGCTCAAATTGTCGGGGGGGGCCTGTTTGAGGAAGATGAGCGGTTCAGCCTCTGCACGATGAAGTAAGTTTCGGGGGGGGGCGGTTAGCTCCAACTGGCCTTTTGACTACACCGGCATCCTACCCCCCCCTCCCATTCAAGGGAGCGGGGGTAGGATGCCGGTGAACGAAGTGAACCGCATCATGGCTCCCATGGATTTAGAACGATGCGGTTCGTGCCTCACCGCATCCTACGGAGGTTTGCGTGATCGGTTGAAAAGTGGTTGCATCAGGCAGACAAGCCGACAGCCACCCGTCAACCCCTATCAGCCACTATTTGGTTCTCCCTGCTTCTGCGCTGCCAAGGTGTCGATGGTTACGCCATTCAGAATCTGCACGACCTCGGTCTGCACCTGCTTCCAAATGCCGTGCACCTGACAGGTCCCTCCACGGTCGCAGGGTGCTCCGAGCAGGCATCTGTTCGGAACGATGGGTCCCTCTACCGCCTCGACCACTTCCCGAAGCGTGATCGAGGATGCCGGGCGCGCCAGAACGAATCCGCCGCCGGTCCCGCGTGACGAGGTTACCAGCCCCAGCTTGGCGAAACTTTGAAAGATCTTGGCCAGAAAGGTCTGAGGCACCTCGGCCGCGGCGGCGATCTCGCTGATCAGCGAAACCCGTCCCGGCGGCTGCTGGGCCAGGTAAATGATGCCACGTATTGCGTACTCTCCCTTTCGGGTCAACTCCATCATAAGAACACCTTTAGGACCAATTTTATCTCTTTATATCCAAGGCGCTCCCGACTGTCAAGGTAAAAACAGGCGAAACTGGTCCTGGTAGGCTGAAAGGTCGCTTCGAGGCAAAAAAAAGGCAAAAAAAAGGGCCGCTTCTGCGGCCCCCGCTTTTTAGGTGGATTTGAAAGATTAATCAGCCAATCAAGCTGTTAAAGTTCCTGGCCCTGTTTGCCAGAATGGTCGGATCCAGTACTTCACCGCAGCAGGTGCATTTCCAAGCGTCGAAAGACCTGACGAAGTCATAGTATTTCTCAGCGAACATTCTCCCTTTGCATTTTGGACATTTCATAATATTACCTCCCACTTAGTAGTTGATTGAGGACTTTCATGCGGAAGGACAATACACCTTGCATGCCAATCAAATGATTATAAGCGGGTTGTAATGCTAATGAGAGAGTCACCTCCAGTAAGGGTAGGAATACAAGGTAGTTACCAGAAATTAGAAATATCTCCTAATGGCTCTAAGCTTGCCGGGGCCAATTCCGGGGACCCGAAGCAAAGCATCGACCGAACCAAAAGCGCCATTTTTATGACGGTCAGCGCTAATCCGGGCCGAGAGCACCGGTCCGATGCCGGGAAGACAGACCCAGTCATCGGGCTCCAGCAGATCGGGATCGAGGGGGATCTTTAGCAGCATGCGCTCCTTAACTTCCATCGTAGTCACGAAAATTAAGGGAAGTTCAGCGGAACGCAGATTGAGAGTCACGATGTTTCCCGAGGCAAGAGGTCGAACCGCCTGTGCTTCTGAAGGGTTAGCAAGCGTCAGATCGGGAACCGTCATTTTAATGGCGCTCACCGCTGAGACGCCGTCAGGAAAGCGATACAGGCCGGGCCGCGGGAAGTCGCCTGCCAGACGGAGCGTGATGCCACCGGGGGGACCATAGGAAAAGGCCGCGCCCTCACCTTTTGAGGTGGGAACGCGGCCCTTGAAGTATAACGATAAAGAGAGCAGTAAAGCGATACACCAGATGGTGAGCCGACTGCTGCGCGGCATCACCTCTTAGGTAACCCCGCCTCCTCTTCCTTGTGCAGCTTGAATTCAACGGAATCTATCAGCGCCTGGTAAGAGGCTTCGATGACGTTAGATGAAACGCCTACCGTTCCCCAACGACCTTCCTTGTCGCCGGACTCGATAAGAACCCGTATCGAGGAGGCGGTGCCTTGGCCGGCCGGAAGCACCCGGACCTTGTAGTCATGCAGCTTCACGTCCTTTAGCTTCGGATAGAACTTTTCCAGTGCCTTTCGCAGCGCGTTATCGAGGGCGTTAACCGGGCCGGTGCCTTCGGCAGCGGTGTGCTCGATCTTACCACCCACCTTCACCTTGATGGTCGCCTCCGAGATGGGCTGCTCATCCTCGTGCCGCTTCTCGTCGATGACCCTGAAGCCTATCACGGAGAAGAACTTGCGGTGCGTTCCGAGAGCTCTTTTCATGAGGAGTTCGAATGATGCTTCAGCTCCCTCGAACTGGTAGCCCCGGTTCTCCATCCCCTTGATTTCTTCCAGGATCTCCAGGGTCACCGGATCCTTGCTGTCCAGGTTGATGTTGAACTCGGTCGCCTTGGCCAGGATGTTGGCACGACCCGAGAGATCCGAGATAAGGACCCTGGTGCTGTTTCCCACCAACTCCGGCCGCATGTGCTCGTAGGTCTCCGGATGGCGCTGGATAGCCGAGACGTGCACGCCACCTTTGTGGGCGAAGGCTGAATCGCCTACGTAGGGCTGGTGCTTATTGGGAGCGAGATTCGCCAGCTCATACACATAGCGGGAGAGGTCCCGCAGATGCCGCAATCGCTCGTCGGTTATGCAGTCGTGCCCCAGCTTCAGCTTGAGCGCGGGTATGATGGAGCAGAGGTTGGCATTGCCGCAGCGCTCTCCGAAGCCGTTGATGGTACCCTGCACCTGAACGATACCCTGGTCGACTCCCATGAGGGTGTTGGCGACCGCGCATTCACTATCGTTATGGGTGTGGATGCCAAGCGGCGTGGCAATCGCGGCTTTTACCTGTGCCACGATCCTGGCGATCTCGT
>Ga0209317_1002326_pt1 | contig 13999 bp, 13 predicted proteins | sample RifGroB2_FD_183994 | JGI IMG/M metagenome (GOLD analysis project Ga0209317, IMG submission 183994) | Soil microbial communities from Rifle, Colorado, USA - Groundwater B2 (SPAdes) (version 2) | ecosystem: Environmental > Terrestrial > Soil > Unclassified | place: Rifle, Colorado | collected... | reverse complement strand
ATGGCTGCCGGAGCGGCCTGAGCCTTGGGAGACAAAAAAAGGACGGAACCTTATGGCTTCCGTCCTTTTGCGCACATAGAAACTTTCGGCAAAGCCTCCTTTCAGTATAAATGTCAAAAATTGATATTTATACTGAAAAGGTACTTTTTTGTTGAAATTGCTACCATTTCAGTATAAAAAACAAATTATGGAAAATATACTGAAAGATCGAGTTAGCTATGGTTGGCGTGACCTCTCAGAAGATCAGCACCGCCAGTACATCAACGCCCGTAGCGTCTTCACAACTTGGGAGGATGCCAAAAAGAGCGCAGCGGAGGTCCGCGGCGGCATGTTCTGGAAGCGCCAGGGGGGCAAGGAATACCTGATCCGAACATCCGTCAACAACGCACAGAAAAGCCTCGGGGCGCGTAGCGAGGAAACAGAGCGCATTCACGACAGCTTTGTGAAGAGAAAGGATCGGGTGGAAGGTAGGCTCTCTGATCTGGCGGGCGAACTTGAGCGTCAACAGCGTCTGAACAGAGCCCTTGGTGTGGGGCGAGCTCCAAACATTCTCGTAACGTTGCTGGACCGACTTGCGAAGAGTGGACTGGCCGAGCACTTCACGGTGGTCGGCACAAACGCCCTTTACGCCTACGAAAGTGCGGCCGGGGTCCGCTTCCACGAATCCGCCCTTGCTACGATCGATATAGACCTGCTTTGGGACACTCGCAAGAGGCTTCGGTTCGTGACGCAGATGGCGGCGCTGGAATCGTCCATGCTTGAGGTGATCCGCAAGGTCGACTCCACCTTCGAGCCGAGGGAAGGACAGCGTTATACAGCCGTGAACAACGTAGGTTTCGAGGTGGATATCATCAGGCGTGAGGTTGTTCCCGGAGACCCCGGCGCCGATCCGCACCCACTCCCCCTGACCGACAGCGAGGAGGAGTTTTGGGCCGTGCAGGCTCCTCGGGCTGGACTACTGCTGGACGGACCCCGTTTCTCAAGCATGGTGGTGTCGACGAACGGTCACATGGCAAGGATGACCACCATTGCCCCCTCCATTTTCGCGAGCTTCAAGCGGTGGATGGCGGGAAGGGCGGACCGGGACCCCGTTAAGCGCGACAGGGAGCTTTTACAGGCAGAGATGGTCGAGAAGTTCGCGCAGGATTATTCAATACTCTTCCAGCGTGGCAATATCTAACCCTTGGCCCACGTAGCGGAGCCGGTTCCGGTAAGGAATCGGAGTCTTGCTCAGCTTGGCCGCGAAAAAGTCTACATAAACCCAAAGCTGATCGGCTTGCTTAAAGGGTGATGTGTCCATTGCGGATCAATAATTGGACATGTCCTCCCGACGTGTCCAAGGTATGGACATATAGGCTGCCGCCTGCTTCCGGGGCCTGAGGGTCGGGGCCTGAAGTCTGGGGCCTGAGGGTCAGGTCTTGTTTCTTGATCGTCAATGATCTTGCAAAAAAAAGGATGAAAGCTCAAAGCCTTCATCCTTTATTTACATGAACGTTTCAGTTAACTGGTTAGAACGGTTATATTCACCATTATTTCTGGGCGAGTGAGTGAGTGAATGGCCTAAACCCGTTATAAATAGGCATTGAAGGGGGGAATCCTCACCCCATTTTCAACACTTTTGATATAAATTGTTGATTTAAACGTGATTTACAGGGCTTTTAACCGCAGAAAAGCTGTTTATTTCAACAAAAATATAAACTTGATTTAAGCCCGGTGCGCTCATCATGCTGCGTTTAGAGTGTCAATCGGCGTTGAAATTTGACCCACCATCGGCGTCCAAAATTGACCCACCCCAGGCAGCAGTTTTCAGGTTTTGATCCTGGTTTTTATTCGCCAGCTTTCGTTTCCTGTTTCGATTATCTCGCAGTGGTGGGTGGTCGCGGACGCTCTCGACCATCTTGCTTCTTTTGACGAGAAAGACGCTCCGGCCTCGGCCGAGGCGCTTTATCGACGTTCACTTGCCATAAAAGAACAGGCGGACGGCCCCGATGACGTTTTACTTATACCCACCCTCCGCGGCATCGGCTGGATGTGCTACGAACAAGGGCGTGGCGTCGAGGGACGCGCGTTTCTCCAAAGATCATTGGAACTCGGTGAGAAATATCATCTCCAGTCCGTGGTTGATAGAACCAAAAGCCGGATCCAGCAGATGTATACCCCGTATGTGAAGAAGGAATCTTAAGGCTACCGTCGTGGTTTAGGTGAAATAAAGAGAGAAAAAGCCATCATACTGGTTGGGTAGTGGAATATGGTTATTGCGGCATGGTTATTGCTGTATAATAATTGTGTTGACTTTTCTTAACGCCTGATGTATTAACACATAGTTTTGTGATGCTATAAACGGAGGTCTTTTTGTGCTCCGGACCGGAAAGTGGACGAAATATATAGCAAACAAGCCGTCATCTGCCGACAACGCGGATTGGCGGCTTTTTCATTTTCTGCAGCGCTCGACGGCATCTGGAACTTCGATAGGCTGGGGTCGCACATCGTTAACCGTTGATTGTTGGGATTTACTCTGTCGCATGTGCGCTGTATCGTAGCTCCAGACAGAGAATAGCTGGACCCGTTCACCATGCTGGCTCTCAGGTCGGGCCGAAGAGATGAGCGGGGCCAAAGTCCAACTCGCGACTCCATCAATCCCACAACAGAAGGCATTCAGGAAACGCGAAATGAATGGTTTGACCGACCAAGCCTTCAAAAGAAATTTGTACGAAATGGAGCTGCTCTCGCCTGATGGCGAGGAAAGCAGTCTTTATTTTGTTGCCGACAGAGGGGCTGCTCAAGACCCCCATATCCGCGTGGCGCTTGAAACAGCGGTTTCTTACGAGGCTGATGCTGTCTTCTTCCGTATCTTCCCGGATGGAGATAAGCGAGCACCGGTTCCGCAGATCTATGTCTACAGTGACACCTCTCTTTGTTCCATAAAGCAGGCAAAGCACGCTTCCATCCACAAGCGTCTGTGGAATGCCGGAGTAGTCCCGCTTGCACTCATCTTTACTCCCGAACAGATCAAAACTGTAAATTGTCGCCAGGAACCGAGGGTAGATAGTGATACGTATGCGCCGATCTTCACGCCTTTCGAAGCCTTGGAGAAACTTGTCGTCATCGACAGGACATGTGTTGCTCGAGAGATCACGGCCGGGACATTCTGGGAGAACCCATCTTTTAAGAACGACTTCGCGCTCGAAAATACGGCGTACTACAAATTACTCTGTCATCTCAAGAATTTCAGAAACGACTTGTTGACGCATAGTCCACTGTCGGAACAGACACTAAATCGAATTCTTGTAATGGCAATCCTGATGAAGTACCTGAATGACCGCAGGGATTCTGCTGGTAACGGGGTATTTCAGCCGGCCTTTTTCAAGCAGTTTTCATCATCGACTGTCGTAGGCGACGTTGATCTTGTGACACTTTTCCGCGAGAACGGAGGTTGCGTTCGGCTTTTTGAAAATCTGAGCGCACATTTTAATGGCGGCATTTTTGAACTATCCGAGGAAGAAAAGCTCGAGCTACGGGCGGCTGATCTTTCTCAAATCGCAGACTTTCTCCAGGGAGACCAGGAACCTAGCGGACAAGGCCTGTTCTGGCCCCTGTATTCGTTCGAGGATCTTCCTGTCGAATTGATCAGCAACATTTACGAGGAGTTTCTTGCCGAGAAGGAAAAGGGGGTAGTATACACCCCCCCAATGTTGGTCGACCTTCTGCTTGACCAGTGTTTGCCTCTGGCGGCAGGGACCCTCTCGTGGAAGATATTAGATCCAGCATGTGGTTCCGGCATTTTCCTCGTAGGGGCCTTCAAGCGCCTTATTCAGTGCTGGCGTGTTGCAAACGAATGGAGAAAGCCGGCATTACAGGATCTCCAGGCAATACTGAAGGATTGTGTTTTCGGGTTCGATAAGTCCCCCGAAGCTGTTCTCATTTCAGTGTTCAGCCTCAGTGTGGCTCTGTGTGATGAACTCGATCCTCTTGTCATCTGGAATACCCTCAGGTTTGACAACCTGCGCAAAAAGAACCTCATCGCCAAGGACTTTTTCGAAGTTGTGCGGTCCAACGAACCTACTGATCATTTTGATCTAGTGATTGGAAACCCTCCTTTTGAGAGCAAACTTACAACCGAAGCGGCTATAGCGGTAGAGGCAGAAGCCAGCAAGAAGAGGCCTAAACTGCCAGATGCACAACTCGCGTTACTTTTCCTAGAACAGGCGTATCGGATGCTCAAAAAAGAGGGGCGCATTTGTCTAATCCAGCCAGCAGGACCGTTGCTGTACAATATCAATGCTCTGTCATTTCGGAAATATCTGTTTGACAACTTTGCTATTGACCAGGTTTTCGACTTCACAGCGCTGGAAGGCATCCTTTTTTCGAGGGCACAAGTTGCAGCTGCGGCTATTCTCGGATCAAACACTGCTCCATCCACTGATAATGTTCTTCACATTACCTTCCGAAGGACAAGGACAATAAAGGATAAAGTTCTATTTGAACTTGATGCATATGATTTTCACTGGCTTTCACGGAAGGCGGCTGGTAGTAGTAAGTATGCTTGGAAGGCTAATCTACTGGGTGGGGGGCGGCTTCATCGTGTAATAAACCGTCTTTTCTCTGACGTTCCTACTTTAGGAGAATACCTTGAGGAAAAGAGAAAGACGGCTTCCTGGCAGTTCGCTGAAGGTTACAGCATAGGGTGCGGAAGTTACTTAAACAAGTCACCCTCCCCGCAATCACATGTGGAACTCACACCAGAACAGCGGATGGAACTCTTCAAGTTAAAGAGAACTCCAAAGCTGGCATCTTGGATCACAGGGGAACTGAACTTGCCAGCTGAGGCTTTAACCCGCAAAGGTATCGACTGGCAAGCAATGGCCCCATGCAAGGACCTGTTCTTCGAAGAAACAAGACCCAAGGTGAAAGAGATTTTTCTTAAGCCGCACGTTTTGATCAGAGAGGTGGCGGAAGGAGGTTCGATCCCGGCCAGGTATGTAGACAAGGATCTCGTTTTCACCAAGCAGGTTATTGGCGTTCATGCGCCCGAAAAGGACAGCGACAAGCTTCTCGAACTTGCTTCGCGGTTGAACGACTCTGGGGTGTACGGCGTGCTGGCAGCGGTAATCAGTAGCAGAATGCTGGTAGGCCGCGCCTCCTCTCTACTGAAAAGCGACATCATGGCACTGCCATATCCCGAGCAAATGCACGAGTTCGTGCTTAATCCATGGGAGCAGGCTCTGATTGATGATGTTGGCAACCATTTTATCGACTTTAGACGGAATGGGGAGAATTCTTCAATTTTGGACGTCGCTAACGACGATGATCTTGCCGCGTTCGGGGAAATGTACTGTAGCACCCTGAACACGGTATACAAGAAATTTAGGCCGCTGACTCCTGTAATCTCGGACATGTTTGTCTTCTACCCGTTTTGCTTTGGTGATGCACCTGCGTTCGATCTACCTGATGCGAAAAAGATCGTTTCTTTTCTCCGCGAACTGCTGCACCGCCAACATTCAAGCCGGCTTTTCGTGAACCGGATCCTGCGGATTTACGAGCAGAATGTTACCTTCCTGATCAAGCCTGCTCAAAGGCGATATTGGCTTCGGTCCATTGCTCTCCGGGATGCCGATGAGACTATGACAGATCTTCTCGAGCAGGGGTATTAGGACATTGACTGCGATCTCGTCAAAACGGATGCTTGGTGCTTCCGGAACTTTAAGCGGTCCCAAGCAAAATACTCTGTTCAACTTGGTCGTTGAGCTTGTTGCGGAAGCTCTTCCCCTATTCGCTGCTTCCGCCATAAAAGAAGGAATCCGGAACGAGAACGGATATAATAGGCGCTTGTCGCGATTTATCACGAATGTCGCCGTTAATAAAGATCTTCCCTTTTTTGCTCAACCCGAAAACATGGAAGACGAGACTCGAGGTTGCAGTCCGGCTACTGATATCGGAATCTGTTTGCAACAGGAAGATGTGGCGACTGATCCGCCACGGGTTGCACTGTTCGAGGGTAAACGCCTCAGCAAAAGTCTCGAGAAAAAGCGGGAAAGAGAATACGTCATTGGCCACGAGGAGAAAGGGAAGCACATCTGCTGTGGCGGCTTAGAAAGGTTCAAGCTGTCTCGCCACGGTCAAAAATTCAACCACGCGGGCATGGTAGGATACATGGAGGACGGATCACCGGAACATTGGCAGGATAAGATCAATTCCTGGATCTGTGAGTTAAGCCGTGAACAACACGACCCAACTTGGCTCATTGAAGAGCAAATCGGATCAATGGCGACGAAAGGACTCGTGACCGAAAGCATGTCCATTCTGAACCGGCATGATAGCGAAATATGCTTGAAACACCTATGGGTTAATGTCGCCGGGTGACTCTCTCATTTGTCCAGTGAGTGCTGGCGTCGAGAGCTCTATTCTTCCTCAACCTCCGCTCTTACTGCCCAAAAGAGCAACCCAAGTGGCAGCAGGATGCAAAACGCCCCGTTCATAACCACGAAGTGGTGCCACCCTAAACTAATAATCCTATCCTTGATTCCAGGATACCAAGCAGGGAGCCACTGGAAGAAAAGCAATTGCAAGCCGAGAGCCAAAGACAGGATACACGCGGGAACAAGAAACCACGGTCTTCTGAGTTTCGCGGGAATCATAGGCCATCCTCTTTTCTCGATGTAGCCACTACACCTTCACCTATCCCCACACATAAAGAAAACCGATTTTTGCATCCTAGCCAGGGGCACCAGATAGCGCGGGCATCGATTGGTTGTAGGGAAAAACTTCGATCAGCCAATGCGTTGCGGTTGCAGGAGGCGAGGCGCCTAATGCTGACAGAGGGGGCGATGCGGGGACTGCGGCCTTTCGGGTAGGCTACGGGAGCCCTTCGCCAGTTCAGCCCGGAGTACAGCAGTCTCTTTGGGGCACCACCATTGCGACATTACGATGTTGCGAGAGTTGTAGGTCGGGTGATGGGTTCAGCAGGCGGGGAAAGTGGCATAAAAAAAGCCCACCGACGTCCCGAAGGATGTGGCAGGCGTAGTTGAGAGGACAGTAGCCTAATCCGAGCTCGCCGTCAAGAAATTTTTTTCAAGGGTCTCTCAAGCCCAGATAGGGTCAGTGTCCCAGCCCACGGGTATACCCATCGAGGCTGCGAATCTGCTCGCCAACGGGTAGCTCGCCAATAGGTTCTGAAGGTCATGCCTTATTGTCGTGTCGAGACAGATGTTCTTGCTCATGACCTGGAGCAATACAAGGGTGAGGTAGATGCGGTTTAGGTGCGTCGGGGCGATTGCTAGAACCCCGTTCATTCCTGCTGGTTGGCGGCAGATGGTATTCCAGAGCCTTGAGTGGTGAGCACATTTGTTCCTTATATCCCGGAGGCAGGTCATCCAGCCATTCAATACTTTGATGTTTCTTGCCCCGAACTGGTTTGCCAAGTCATCTAGTTTGTTCGGTGCTGGTAATGTCCCAAACCTGGATTTGATGAGCGACTGGTACAGAATTCGGATCTGCCCAAAAGTGGAGAGTTCTGCAGCCATCCAGAACGGAGGAAGGTGCGGGTAGGCTGCACTCCGATTATTGACGTAATTCGCCTTGTAGTGCAGAACGAACTCATAGTTCGACTTCTGGAATGACATATCTATCTTTGACTGGACGCCGAGGTGGTCGATCCCGCTGAAGAGCGTATTGTCAAGGTACCAGAAAGGATTGCCGGTATGTTCGGTTACCACCTGGTCAAGCCTTGATCTCAACTTCACCTCAAGGCGAGCAATGAGCGAGAAGATCCACTCTCTGAACTCCGCGTCGAAACGGTAGAGCTGGAGGCCGTCATTGAACTCCGCGGGCGCATTGTAGCGTTTTGCCGCAACGTCCAGGAATGGCCGGAGATACGCTTTGAACCGGTAGTAATTCATCCTGTTGAGTATCGCTTCGGCGTCAGCAACGGAATGGACTCTAAGACCTTTCCCTACCAGTTCAGTGACGAGGTCTTGGCCATTTAGATATGGCTTCGCATAAATAACGGGGGGCACAACTCCTCCTTTTGCCACGGGTGATCTTTACCCTACCACAGCTGGGGTCCGAGCGAAAAGAGATAGTCCCCTACCCTTCATAAATATGTGCTTTTGTTTTGGTGGTGTCGGGGTGCCAAAAGTGTGCTTTTGGCACTTATGGTTCCTGGGCTTCAAAGTCAGCCTTAACCTTACTTTTTCAAGCGTCAAAACCCAATGCCAAAAACAAAGTGACAAATGCGCAATGGTGTGTTAGTTCTGGCACACTTTCAAGGGGGTGTCTATGAGCGTCCGAGTCGGTTATGCGCGAGTAAGTACCAGGGATCAAAACCTCGATAGCCAGCACGACATGCTCCAGCAGGCCGGGTGCGAAAAGATCTTCGGCGATACGGTGAGTGGGGTCTCCGAATACCGCGAAGGGTGGGACAACCTAATGGCATACGTACGCCCCGGGGATACTATCGTCATCGCCGAATTAAGTAGGATGACTCGATCACTCATGCATCTTCTGCAGTTGGTCAAGGAGTTCGACGAGAAGAAGATCAACCTCGTCTCGCTTCGGGAGAACATTGACACCTCAACGGCCACCGGACGTGCCTTCATTGCCATCATGGGCGCCATAAACCAGATGGAGCGGGAGTTGAAGGCCGAACGCGCCGCTGCCGGCCGTACGGCTGCGAAGGCCAGGGGAAAGACGGGTGGACGTCCGAGAACAGATGTGAAGCTCTTAGAGAAGGCCCGAAGGCTGTACGAGGGTACTGCCGACTCGGCGGACGACGTATGCAAGGCTCTTGGTATCGGGAGACGGACATTTTTTAGGTACCTAGAGGAATATCGGCAGGCCGAGTATCATGCGAAGATGGCGGATGGCTCGATTCGGATAGGCGAGGAAGAGCCAGACGAATCCGACAGGTTTGCAGTCGTGGCCTTTTGATTTCATTAAGAACGCAGCCTTGCGAGCATTGCTTTCCCTGGAACAGTAGTCCGATTCACCGGAGTCGGCAGTTGGGCGCATGGCCTTTTGTCAGGTGATTGTGCGGTTATTCTGCTCAGTGATTGCACGGCTATTTTGTCGATTGAAACACCCCTGCTCCAGGGGCCACAAGTAGGCCGCCATGGAAAACTTTGGACCCCGTTTAGAAGGTGGTGAACTCTTAGCGAAGGAGATAGCTGGAATGGAGAAAACCCTCTTCATTATCGGGAATGGCTTTGACATACACCATGGCGTCCCGTCACGATTCTCGGATTTTAGCAAGCACTTGCGGATCGAGGATTCCTCCTTACATGACATCGTAGAGCGATTTCTTCCTGTCCAGGAAGATTGGTCGGATCTGGAACAAGCCCTCGCAGCATTAGATGTCGATGAAATAGTTGATTATGCCTCGATGTTCTTGATGTCATATGGTGCAGAGGATTGGAGTGATGCGGGGCATCACGACTACCAGTATGAGGTGGAACGGATCATTCATAGTCTCTCCAGTTCCTTGAAAGCTGCGTTCTCTACCTGGGTGGTAGGCCTACCTATTCCGTGCAGATCGCAAGTAAGAGCTCCAGTTTGCATCGACCCGACGTCGACATTCCTAACCTTCAACTATACCGACACATTATCCGCGGTCTATGATGTCCCAGACACGCACGTTCTCTTCATTCATGGTAAAGCAGGGGAGGATTCCGACGGGTTAGTGCTTGGCCATGCCTGGAATCCTGCAATCATTCCGTCGTTGAATGATGTCCCAGACCCAGAATCTATGGATACAAGAGTGATGGAAGGTAATGAAATTATTAATGATTTTTTTGGCGAAACATTTAAGGATACTAAATCAATAATCGAGGCAAATGTTACATTTTTCAATAGTTTAAAAGACATTACTAAAATTTACGTGCTAGGTCATTCCTTGTCTTTCATCGACAAGGAATACTTCGTTACCATCGTCAACAACATCGATCTGGCAAACGTGAGCTGGATAATTACTTATTACGGAGATGCAGAGATACGCTCGCACCGCGAGTTTATGGATGGACTGGGAGTTGATCAGAGTATGACTTACTATGTTTTATTGAACGAGTTGAGATAAAAATGAAAAAAAGTGAACAGTCACTCGAATTGAATCTGTACAGTAAAGAAACATCTTCTTGCCTGGCAATGTCGCCAATAAATGATGAGGCAACAGTGCGATACGCTGAACTCATCAGTATCTTTGGACAGTATAAGGACGGTGTTATTGCAGTAGAACCTGAGCATGTGATGAATGCTGAGCTAAGACAAAAAATCTACACATTTTGTGATCGGTACAAAAAGTATTATCCTATTCTGAACAGATTTCAAAAAGCTATCTCCAAAATACCTGAAGGAAACCACTTCTTTATTTTACCAAAGGAGATCACTGATAATGCAGAGGTCCTTAGCCTATACAACTATATAGATGCAAGAAATATGAAGATGTCTGAAGAAGATACTATTTCAACTTACAACGCGTCAAATACTGGGCATCTCAGTACCTTTGCGCCACTATTAGATCATTATCATATTAGCTTGGCTTCTTCCGACACTAGAACACATATCGGTGAGTCGGATAGAAATGATAGGGTTTGTAGATTTTGCGGCAAATCAACAGCAGATCCAGGTGTAACGTTTAGGAAAGTAGCTCACGCCATACCAGAAGCACTTGGCAACAAAGGGCTCATTCTAAATGAGGAATGTGATAGGTGTAATGAAGTCTTCGGAAATACCATAGAGCAAGACCTTATAGCCTATTTTAATTTCCATAGAGTATTCTGGGCGATTAAAGGAAAAAATGGTGTCCCTAAGATCAAGTTCAAAAACGGGTGTATAGCACACAAAGAGGGTAAATTCGAAATAGGATACAAGCCCGGTCTAGGTAAGAGTGAATCCGCAGTTCTTAAACAGGTTACCCTCGATTCTCACGACCGTATCGCGACAGCAAATATCTACAAATCGCTGTGCAAAATCGCGATAGGCGTAATCGATGCCGAGAAGTTGAAATATTTCGGCAGGACAATTTCATGGCTTCTCGCTGAGGAGGATCACCCCCAGGTGCTACCGAGGGTTGCGGTACTAAATGCGCCTCAAATGCGCGTGGAGTCCCCGCAGATCGTCCTCTATGAAAGACTGAGTGCCATGGCAGACTTGCCGCATCTCGTGGCTGAATTCAAGTTCAAGACCTTGGTGTTTGTTTTCATCGTCCCGTTTTCCGATCTCGACACCAAAACCTTTTTTTGCGAGGAGGACTACAACAGCTTTTGGCAAAGTTTCCCACATTACGCCGCTGTCGACGGATGGAAGTTTGAAAGGTTCGACAACCCCCAAAAATTGGAAAATTCATTAACGGTGGTGCTAAACAGGAGCACATTCCTGAGACTGTGCGAGGATGAATGCAGGAGATGCTGAGGGGCGGCGCCCCCCGAAAACCATGCCAGTATTAAAGGGCACCTCACCCATAAGACTGCGCGAGGATCAAGATCAGGGGCTGAGGGGAAGGCCGCGGTCCTATGATGATGGTGCCGATAAAGGAGAATTAATCCATGTTTGGTTATGTGCCCATTCCTGAAGCGGTTGAAGCTTTCCTCCCCGATCTCATTGCCGAGGCAGAGAGATTTTGTGGAGAAAGGGGGCCGAGATTCCAGGATCTGACGGTCGAATTTACTCCTGATAAGCGTGCCCCCTTTACTGAAATTGATACTGTCACTGGGCTAGCCAAAAAGATCTTATTAAGATCAGCCATACTAGACGAAGACCCAGGAATAGGGTTCGAAATGGCATGTTCTGAGTGCGCCCATGAAGTTGTCCATTGCCTCGCACCGTCTCCGCCTGGGGTTCCCCATCCATGTCCAGGTCATTCCACTTCGACGGTCCTTGAAGAGGGGCTAGCCACACTTTTCCAGGCGAAGATTCATGATGAAGTCTTGGGCATTCGTCCGCCATTCATGCAAAAATACAAGCATGAGGCATACGCGGACTACAGGCATTATGCCGAGGCGGCTGAGTTGGTTAACCGCCTGCTGGTCGAAAAGCCTGGAGCTGTTCAAAAGCTCCGTGCCCGTTTGGCGGAAGAGGCAGAGACCTGCATTGGTCTCATCTGCTACGCTGACATCAAGAGAGAATTTGAAGATTTAGACGACGCCCTCGCCCGTGACCTTGCCAAGCCTCTCTCTGAGTTAAAAAGAAATGACAGCTAGGAGGCAAAATGGGCGATAGCAAGCCACAATCCGTACTTACTGAAGTGGGCGAGGATCTTCTGGAACTGATGATAGCGGATTCTGGGGTACAAGAGGAAGTCTCTCTTCCTATCCGCGACTATGCTTGCGTTCTTTTGGATTTCGACTATGAGGCTCAAGTCCAGGCTGCACGAAATCTCTTGAGACGGAACACTATTCATGAGGAGAGGACCTCCGCAGAGATAAAGGAGTTGGAGAACCGTGCCCAGAAGTTAACAGGTGCCGCGAATGAATGGGCAGTCAATGAGTGGATCGATCGGATTCATGGCTCCGTATATGAAGATGCGGCACACAGCATGGCGGCTGTCGGCATGCTCGCACCGCTGATTGAATCAATCTTCTCTCAAGCTTTCTTGTCGATGAAGAGAGATTTTCCTTTGCGCGCAAATTATCCGACCCACCAGCGATGGATGCTAGCCAATAAAGAGGAGTGGAACTGCCATTACGTCTTATTGACAAACGCAAAGAAGAAAGATGTCGCGGAAGGGATATGGCAGTTAGCCGAAGCTGTCGGATTGGCAGCTCTTTTGCCTACGCAAACGGAAGACATCTTGAAAGCGCTTTTCCTTTACAGAAACAAGATGTTTCACCATGGCTTCGAGTGGCCCATAGAGGAGCGCAGGAGGTTCGCGGACCTTGTTAAGAAGTGGCCTGCGTCATGGTTTCAATCCTCGAAGACAGATGAACAACCATGGGTTTTTTACCTGTCCGACTCCTTTATCTCAGACTGCATGTCCTTAATAGAAGAAACGATAACCGCCTTGGGGTATTTTGCCAAAAAGTTAAACCGTCCCTGACCCTTCCGACTGTGTGGACCGGACGCGGCCTAAGTGGCACCAGTGAGCCCGCCGGGGCAAACAGGGCTAAAGAGAACCTGCTTTTTGGAGCAGGCAATAGGCCTGCCCTCAGAACCCTTGAGAGGGGATCACGTATGCGAAGCCGAATCCTGGCAACAGTGGCTCTGGGCGGATTGATCTTGTTTCTTGCTGTTCCACTTGGGAGCGCAACTCAGACCCCACTTACTGGCAGCGCTGAAGTATTCTTTTCACCCAATGGCGGTGCAACCGAGGCTATCGTCCGAGTGATTGGTTCGGCCAAAAGAGAGGTCCTAGTGCAGGCCTACAACTTTACATCGGTGCCGATAGCAAAGGCTCTGCTGGCGGCACCGAAGCGCGGTGTGAAGGTTGAGGCTGTCCTGGACAAGAGCCAGCGTACGCAACGGTACAGTTCGGCAACCTTCCTCACAAACGCAGGTATCCCCGTCTGGATCGACAGCAAGCACGTCATCGCCCATAACAAAGTCATCCTCATCGATAAGCAAACCGTGGTTACCGGCAGTTTCAACTTCACTAAAGCCGCTGAGGAGAGGAATGCAGAGAACCTCTTGGTCATTAAAGGGAGCGGCAGGGTGGCAGATTCCTACCTTAGAAATTTCGAGTCACACAAGGCCCACTCAGAAATGCTCCATCTGAATGCATCTGATCGCCGATAAAGACGTGGCTTTTCGGGTGGTTTGATCCTAATTTCCTTGCTGGACTATGTTGACTGGAAACTTTGAGGGTAGGCTGCTGAGCCTGAATATTTCTTGGGGGCCTGAGCGGGCCTGAGGGTCAGGGCTTGCTTCTTGATCTGCACTGATTTTGCAAAAAAAAGGATGAAAGCTCAAAGCCTTCATCCTTTTTTTACATGAACGTTTCAGTTAACTGGTTAGAACGGGATCTCGTCGTCCGGGTTGAAGGACGGCTCCTCGTAGGTGCTCCCCTGGTTGTGCT
>Ga0209317_1002325_pt1 | contig 14002 bp, 11 predicted proteins | sample RifGroB2_FD_183994 | JGI IMG/M metagenome (GOLD analysis project Ga0209317, IMG submission 183994) | Soil microbial communities from Rifle, Colorado, USA - Groundwater B2 (SPAdes) (version 2) | ecosystem: Environmental > Terrestrial > Soil > Unclassified | place: Rifle, Colorado | collected... | reverse complement strand
GCTGAACATCATCATGGGGGACCTGCTCGAACTGCTGCTCAGGGAGTTCAAGCTCGACCTGTGCGTCATCCGGCTCCTAAACGGCGACGGCGTGCTGCAGGTCCGCTCCTTCCGCGGCGTAGGGGGTGAGCGGATCACAGCGGAGGACCGGATGCTGGAGATAGACACCCACGTGGGGGAGGCGTTTCTGGGGCGAAGGACCGAGTTCTACAACGACACCACCTTCATCACCAAGCCGATAGCAAAGGAGATCTTCCAGCGCGAGGGGATCAAGTCGTTTGCGCACGTACCGATCGCCAGCGCCGGGTCACAGCCGGTCGGCATCCTCTCCGTCTTCTCCCGCTCCATCATCGGGCTCTTCACCGAGCAGTTCGTGGAGCTCCTGGAGAGCCTTGCCGGGCAACTGGCCCAGGCTGTCAAGATCGTGGAGGAGCGCGATGCGAGGGAGAGGGAGCGGCAGCAAAAGGAGGCTGCCCTTCTGGAAAACGCGCGGGTGACGAGGGACCTGGAGCTCGCCAAGCAGATCCAGCTCTCCCTGCTCCCCGAGCAGGCGCCGCTTGTCGAGGGAGTCAAAATAGCCAGCCGCTGCATACCGGCGGCACACGTGGGAGGGGACTACTACGACTTCTTCAAGAGGGGGGAGTCGCTGGTCGATATCATCATGGCCGATGTCTCCGGGCACAGCGTGGGGGCGGCATTGATCATGGTGGAGACCAGGAGCGTGCTCCGGGCGCAGATGAAGGAGCCGCGTTCCACCAAGGACGTGCTCCGGCTGCTGAACGAGCTCCTCTACGAAGACCTGAGCGGAGCGGAGCTCTTCATCACCATGTTCTGCGCCAAATACGACGGGGCGACCCGCACCCTTACCTACTCAAACGCGGGGCACAGCCGGCCGCTGTTGTTTCGCGCGGGAAAGTGGCGGGAGCTCGATACCGAGGGGCTGATACTGGGGGTCGAGCAGGAGGTTGATTTCGAGGAGAAGAGCGCCGCGCTCGAACCGGGCGACCTCCTCTTCATCTACACCGACGGCATCATCGAGGCGGAGCATGAATCGGGCGAGCTTTTCGGCGTGTCCAGGCTCTGCAAACTTGTCAGCAGCTTGCAGGATCAGGAGCCTGAGTACATCATAGACAGGGTCCTTGCCGAGGTGAATACCTACTCCTGGCCCCATCCTTTACAGGATGACATTTCCATGGTAGTCATGAAGGTGGCAAAAAACGGCGCCTAGCACGCCTCTTGCTAAATGTCGGTGCTTATTGCACAATAAAGCAGGTTGTATACCGCATCGGACCTCAAAACAAGGAGAAGGACATGAACCTAGCGAGCGAGACGAGGAACGACGTTGTAATCATTTACGTCAAGGAGGAGCGGCTTGATGCCCACAATTCCACGGAGCTTAAGAGCGCAGTGCAGAAGCTCTTTGAGGATGGCAAGAAAAACGTACTGGTTGACCTGAAGGATGTGCGTTTCATAGACAGTTCCGGGTTGGGCGCGCTGGTGTCCGGCTTCAAGAACGCCATATCCCACCAGGGAAACCTGAAACTCTCTTCGCTGCAGTCCCAGGTGAAATCGATGTTCGAACTGACCCGCCTGCACAGGGTGTTCGAGATATTCCCTTCCACCATAGAGGCGATCGAGAACTTTCAGTCCTAGAACAAGGCTTGGGTCCCAACAGAGAGGCATCAGATGGCAGGGAACACGATCGAGGTCGACATAAAGGTCCCCAACAAGACCAGGTACCTGAGTCTTATCGGAAAGATCGGGGAGGACATCGCCCGCGAGCTGGAGCGCTACAGCGGCGACAAGGAGGTGCTTGCCTACCATCTGAACCTGGTCCTCACGGAGGCGATGGTGAACGCCATCAAGCATGCGGGGCCCAAGGAGCCGGAGAAGCTGGTCCGCATCGTGATCAGCCTGCACAGGGACGACCTCACCATCAGGGTATACGACGACGGACAGGGGTTCGACATCAACGCCATCCCCGCCCCCAATTTCGAGGAATTGGAGGACCGGGGCCGGGGCATCTTCCTGATCCGTTCCCTGATGGACTCGGTCTGCTACCGTAAGAACTGCAAGGAAAACATCCTGGAGATGAAGAAGAAGCTGACCTGACCCGTCATCAACCCCGCCGGTAGCGGTATGCTACCATGGCTGCTCCCAGCAGCAACATCGGCAGGCTGAGCAGCTGTCCCATAGAGATCACCCCGAAGAGATAGCCGATCTGCTCGTCAGGCTCCCTGAAGTTCTCCACCAGAAAGCGGAACAGGCCGTAAAGCGCGATGAAGGACCAGACCACCACCCCCTCCCTGTTCACCTTGCGGGAGATCGCGTACAGGATCAGGAACATCACCGGCCCCTCCAGGACGGCTTCGTAGAGTTGCGAGGGGTGGCGCGGCAGAGGCCCGCCCCCCGGAAAGACGACGCCCCAGGGGAGGTCGGTCACCCGGCCGTAGAGTTCGGCGTTGATGAAGTTGCCGATCCTCCCGAACCCCAGCCCCACCGGCGCTGCAAGGAAGGCGATGTCGGCCAGGGGGTAGAAGCGCAGCTTGTGCTTTCTTAGGAAGTAGAGGCTGGCGAGCACCGCGCCGATCAGGCCGCCGTGGAAGGACATCCCCCCCTCCCATACCGCGAACAACTTCATCGGGTTGGAGATATAGTACGGGAGGTTGTAGAAAAGGATGTAGCCCAGGCGCCCGCCCATTATGACACCGACCGCTACGGTAAAGATGAGGTCCGCAACGTCGTCTTTCGAAAGCGGCAGCCCCTTCCTCCTGACACCCGCATTGATGATGAAATAGGCAGCCACGAACCCGCAGATATACATGAGACCGTACCAGCGGAATTCCAGTGGCCCAAGGCGCAGGAAGACCGGGTCGATGTGGGGATAAACCATTGAAATGCTCTCCAAAAAATGCCTGCTTGTCAGCGAGGCAGGCCCAAAGCTCAGGTGGTCGAAGCCGTTTTAGCCGCGGGGAAGTCTCCTACTGCCTGAACTCGGCAGGCACGCCCTGGCGGTCGGCCGTCTCCCGCAACTGGTCCAGCTTTCTCTGCAGATCCTGAACGCGGCCCTCACCGTGCTTGATGCTGTTTTGAATGGCCAGATACTCGGAGCGCGACATCCTGGAGGTGTCCGAAAGGCGCGCCTTGAGAGCGGCAAGCTCCGTTTCCGCGGCCTCCAGGTTCGAGGTTGCCTGCAGGAAATCCCTGCGCCAGGAGACCTCGTCCTTCCCGCCGTAGAGCTTCTTCACTTTTTGAGCCTCGCCCGCTTTTGGCGGAGCTGCCGCAGGCTCGGCGGCGGTTGTTGCCGGCGCGGCGTCCTCGCTCCCCAGCTTCTTCGCCTTCTTACGGAACTTCTTCGGGACCTTCCCCAGGTCCTCGGAGAAGTTGACGGTGCCGCGCTCGTCGGTCCACTGGTAGGTTTCCGCGGCGGCCGACAGCGGATACAGCAGGAGCAAAACCAGGAGTAGCTTCTTCATTATTGGTCTCCTTGAACAGATCCAGGGGGTCGGGTGGGCGCTACCCTGGAGGCCACCCGAGCTTGCGCCCGGCAAGCAGGTGGAAATGGATATGGAACACCGATTGCCCTGCGCCGGCGTTGTTGTTGTTCACCAGGCGGAAGCCTTCCTCGTCGACCCCGCGCTCGCGCGCCAGCCCCGCAGCCACCCGGTGGACGGCACCGATCAACTGGTCATCCCCGGGGGCAAGCGCCAGGGTGTTCGCCAGGTGCCTTTTGGGGATGATCAGGATGTGCACCGGCGCCGCGGGGTTGATGTCCTCGATGGCGAAGAGCAGATCGTCCTCGTACACCTTCTTCACCGAAATGGCGCCGCTTGCCATCTTACAAAACAGACAGTCGCTCATATTACACCTCCTTGAAAAGTGAGAAACGCGATGCCAAAGCATCGCCAAGGGACACGGAGATCCGTCCGCAGCGGGCTACGCCTCCGGTTGCCCAGCGCCCAGGGGTCGGGCCTGCTTCCTGAGATGGATCAGGAACTCCTTGTTCCCCTTGGGCCCCAGGATCGGCGAGTCGCAGACCCCCAGCACCAGGAGCCCCAGTCCCCGGGCCAGCTCCGTAATGGTCTCCACCACCTGCTGGTGCTTCTTCTCGTCCCGGACCACGCCCCCCTTCCCCACCTGCCCCTTCCCGACCTCGAACTGCGGCTTGATCAGGGCTACGACGGCGCCCTCGTCCTTGATGAGCCTAAGCGTCGGGGGGAGCACCTTGTCAAGCGAGATGAACGAGGCGTCGATGACGGCAAGATCAGGAGACTCGGGAAGCGTTCCCGGCTCCAGGTGGCGGATGTTGGTCTTCTCCAGGTTTACCACCCGCGGGTCCTCGCGCAGTTTCCAGGCGAGCTGCCCGTAACCTACGTCCACCGCATATACCCGCGTTGCCCCCCTCTGCAGGAGGCAGTCAGTGAACCCGCCGGTGGAGGCCCCGACGTCGATGGCGCAGAGACCCCGCACCTCGATGCCGAAACGCTCCAGCCCCTCGGCCAGCTTCAGGCCGCCGCGGCTCACATAGGGAAGCGGCTCCCCCTTGAGGCGTATCTCGGCGGCCAGCGGGACCATCTGCCCGGCCTTGTCCGCCAGGTGATCGTCCACCACGACCTGTCCGGCCATGATGAGCGCCTTGGCCCTCTCCCTGGAAGGCGCCAGCCCCCGGTCCAGCACCAGTTTGTCGAGTCTTTCCTTTTCCACGTTACCCTCACCCCTCAAGCGCTTTTCCTCGCGTCCACGCCGCCTTGCGGCTTCGCGTCGACAGCCTTTTCAGTACAGCCCGTGCAGCGGGCCGCCGGGGGCCGCGAGCGCATCGACCCTGCGCTCGACCGCCGGATCCTCTATGAGCGGCGGCGCGTGGTGCGGCTTGACGCGGGCGTCTATCACCACCGGCCCGCTGCAACCCCACTGCTTGCAGACCGTGGAAGCGCCGACGCCGTAGATGTCGGCTGCAGGATCGGAGCGGGTGAAGGTGACCCAAAGGAAGTTGTTCAGCGTGGCAGCCGTGAAGCTGCTGTCATCGCAGACGACGATGAGCGGGAATCCTTCCAGCCCCGCCACCCCGTCCAGGCACCCGCAAAGCGCGTCCATCCGGGAGTCGGCTGCTCCCTTGCGGGTGTCGCAAGGAGGCCCCTGCACGGCGATCACCCCCGGCAGGCAGAGCGCGGGGTTGCCGAAACCGTCCGGCAACCGGATGGCGGCCGGCATTTCGGTGCCGAGCGTGCGGCGCTTTTCCCCAACGGCGGCGAAGACCACCTTGGAGCCGCTGTTTAGTCCCGAGCCGGAATAGTCGAGGGTGTCCATGGTCGTGGCCGTCTGGAAATGCAGGTCGCGGCGCGGATCGATCCGCTCCAGCACGTGGCTCAAAAACGCCGGGATGTCGTGGATGTCCAGCTGCGGCGCGTCCTCGTGCGACGCGATCATCAGGTACTTGGCAAGGGACAGCTGCCCCTGTCCCAGGATCGCGTTGGCGACGGTCAAAAGTTCCTGCGGCGCGCGCCGCTCTGCGTAAGGGACGTAACGCTCGCTCCCCATGGCGAGCAGAAGCGGATGCACCCCGGCCGCGTCGACGGCATGAACCGATTTGACGCCGGGAATCACGGTCGGTATCAGCGGGCCGGTAAGCTCGTGGATGAAGGCGCCAAAGGAGGTGTCCTCCTGGGGGGGGCGCCCGACCGTGGTGAAGGGCCAGATGGCCCCCTCGCGGTGGAACACCTCTTCGACCTTCAGCACCGGGAAGTGATGGGCGAGGCTGTAATATCCGAAATGGTCGCCAAAGGGTCCCTCCGGCAGGGTCTTTCCCGGGTCGATGACCCCCGTGATGCAGAAGTCGGCCTGGGCCGGCACGGGGAGAAATCCCGGGCGGTGCACCATCTCGATGCGGTGCCCCGCCAGGAGCCCCGCGAAGGAGAGCTCCGGCATCCCCTCGGGCAGCGGCATCACGGCGGCGACGGTCATGGAGGGAGCACCCCCCACGAAGATGTTGACCCGAAACGGCTCGCCGCGCTCGATCGCCTCGGCATGGTGGAACCCTATGCCTCGGTGGATCTGGTAATGGAGCCCTACCTCGGCGTTTTTCGCGTACCCGCCGCCGGAAATCTGCACCCGGTACATGCCGAGGTTGGAGTGGCGCAACCCCGGCGCGCCCGCGCTCTCCGAGTAGACCTGGGGGAGCGTAATGAAGGCGCCGCCGTCGTCGGGCCAGGACTTTAGTTGCGGCAGCTTGTCCAGCGTGGTCCGGTGCGCGAGGATCGGTCCCCCGCTCACCTGCCTGGGGAGCAGGTGCCAGGCCGCTGGGATGGCGCCAAGAAGCGAAGCCGGCTCCCTGAGGGCCGAGCGGGGATCGATCTTCAACTGCACCAGGCGCTCCACGGCCTTCAGGGTATCCCTGAAGATGTACCTGGTCCGCTCCAGGGTCCCGAACAGGTTCCCCAGCATCGGGAAGGAACACCCCTTCACCCTCGTGAAGAGCAGCGCCGGGCCTTTTGCCTGGTACACCCGACGCTGGATCGATCCGATCTCCAGGTCCGATGAAAGTTCCTCGTTTATCCTTACCAGGGCGCCCGTGCGCTCCAGATCCGCCACACAAGATGCAAGGGTTCTATATCCCAACCAAATCCTCCACCGCTTTCGCTGACTTGAAGCAACGGTTATTTTTAATGCACCCCCGCACCCAAGTCAATATAAAACGCCCCGCCCCTGCCGCGTCCCGGCAAGGTGCTTTTAGCGGCGAGCCGTCAGGGATCCTGCCCGTGCCGCGCCCCTACCCGCCCGGCTTCCCCCCGCCCGCCCTTCGGCCCTCCTTCCCCCGGGCGGGGGAAGCCGGCGCCTGCCGGAGCAACAGGCGCGTGGCAGGGCCGGGGAGGGGCGGAAAGGAACGCTATTCTAAAGCTCCGTGATGTGCTACCCTGCGAACCTGCTTCAAGTGCAGTGCCGGCCGAAACACGACGGAGTTTCCTTGCCACGGTTCACCATTTTCAAGAAAATCCTGGTCATCACGCTGCTGCTGTCCCTGCTGCCGCTCTTCGTGTCGTCCGCGATACTGCTGGTCAACCTGCAGTCGACCAGCAGCCGCCTGAGCGCCGAGATCGCCGAGTCCGACGACCGGCAGGCGACCCAATCGCTGCAGATGAGGGCCAGGGACCTGGCCGAGAACATCAAGGTTTTCCTGCACCAGTGCGAGAGCGACCTCTTGTTTCTTTCCCGCTCGCGCCTGGACCACTCCACCCTGCTCGACTTTTACCACACCCGCCAGAGCGAGGTATGGCAAAGAGGCGCAAGCGCCACGGCCGCCCAGGGTACCCACGAGTTCCGCCCCGTCTACCGGTCCATCGCCATCATCGACCGCCTGGGGCGCGAGCAGGCAGTGATCCGCAACGGCAGGTTCGCCCCGCCGGGGGAGCTGCGCGACGTCTCCGACCCCGCCAACACGGAGTTCAAAAGCGAGGACTACTTCAGCAGGGTCCGCGCACTGAAGCCCGGGGAGATCTACGTCTCCCACCTGACCGGGTTTCATCTTCTGAAGCAGGAGCAACTGGCCGGCGCCAGCGACCCGGAGAACGCCTACGACGGCAAGACCTACCAGGGAGTGATCCGTTTCGGCGCCCCTCTTTTCGACGGCAAGGGGGAGTTCGCCGGGATGGTGCTGCTCTCCCTGGACCACCGGCACCTGATGGAGTTCACCCAGCACATCGATCCGGGGCGGAACTTCTCCACCCTGTTTCCTTCCTACCAAAGCGGCAACTACGCCTTCCTGTTCGACGACGAGGGGTGGATCATCACCCACCCGAAATTCTGGGACATCCGCGGCGTCGACAAAAACGGGAAACCGGTCCCCCCCTACAGCAGGGAATCCACCAAGGCGGACGTCGACAGCGGCCGCATCCCCTTCAACCTCGACTACGCCGGGTTCATCCACGAAAGCTACCCCAAGGTCGCCGCGGCGGTGCGCGCCAAAGAGGAAGGTTACGTGGACATCACCAACGTCGGGGGGGCGAAGAAGATCATGGCCTACGCCCCCATCTTCTACGACACCGGCGACTACCAAAGGCACGGCATCTTCGGAGGGGTCACCATCGGTTTCCAGGTGGACCAGTTCCACGAGGCCTCCCGCAAGGGGAGCCGCCTGATCGACAGGCAGCTGGGGGAGCACCGCAGGACCAGCGCCGTCATCATCCTCGCCACAGCACTGCTGTCGGCGCTCTCCGCCTGGCTTTTGTCGCGCGGCATCAGCATACCGCTCAGGCAGCTGACCGAGAGCGCCGGCAAGCTTGCCGCCGGCGACAGCCACGTCAGGGTGCAGGTGAGCTCGGCTGACGAGATCGGGGTCCTGGCAAGGACCTTCAACTACATGGCCGACGAGCTCGACCTGCGCAAGCAGAGCATACTTTCCACGCTCGACGAGCTGCGCAAGTCGCGGCTGGAGATCCTGGACGAGCGCAACTTCAAGGAGAGCGTGCTGGAGAGCATCTCCTCCGGCATCGTCACCTTCTCCCCGCAGGGGCTCCTCACCTCCATAAACCGCACCGGACGGCTCTTCCTGGGAGACGACGCGGCCCAGGAGATGCATTACAGCGAGGTCTTCAGGGGGTGGGGCGTCCTTGGCGAGCGGATGTCCCAGGTGCTGGCCAGGCATGCCGGCTACGGCCGGGAGACCTTCTGGTTCGATCGCGGCCCGGGCAAGACCCATTTCGACGTCGGTTTCTTCCCCATCGGGGCGGACGCCGAGCAAGGGGTCACGGTGACGCTGAGAAACGAGACGCAAAGGGAGAACCTGCACGAGGAGATGATGCGGCTGGACCGGCTCGCCTCGCTCGGGAAGCTCTCCGCGGGCATCGCCCACGAGGTGAGAAACCCGCTCACCGGGATCTCCCTGTTGCTGGACGACCTGCACGACCAGGCCGGTTCCAGCACCGGGGACAAGGATCTGATCAAGAAGGCGCTGGAGGAGATAGAGCGCGTGGAGAAGCTGATCAACGCCCTGCTGAACTACTCCTCGCCGGTGCGGGCCGAGTTCAGGGAGTGCGACCTGAACCGGCTGGTATGCGACACCGTGCTCCTGATGCGCCGCCCCTGCGAGCGGCAGAAGGTGCAGCTCAGCATGACCGAGGGGGAGGTCCCCCCCTTCCGTCTCGACCCGGAGAAGATCAAGCAGGCGGTGCTCAACATCATCAAGAACGCGCAGCAAGCACTCCCCGGCGGCGGCCGCATTCATGTCTCGACGAGGGTCGAGGGGGAACACGCCGTGATCACCATCGGCGACGACGGCCCCGGCATCGCATCCGAGGACCTGCCGCTGATCTTCGAGCCGTTCTTCACCAGGAAAGGGGCCGGGACCGGCCTGGGGCTCTCCATCACCCAGCGCATCATCGAGGAGCACCAGGGAAGGGTCCGCGTGGAAAGCGCGCCGGGGGAGGGGACCCGCTTCACCATAGAGCTTCCCCTGGGCGGGCAATAGCGGGGGAAGCACTCCGCCAACTCCCCCCACAACTATTTCAAACTCCCCCTCCCCTCGCGAGAGGGACGGGGCAAGGCAGCTCAGGAGCTATGGAAAAGATACTGATCATCGACGACGAATCCTTCATCTGTGAAAACGTCCAGCGCATCCTCTCCGGAGAGGGGTTCCAGGTCTGCGCCGCGAGGTCCGGGCAGGAGGCCCGCGAGATCGTGGCCTCGGAGGAGATCGACCTTGCCCTGCTCGACCTGAACCTAGGCACCGAGGACGGCATCGACGTGCTGAAGACGCTCAAGGAGCTCGACCCGGAACTCCTCGTGATCATCATCACCGGCTACGGTTCGGTGGAGAGCGCGGTGGAGTCGCTAAAGCTCGGCGCCTTCCACTACATGAAGAAGCCGTTCAAGGCGGACGCGCTGAGGCTGATCGTGAAGCTCGCGCTGAAGACCCAGACCCTGAAGCGCGAGGTCCGGAAGCTGAAAAGCGGCAATGCCTCCCTCCCCGGCCGTTCCCCCTTCATCGGCAAAAGCGAGGCCTTCAAAGAGGTCGCCTCCCAGGTGCGGGAGATCGCCCGCATCCCCTCGACCGTGCTGATCACCGGCGAGTCGGGAACGGGGAAGGAGCTGGTGGCCCGCGCCATCCACGACCTGTCGGACCGCAAGGACGCCGCATTCATCGCCATCAACTGCGCCTCGATCCCCGCATCGCTTCTGGAAAGCGAGCTGTTCGGGCATGAGAAGGGTTCCTTCACCGGCGCGAGCGGCCGCAAGAAGGGGCTCTTCGAGGAGGCGGACCAAGGCACCGTCTTTCTGGACGAGATCGGGGAGATGGACATGGCCATGCAGGTAAAGCTCCTGCGCGTGCTGCAGGAGAGGACCATCCGCCGCGTCGGCGCCGTGAAGGATATCGACATCGACGTCCGGGTGGTAGCCGCGACCAACCGCGACCTGTTGCAGCGGATCGCTGAGAAGAGCTTCCGCGAGGATCTCTTCTACCGCCTCAACGTCTTCCCGATCCACATCCCGCCGCTCAGGGAAAGGGAAGCGGATATCGCCGCCCTTGCCGCATATTTCCTGGACAGTTTCAGCCGCTCCTTCGGGCGCGACTTCCGCGACGTGTCGCCGCAGGCCGAGCAGTTGATGGCGCAGTACGCCTGGCCGGGCAACGTGAGGGAACTGAGAAACGTGATCGAGCGTATCTGCATCATGCGCAGCGGCCCCACCCTGCTTCCTGAGCATCTCCCGCAGGAGATCAGAAGTTCCCACTCCCTGCAGCCGGCGGCTGCCGAGGCCCCCATCACCATCGCCGGCGACCTCGGGCTCGAGGAGGCCATCAGCGCCATCGAGAAGTCGCTCATCCGGCAAGCCCTCCAAAAGAGCGGCGGCAACGTGCTGCAGACCGCGGCGAACCTCAAGATCCCGCGCGGCACCCTGCGCTACAAGATGGACAAGTACGGGCTGTAGGATCCCCGTTGATCTCCCCCCTTTTTCAGATGAAGGGGGGAGTCCCGTCATGGCTTCCTTCCCTTCAAGCAGCGCCTGTCTCCCCGCCCTCCTCCTATCCGGCTGCACCTCCGAACCGGCTCATTTTGGCAGATATCCGCCACACGCATGGCGGATTTCAGCCACGGCTACGCTCCAAACCTATCCTTCAACCATCATTTTAAATCCGTACCCCTCATGAGATCAGCACCTTGCAACGTCCGATCGATGGCACCGCTGTTGCATTAAAACGACGTATCGTATACGCGACCGGAGAAGAGTCGCTGCTGGCACCTAAAGACCAAAGGAGCTGAACCGGGCACCATTCCATGTTCTATGCTCGCGGGTGCAGGACAGTGCGTGTGCAAGCACAGTGGAACGCTTCATTTTCGCGCAGGGGATTAACCCAGAACGTAGCACCGCCTTTCGGCTCACCTAATAACGCAGCACATCACCCAAGGAGGAACACCCATGAACCTGAAAACTTGTTTGAAAAGCCTGGCAATGGCGGCAGCGCTCGCACTTCCGCTGAACGCCCTCGCCGCACCTGCACCGATCGTGATCAAATTCAGCCACGTCGTCGCCCAGCACACCCCGAAGGGTCAGGCCGCCGACTACTTCAAGAAGATTGCGGAAGAGCGCACCAAGGGTCGTGTCAAGGTTGAGGTGTACCCCAACAGCCAGCTGTACAAGGACAAGGAAGAGATGGAGGCACTGCAGCTTGGCGCCGTCCAGATGCTGGCGCCGTCGCTCGCGAAATTCGCACCGCTTGGCGTGAAGGACTTCGAGGTGTTCGACCTCCCGTTCATCTTCGACAACTACCAGGAACTGCACAAGGTGACCCAGGGCCCCGTGGGCGCCAAGCTGCTCAAGAAACTCGAGCCCAAGGGGATCATGGGCCTCTCCTACTGGGATAACGGCTTCAAGGTGATGAGCGCCAACAAGCCGCTCAAATCCCCGGAAGACTTCAAGGGGCAGAAGATGCGCATCCAGTCCTCCAAGGTGCTTGACACCCAGATGCGCTCCATGGGGGCCAACCCGCAGGTCCTCGCCTTCTCCGAGGTATACCAGGCCCTGCAGACCGGCGTCGTGAACGGCACCGAGAACCCCCCTTCCAACCTCTACACCCAGAAGATGCACGAAGTGCAGAAGTTCGTGACCCTCTCCGACCACGGCTACCTAGGCTACGCCGTCATCGTCAACAAGAAGTTCTGGCTGGGGCTGCCGGCGGACATCCGCACCATCCTGGAAGGCGCCATGAAGGATGCCACCAAGTACGCAAACGACATCGCCAAGAAGGACAACGACGAGGCCCTTGCAGCGGTGAAGAAGTCCGGCCGCAGCCAGCTGATCACCCTGACCCCGCAGGAGCGCAAGGCGTGGAAGAAGATCATGCACAAGGCCCACACCGAGCACGCGGACCGTATCGGCGCCGACGTAATCAAGGAAGTCTACGCGGCAACCGGCTACAACCCGAACTGATTTTCATCAGGCAGCAGCGTTGCACAAAAGCCGCTGCGACAACGCAGCGGCTTTTTATCGAGCTCACCAGGAGACGCACATCATGATGAAGTACCTTGATCACCTTGAGGAAATAATCATCACCTTCCTCATCGGCGCCGCGACGGTCATCATAGCCGTTGCCGTCGCCCATCGTTACATGTCGGGGCTACCGATTCCCGGCTTTCAGGACTGGCTCCTCACCATCAACATGAGCTGGGCCCAGGAGCTTTGCATCTACATGTTCGTCTGGATGGCGAAGTTCGGCGCGGCCTACGGGGTACGCTCCGGCATACACGTGGGCGTCGACGTCCTGGTGACCCGCCTGCCCGATTCCTGGCGCAAGTCCACCGTCGTCATCGCCATTATCGGAGGCGCCCTCTTCACCGGCCTGATCGGCACCCTGGGTGCGGGTTTCGTCTGGGAAAACGGCATGCACTACTGGGCGTTCCACAAGCTGGGGATGGACGTGACGGAGATCATAGAAGGCCCGACGACCCCCGACCTGGAATGGCCGACCTGGATCATCTACTCTGCGATCCCCCTGGGCTCGTACCTCATGTGCTTCCGCTTCCTGCAGGTGGGGTGGAGCTTCCTGCGCACCGGAAAGCTCCCGCACCACGACCACACCCATGTCGACGGGATCGAGGAGGTGCCGGTCATGGATTCCACCGAGGCGCTCGAGGAGTACGAGCAGCACAAGTTTAACCATACGGACAAGAACGGGGGTGCGAAATGAGTACTGCAGTAGCCGGCTGGGAACAATTTTCCAAGAAGAAGGCGGCGACCTGGTTAGGCTGCATCGCCCTCGCCCTGGGAGCAATAGCCATGCTCGGCAGCACCGGCATCGTATTCGCCCTGTTGCTTGCACTGATGCTGACCGGCATGCCGATCTCCATCGCCCTTGGTCTCACCGTTCTCACCTTCCTGTTCTTCTTCGCGGACGTGCCGACCGAGGCGGTCGCCATGAAGCTGTTCACGGGAATCGAGAAGTTCGAGATCATGGCGATCCCCTTCTTCATCCTGGCGGGCAACTTCCTGACCCACGGCGGCGTGGCCAAGCGCATGATCAACTTCGCCACCTCCATGGTCGGTCACTGGCACGGCGGGCTCGCGCTGGCCGGCGTCATGGCCTGCGCCCTGTTCGCCGCCGTGTCCGGCTCGAGCCCCGCCACCGTGGTCGCCATCGGCTCGGTCATGCTTCCGGCCATGGTGCGGGCGGGTTTCCCCAAACGCTTCGGCGCCGGCGTCATCACCACCTCCGGTTCGCTGGGTATCCTGATTCCCCCTTCCATACCGATGGTCATCTACTGCGTCGCCACCAACTCCTCTGTGGGCGCCATGTTCATGGGGGGCGTGATCCCCGGCATCATGCTGATGACCCTGCTGGGGCTGGTCTCCTGGTGGATCGCCAGGAAGAACAACTACCCGCGCATGCGAAAGGCGACCTGGGGCGAGCGCGCCAAGGCCTTCAGGGAGAGCGTCTGGGGGCTGTTCCTGATCGTGATCGTCCTGGGGGGCATCTACTCCGGCATGTTCACCCCGACCGAGGCGGCCGCCATGA
>Ga0209317_1002324_pt1 | contig 14003 bp, 10 predicted proteins | sample RifGroB2_FD_183994 | JGI IMG/M metagenome (GOLD analysis project Ga0209317, IMG submission 183994) | Soil microbial communities from Rifle, Colorado, USA - Groundwater B2 (SPAdes) (version 2) | ecosystem: Environmental > Terrestrial > Soil > Unclassified | place: Rifle, Colorado | collected... | reverse complement strand
GCCTGCATGCCCCCTGTGAACGCTTCGCCGCCCACCTCACGATAGGCCGACGCATCACTCGGGGTCACAGCTGGTCGCTAGCCATTACTATGTAGGGACTTTCACCCTTTACCCTTTGCCGGCTTTTTACCGGCGCTTTCTGCCTGTCCCCTTACGACGCACTGTCCCCTTACGACGCACATTACCTCCGCACGTGACAAGGGCCGGCTTCCCCAAGTGACCGGCCCTTGTGAACTACGACGTACTCAGCTCATGCCGGCCCTGATCGCTTGCCTCCGCATGCCCGATCTCCAGATTCCCTTGGGGATAGCAGCAGCGTGACGATTTAAGAATTTGGCAAGGATCAAAGGAGAATTCTCCATGCCCGTATCCGAACCCGGCCAGGAAATAACAGGCGATGAAAAGGAATTGAGAATCCAGCAATTGGTGGCTTTTGCCGCCGGCATTTTTCAGGGGGAGGTCACGGTACACACCCTTTTGGAATCGTTGGCCGAAGGGGTCCTGGTCATCGATAGTTCAGGGACCATTCTGCTCGTTAATTCCCGTGCCGAGCAGATGTTCGGCTATGCGGAGCAGGAGCTGATCGGCAAGCCCCATTCGCTCCTCATCCCTGATCGATTCCAGGAAATCCATCATCAACATGAGGCCCATTATTACGAGGCGCCCAAGGTCGGACCGATGGGCCAGCTCCTTGACATCGCAGGGCTGCGCCGGGATGGAAGCGAGATCCCCATCGACCTCAGCCTGGGTTCCATCGAGACCATGAACGGGGTTTTCGTGCTGGCCCTGGTCACCGACGTAACTCCCCGCAAGCAGGCGGAGAAGGCGCTGCAGCAAAGCGAGGAGCTGTTCCACATACAGCTTGAAAGTGTCCGCGACTACGCAATAGTGATGCTCGACCCGCAGGGAAACCTGCTGAACTGGAATCCTGGTGCCGAGCGCTTGGGAGGGTATCGGGCAGAAGAGATAATCGGCAAACACTTCTCCTGTTTTTATACAGAAGAAGATCAAGTGGCGGGTCGGCCGGATGATAACCTGAAGAGAGCTGCGGCCGAGGGGCGAATTGAAGACGAGGGGTGGCGGCTTCGCAGTGATGGCAGCCGGTTTTGGGCAGGGGTAATCATCACCGCGCTACGAGACAAAAATGGGGATCTGAGGGGATTATCGCATGTGACGCACGACATCTCTGCGCGCAAGCGGACCGAAGATGCGCTGCGCCTGAGCGAGGCGCGCTACCGGGCCTTGTATCGCGACAACCCGACCATGATAGTAACCCTCGATACCGATTTGACCATGCTCTCGGTCAATCCCGCCTGCGCCAGTATTTTGGGATATCAGATTGAAGAGCTGGAAGGTCGATCGGTGCTGAGGCTGTTCCAGGAAGATGACCATCATGCGGTGGCCGAGCAGTTGAGGCTCTGTTTTCAAAACCCCGACCAGGTATATCACTGGCAGTTTCGCAAGATCCACAAGGACGGAGCCCTGTTGTGGGTGGAAGAAACAGCGCAGGCGGTGGCAGCAAATGGCAGCCTGAACCTGCTGTTCGTGTGCCAGGACATCACTCAGCGAAAGCAAGCCGAGGAGGCCCTGCGCAGAAGCGAAGAACGTCTGCGCTTCATTGTCGAAAATTCCCCCGACGCAGTTTTTTTCCAGGACAGAGACCTCCGATTCGTGGAGGTCATCAAAGCTCCTTTCCCGTTTTCAGCCGAGGAGATGATCGGGAGGACAATTTCGGACCTGTTCCCCTCCGATGAGGCGCGACGACTCACAGAGATGAAGCAGCCGCTGCTGGAGACCGGGGAACGGTTCCAAGGGGAGGTGTGCGCAACACATGCCGGAGAGCAGCAATGGTATGACGTCACCATCCAGCCCACGCGAAACGAGCGTGGCGAAATCACTGGCATCTGGAGCTACGCCAGCAACATCACCCAAAACAAGATAACCCAGGAGACTCTCAGGGCGAGCGAGGAGCGCTTCCGCCTGCTGGCCGACACCGCACCGGTCATGATCTGGGAGTCGGACGCGGACGCGCGTTGCACCTTTTTCAATACGGCCTGGATCGATTTTACCGGTAGGCCCCTGGAGCAGGGACTGGGGCACGGGTGGACGCAGGGCATACACCCGGATGATATCGAGCGCTGCCTGGACACCTACCAGTCCACCGCCAAGAGCCGCACAAGGTATAGCATGGAATACCGTTTGCGTCGCGCAGATGGCAGCTATGGCTGGGTTGTCGAAAACGGGGCGCCGCGACTGGCTCCCAACGGGGATCTGCTCGGCTACATCGGCACCTGCTTCGACATCAGCGAACGAAGGCAGGTGAAGGAGGAGTTGCAGCAGGCCAATGAACTGCTGGTGCAAAGGGTGGCCGAGCGCACGGCGGAGTTGAGCGATACCATCGAGAGCCTCAAGGGTGAAATCAACGAGCGGATACGCATGGGGCAGGCACTCCAGGAGCAAACTACGGAGCGTCTCAACGCCCAGGCTGAACTGCGAGAAAAGGAACTGCTGCTCTTACAGCAAAGCCGTCTGGCAGCCATGGGAGAGATGATCGGTAACATCGCCCACCAGTGGCGGCAGCCGCTCAACGTGCTCGGCCTGCTCGCCCAGGATCTCGCCATGACCTATAAGCAGGGAGAATTCAGCACGCAATACCTGGAGACCAATGTCAAAAAAGTGCTGGAAACCATCAACCACATGTCCAGGACCATCGATGATTTCAGGAATTTTTTCAGCACGGACAAGGAGAAAGTGGATTTCAGGATAGCCGATGCCGTACAGAAAACCATTTCTCTGCTGGAAGTCAGTTTGAACGCCCAGCAGATAAGGACCGAATTCGTGGCACTCTCCGATCCTGTCGTGAACGGCTACCCGAGCGAATTCGCCCAGGTTCTTCTTAACATCATAGTCAATGCGAGGGATGCGCTGGTGGCAAAACAGGTAACGAGTCCGCTTATCGCCATCGAGTTGGACGAGCGAGGCGGCAGGAGCGTGGTGACCATTACCGACAACGCCGGCGGGATACCCGAAGAGATTCTCGACAGGATATTTGACCCCTACTTCACCACCAAGGGGCCGGACAAGGGGACCGGGGTCGGCCTCTACATGTCTAAAATCATCATCGAGAAGAACATGGGCGGTTCCCTGACTGCAAGAAACGTAGGAGACGGAGCCGAGCTCCGGATAGTGGTCTGAGGGTGTTCCTTTTTACAGCAGTTTCTCCGCCGCGCGGGCCGCGGTCACCACCGGGTCCCAGACCGGTGAAAAGGGTGGAGCGTAGCCCAGGTCCAGATTGATCATTTCCTCGACGGTGAAGCCGGCGTGCAGGGCGGTAGCCAGGGTATCGATCCGCTTGGCCGAACCTTCCGCCCCGACGATCTGGCCTCCCAGCAGGCGGCCGCTTCCCTTTTCAGCCAGCACCTTGACGGTTATATCTCCTGCACCGGGGAAGTACCCCGCCTTGGTCCGGCTCTTTATCACGGCGCTCACCCATTCGATGCCCAGCTTCCTTAGTTCCCCTTCCTGCAGGCCGGTACGGGCGACCTCCGCCTCGCATATCTTGGTGACCGCAGTCCCCACTACTCCCGGAAAGGTGGCGTAGCCCCCTCCCAGGTTGATCCCCGCTACCCGCCCCTGCCGGTTGGCCACGGTGCCAAGGGCGATATAAAAGGGCTTGCGGCTTACCAGGTGGAACGACTCGGCACAATCCCCGGCGGCCCAGATTCCGGAAAGACCGGTTTCCATCCGCCCGTTCACCCGGATCGACCCTTTTTCTCCGAGCGGAATGCCGGCGGCCTTGGCAAGGGCCGTATTGGGCTTTACGCCAAGCCCGAGAATCACGATGTCGGCCGACAGACTCCGCTTATCGGTCACCACTCCGGCTATTTTTCCCTTGGCAGTTTCGAAGCCGGTAAGCGTCTCCTCCAGATAAAGGGTCACCCCAAGCTTTCGCAGCGCCTCCGAGACCAGGTGTCCCATATCGTCATCGAGAGTTCCCATGACCTCTGGAGATCTGGTTATCAGCGAGACCTCCAAGCCGCGCCGGATCAACGCTTCCGCCATCTCCAGACCGATATAGCCGCCGCCGACCACGATCCCTCTCTTGGCTTTATTCTCGTCCAGCAGGCGGCGCAACTCGATTCCGCTTTGCAGGGTGTTTATCCCGCAGATCCGCAGGGCGTCGGCACCAGGCAGGTCCGGGCAGGCCGGCAGCGCGCCGGTCGCCAGCAGGAGCTGATCGTATGACTCCCATGAGACGGCGCCGGTCTGCAGCTGGCGAACGCGGACCTTCCCAGCTGCCGCGTCTATTTCCTCGACCTCATGGCCGGTCCGTACGTCGATCCCATCCCGCTCCCGAAACCTTTCTGCTGTGCGGATGATAAGCGTATCCTCTTTGTCGACGACCCGGCCGACATAGTAGGGAATTCCTCAGGCGGAATAGGAGACGTGCGGGCTCCTTTCGAAGACGATGACCTCAAGGTCAGGACGGCGGCGTTTGGCCTGGCTGGCGGCGCTCATCCCCGCGGCATCGCCTCCTACAACAACGAGCCTTTTGGTAGTCATAACTTTTTCTCCCTTCCTGCCGAGATTGTTATGGGCCGAGGAAAAGTCGGGTAAAAAAAAGCCCCGAATTTATCCGGGGCTTTTTATCCGACAAGAGCCTGAGCTTAGACCCTTGTTACATTGGCGGCCTGCAGGCCTTTCGGACCCTTGACCACGTCAAACGTAACGCTATCGCCTTCAACCAAGGATTTGAATCCGTCGCCAGTGATTGCAGAGAAGTGGCAAAAAACATCTTCGCCGCTTTCTTGCTCCAGAAAACCAAAACCCTTGGCGTCATTGAACCATTTTACTGTACCGTTTGCCATTGCGTGCTTCCTCCTGATGTCTTTCTTTTAGGTTTATTCCGGGACCGCCCCGGGCATTCAAGACCATATCAGTTTTTTTTATCAATGCAAGCCAATTAAATTTCCTAAAACCCGCTTCCTGGCAGCCTGCCCACCCGTTCTGGCAGCTTTTAATTCGATCGAATGGGTCAGTGTGCCGCCAAGCCACCAGGGTACAGGTGCTCCGGTTACCGCCATAGCTCGAAAAACCAGCGCTTTACCTCAGGTACCGGCTCCACAGGTGCCGCCCCGCCACCCGCCGGAGCCGCCCGGGGACTGGCTCCGCAGGTGCCTGCCAGTGCCGAAGAACCTCTTTCGGACTGAAACTATCAGGTATGAGCCCTTCCGGATATCAGGCACGGTGCAAATTACCGAGAATTACTGAGTAATTCAAGGCAATCAGAGCTTCATCGGGTTGACAGCGGGCATCATTAAGGTAACTTCATCTATGATTTCCACCCGCGCAGGAACCGCCATTGCCTGCAGGCGGCCGCCAGGTCCAGCTTAATTTCGCTTTCACCCCTTGGCCATACCTAACCGAAGGACAAAATGACGCACCCTCATGCCGGCACAAAAGCGACACAGCAGCAAGCCGCACGAATTGCCATCACCGGCATGGGGTTCATCTCCCCGGTCGGCGGCAACGTGTGGGAGACCGCACTGGCCATGCGCAAAAAACGCTCTTCCTTCTTCTCCCATGAAACCGTCCTGGTGGCCGATGACCATTACGGGACACGACTGTGCGGGGCACCGGTCAGCCGCGTTCCGGAGGAGAAAATCTCCCGCTATCTATGCGGCGCGGACCGTGCCGTCGCGATGCTGTCTGCCGCTCTCAGGGAGTGCACAGCGGAGATTCCCCCTTTCCTCCTGCAAAATGCCTCTTGGCAGGTTGACACCCTTCTGGAGCCGACCGGCCAGGATTTCACAGATCGGTTTCAAACGGTGCTGCAAGAGATGTCCGTTGCTGGCGAGCGCGGGAGCCAGGCGAACTTTGGCTTCCCCCGTTGTCTGCTCTTCGAGCGGCTAATCCAGGCAGTGGAGAGACTTCGACAGGGAGAGGAGCAGATGGCGCTGGTCGGGTGCGCCGATTCGCTGGTCACCAATACACGACTGGACGCGCTTCTGCTGGCAGGGAGGCTCAAGGACGCAGTAAACCCGGAGGGAATCATGGTCGGCGAGGCCGCCGGGATATTCCTTCTGGAGAAGGAGGCGGCTGCCCGCCGGCGAAACGCACACATATATGCCACCATCGCCGCTTGGGGACGCGCCAGTGAACCGAACCCGTGGAACGGAGCCAACCCTTCGACAGGAACAGGGCTTACGGAGGCCTTCCACCGGGCTTTTGCCATGCTGGACGACGCAGGAGCAAGTGTCGAGACAGTGATCGCCGATCTTAATGGAGAGCGGTCACGGGCCATGGAATGGGCATATACCGAGGGGCGGGTCTTCCCTGACACCAAGCGTGAACGGGTTCTGAGGCATCCCGCCGACACGCTGGGCGATTGCGGCGGCGCCATGGGGGCGGCCATCATGGTCAACGCCCTGGCCGGTTTCATGCTCCACCACAGTCCCCCCGGCCGCGTTGCCCTTACCACCTCCGACGAGGCAGGTGCACGGCGGGTCATCTGCCTGGAGCCCGGAGACCGTATGGACCGCAGGTTGTTCTTTGCCGGCCTGCGCAGGCAACTGCAAAAGGAAAAACACCAGGCCCTGCCGGAGGAGGAAAGAAGGCATGTCCAGCAATACTATCGTTAACGAGCAGACCGTAGTCCACAAGGAGAGTGGCGGCATCCTTATCACTTCGCCTGACGTTTGCCTGACCCCGGTTGGTGGCAGCCTGGTCCCCATTCCATACCTCAACGTGGCGAGGTCCGTCGACACCATTAACGGCAGCCAGACGGTTACCGTGGATGGTCAGCCGGTCATGCTCAAAGGGTCCTTCTTCAGTGTCAGTAGCGGCGGCGAGCCCGGCTGTGCTGGAGGGGTATCGTCCGGAGTCACCTGCGGGAAGGCGAAATTCGTCAACTACGCCTTTGACGTCTTTATCGATGGAAAGCCGGTCTGCCGGCGCCTGGACCCTATGGTGAGCAACCTGGGCAGTTCGGGCAACACCCCGCCTGCGGCGCTGACGCAACCAAATATCGCGACAGAGGGAAGGGAGCCCGAGGGGCACATTCTTGCCCTGGCCATGCAGTTTGAGCACCCGGACACCATCAGCCATAAGACCGGGCAGCCACAGCTAAATGTCGGGTACACCATCGGCGGCCCCGAGACGCACTCAAAAGAAAAAGAGGAGAGCTACGTCGGTCTGCAGCTGACAGTAGCAACCGCTGGCACCTACAGCCTGAAGTTCACTGGGTTTGACCGCAAGAAGAAGCCACTTGAGCAGCCGGACAAGGTATGAAGACCATTAATCGCATCAATATCAAGTGGCAGCAGTTGTTCGGCGAAATCAAGGGACTTGAGACCGACGTGCAAAACAGGATCTGCATCGAAACCGAGGTCATTCCCATTATTTTAGTTCCCGGCCTTATGGGTAGCCGACTGCGGCGGCGCCTCGGCAAAACGAAGATATGGGACCCGGACGATACCCTCTTCATGGCCAATAAATACGGGAAATCATCCGCAACTGCCGCCAAGCGCAAGGCTCTGCTGATCGGTTCGCAATTCAGGGCAGACTATGCGGAAGTACATGACGGCGACCGGCGTCACAACAAACGTTTTACCAGTCAACACGACTCGAACCGCGCACGCAGGGGGTGGGGAGAAGTCATGTGGGACAGCTATGGAGAGTTCCTGGTTCGACTCCAGGAACACCAGTGGTCTCCTCCCTTGAATGCCTGCTTCGAATTTCCGGTCCACGCCTTTGGCTACAACTGGACCGCCTCCAATCACGATGCGGGCCTGGCGTTGAAGAGATATATCGACCGCACCACTGGTGACTACCAAAATGGCGTCTATAGTCCCGACGGTAGAAAACGAAAGTGCAACAAAGTGATCCTTGTCACCCATTCCATGGGCGGTCTGGTCGCTCGCTCTGCCTGTATGTTGCATGGGGCTGAAGGGAAAGTTATCGGGGTGATTCATGGTGTTCAGCCTGCCGTTGGTTCACCGTCTGCCTACTGGCGGATGAAGGCGGGTTTTGAACGGCCGAGGTGCGGGCCGACCAGGGAGTGGTGGGATTGGCTGCGCAACCCGCTGAAAATGGCGAAACATCATCTGCTGGGCCATTTGTCTGCCGTCGTTCTAGGCACAAACGGCGAGGAGGTCACCTCGCTGCTTGGCAACTCTCCCGGCGGCCTTGAACTGCTCCCCACCAAGGACTATCGGGACAACGCCGGCAACCGTGACTGGCTCAGCTATCACGGTGCAAAGGGTGAAGTGCGGCTTCCTGTCGCCGATCCTTACGAGGAGATTTACCTGCTGAGGGGTTCTGCTTACCGGATGGTTGATCCGGAATGGCTGGCTCCGGGGAAATTGAAGAATGTGCCCGTAGGTAAAAAAGGACCTTGGCAGCTGTATAGTGGCTATCTGAATCAAGCAAAGAAGTTCCACAATAGTCTCCAAACCTATTTCCATCCTGAAAGCTACCAGTTCTACGGAACCGACCTTGATTCACCTGACAGGGTGGAATTCTCTCGCAGGGATTACTCCCACTTTTCAAGAGACCCGTTCACGCATGTCGATCTAAGGTTCGTCAACAAAGGGGGCTTTCGCACCTATGTAGACAAAAGGGACTGGCCACTTGACATGGGGGAGGAAGCAGACGCGATTGTTACACTTGGACCTCCCGCGGGAAAAGGTGACGGCACCGTTCCTGATTCATCGGCGAAAGTCCTGCCCTTTGGAGAAGAACGAACTACAAAAATCGGTACCAATGATGGGAGCTGGTTTGAAATTGGCCACCAGGACATTTTCAGGACGTCACGAGCACAGGAAGTGGTCTTTACCTGCATCTGGAATTTAACACAGAAGTACATTGACGAACAGGTGGTGCCAATAAACGCTGTTGAGAGCCGGTAAAGGAGTAGCAATGAAATATCTTAAATGGGCGACGGCATTGTTAATAATTTTCTTTATTACGGTCATTGGCTGTGTAGGTTCCGAGAAAATAGACAATGCCAATTCACACAATAACGTGCAAGGAGCAAAAGCCACCATGAAAAAGTATTTTTTTGGAAGGTATGCATTATCAGTCCCAATTGGCCTGCCTTTAGATGAACACAACGCACGCATCAGGGAGATTCAGATCATTGAATCCAAATGGCCAAATAGTTCAAACAAAGAAAGTTCAAGGAACAATATGTGGGATGAAAACATATCCGAGATAGACAAGCGAAGGAAGCCGGACGGTATAAAGAACACAATTATTGAACAGCGTACTCTTTCGTCAGGAGCTCAGTGGTCAAAAGCTGTTTGTTATTACGGCGACCACACTCAAAATGACGAGGTTTTTTGGGATCTCTTAATTGATGCAGGGGAGAGCGGTGTTTGGTTGAAATATAATGGGCTAATAGAAGCTAAAGAAGAAATGTACAAATGGGTCTTGGACGTTGCTAAAACTTACAAACCAAATGGAAAAAACATTTCGTACAATCCATCAGACAACCTGTTCTACCTCAAACATGGAACTATTAGCGTTCCATACAAATACCAAGAAAGCACCTATGCTCGATTCGAGGGGCATCCTCTTGATCTGAAACTTGAACTCGAAATGACCGAAACACACACCGAAGAGCCAGAGGATGAGGGACTCTTGGCACGTACGGCTGCATTGATAGCCACGGGCTATGCCACGGGTGTGGACATCGAGCGGCTTCGATTCCGGAAGCGCAAGGTGGCCGGATTGGACGGCGAGGAGGAAGTAGACAGGATGGCCGACAAGCACCGAAAGGCCCTAAGCTTCATGTGGCGCTATGCGGGGAAGAAAGACTCGGGAGAGTATCCGGAGATCGTCCTGGAAATGGAGTCCCCGGATGGCAATCTGAAGGAGAAGCTGAAGATCTGGGACGCGATCCTTGAGTCTATGAAACCTCTGTACAAAAAGTAAGCTGCGGGACTTTCTGCGGCGACATTTGATACTGAAGATTATCGCGGAGCAAAAAGGAAATCCCACATGGCGATCGAGAATATAGCACGCAGTGGAAAGCTCTTGCTAAAACAGATGGTAGTTGCCGTATCTGCGCTGGCCACGTTCGCCTGCCTCTGCTCATGCCGTACGGATCAAAAGCCTGCCCCCGGCCCGCTTGAAAAAGTTACCATAGCATATGCCACCCAACCGGAGACGGCCCTTGCCCTGGTTGCACAATCGCAGGGGTATTATCGTGAAGAGGGACTACAGGCGACTGGGCACTTGCACCCCTATGGAAAGCTTGCCCTTAAAGAAGTGCTGGAAGGAAAGGCGGACTTTGCCACTGTCGCCGAAACGCCTGTCATGTTTGCCATTATGAACGGGGAAAAAATCTCGGTAATCGCGACCATCCAGACTTCCAGTTTGGGTAACGCCATCCTGGCGAGAAAGGACAGGGGAATACGAACTCTCACAGACCTTAGCGGGAAGACCATAGCCGCAACATTGGGCACTACTTCACATTTTTTTCTGGATGCCATGTTAGGTATCAATGGCATTTCCCTGCAAGATGTAAAACTCGTCGACCTGCAGGCGGAAGAAATCCCCGAGGCCTTGGCGCGGGGCGACATCGACGCCGTCTCCACGTTTAATCCCTACCTGGCCATTGCCCAAAAGAAACTGGGCAAGCGCCTCATCACCTTCAGGGACAAGGATATCTACCGGTATACCTTCAATGTTGTCGCGACCCGGGAATTTAGCAGCAGGAACCCGGGTAAGATCAGGAAAGTGCTCCGCGCCTTTATCAAGGCCGAGGAATTCGTCAGGAATAATCCGGCGGCGGCGCAAAAGATCGTGGCCGATTTCAGCAAGATCGAGCCAGCCATAGTACGGTCTATGTGGGCGGACTACCGGTTCGACCTGACACTTGAGCAGTCGCTCATCCTCACCCTGGAGTACGAATCCCGCTGGGCAATCAAAAGCGGCCTGGTCAAAGCCAGGAAGTTTCCCAACTATCTCGAATATATTCATTTCGACGGTCTCGAGTCGGTGAAACCGGAAGCGGTAAGTATTCTCAGATAAGGACGAGGCCGATCCATGCAAATCAAGAGAAGATTGCAAATAAATGTGGCGCTATCGCTGTTAACGGCTGTTGTCATTGGGATCATGCTTTCGCTGTCGCTCTACAGGCTCAACAAGGCAAACAAATTAGCCGAAATCACAGGTGGAATAATACTGAGTACCCTCGAAAAGGTCACCCTCAGAAACGACTATATGATTACCCATAGCGCGCGGGCAAAAGCACAGTGGTATAGCAAAGATGAACAAATCGACAAGCTTCTGAAACTTGCCTCGGACAATTTCCGGGAGGCCGAAGACAGAAAATACATCGCCTGGCTTATCGAAGATCACGCATCGCTCTCAAGAATCTTCTCGGCCATCGTGGCCAACAGGGAAAGGAGCGACTTTGACCAAGGCTCAAACGAACGTTCACAAGAGATCGAGGAGAGACTGCTCGGCCAGATGAATATGAGGGTATATGAGGCGGACATCCATAGCCGTAAATTACTGGTGTCCAGCAGGGAGGCCCGCGCCTCCGCCCTCAGACAGGCTGGCTTGGGAGTCCTCTCTGCACTGCTGCTAATAATTGGTGCGGTAATAATCAATTCATGGACGATGTACCGGGTTATCGTCGATCGCATCGGTCTCCTGCGTTACGGCGCGTCGGTCATCGGCCACGGGAACCTGGATCATCGGATCGACATCAAGGGAGATGACGAGCTAGCCGAGCTTTCAGCGGCGTTCAATGCTATGGCTGCAAGATTGGGCATAACGTACAACGATCTTGCCACTGAGATTCAGGAGCGCAAGCGGACCGAAGAGACGCTGCGAGAGAGCGAGCAACGCTTTGCCTCCTTCATGCTTCACCTGCCTGCCGCAGCCTGGCTTAAGGACCGGCAGGGCCGGTACGTGTATGCCAACGCGGAAGCAGAACGCGTCTTTTCCACTCCCTGGCCGGCGCTGCAAGGCAAGACAGATGAGGAAGTCTTCCCGCCGGAAACTGCACGGATGTTTCGTGAGAACGATGAGCGGGTTTTGGCCGAAGGTGGTCACCTGAGGACCATGGAAGTACTGCGCCAGGCCGACCAAATCGAGCATCATTCCATCGTCAGCAAATTCGCAGTGCCCGGTCCCGATGGTCAACCCGTCTACGTTGCCGGAGTGGCTCTTGACATAACCGAGCGCAAGCGGGCGGAGGAGGCGCTGAAGGCCGCCCAAAGGGAGTCGGAAAGGTATGGAGCAGAGATGACCGCACTCATGAATGCGGTGCCGGCAGCGGTCTTCATCTCTCATGATGTCGGGTGCTCCCTCATCTACGGCAATCGCGTTACCCAAGAACTGCTGGGGCTGCCCGCCATCACCAATTTCGCAAAATCCGCCCCCTCCGCCGAGCAGCCGAGCAATTTTTTAGCCATGAAAGACGGTCGCGAAATCCCTGCCGAACAGTTACCTGTGCAGACGGCCGCGCGCGGAAGGGAGCTGATAGATTACGAGTTCGATCTCGTTTTGGCAGACGGGAGGGTCCGTACCCTGCTCGGCAATGCGGCACCTCTGCTGGACGAATCCGGTCGGCCGCGCGGGGCCATCGGGGCGTTCGTAGACATCACTGATCGCAAGCGGGCGGAGAGTGAATCCAACCGGAATCGCATTCTGCTGGAAGAGGCGGAGAAACTTGCCAGAGTGGGCGCCTGGGAATTGGACCTCGCTAAGAAACGGTTTCACATGTCGCCGGAATGGCTGCGCATCCACGGAAGCGATGATCCCAATCCTTCCATGGAGGCCCTCATGCTGATAGCGCACCCCGAAGACAGCGAAGCCATTACCCGTGCATTCCAGGCCTCGATTGAGATGGGCGTTCCCTACAAAATTACGCACAGGATTGTTCGGCTTAGTGATGGAAAAGTGAGGATCATCGAGGCCTACGGCTCTGTAGTCAGAAACGCTTCCGGAAAGCCTGTCCGCATGTATGGTGCGGCGCAGGATATCACCGAGCGCAGACGTATTGAAAATGCGCTCATCGAGAAACAAAAGGAGCTTGAAGAGCTGAACAGTTCTTTGGAAGAGCGCATTCTCCAGGCGGTCAATGACCTGCGCGTCAAGGATCAGTTGCTGATCATCCAGGGGAGACAAGCCATCATGGGGGAAATGATCAGCAACATCGCACACCAGTGGCGGCAACCGCTCAATATGCTGGGACTCCTTGCCCAGGAGCTGCCGGCTATCTATAAACGTGGTGAGTTCAGCGCCGAATATCTAAATGCCAATGTTAAAAAATCACTGGAATTGATCCAGTACATGTCCAAGACAATCGACGATTTCAGGTACTTCTTCAAACCCGACACGGAAAAGGTGCAGTTCAAGGCAGTCGAGGTAATCGAAAAGGCCGTGTCACTGCTTGAGGGGAGTTCCGCAGCACATGGAATCAAGACTGAACTCCAGGCAACCGGCGATCCTTGTATCAACGGCTACCCGAACGAGTTCGCACAAGTCATCCTCAACATTATCAGCAACGCAAGAGACGCCCTTTTGGCGCGCAAGGCAGCCAATCCGAACCTGTTGATCAAGGCCTACACCGAAAACAGCAAGACCGTGGTGACCATCAGCGACAATGCGGGGGGTATCCCCGAGGAGATCATAGAGAGCATATTCGATCCGTACTTCACCACCAAAGGGCCCGACAAAGGGACGGGTTTAGGGTTGCACATGGCCAAAACGATCATAGAGAAGAACATGAACGGCACCCTGAAGGTACGCAACGTCGTAGACGGCGCAGAATTCCGGATAGAAATCTAAGGGGACTGGCTCCGCAGGTGCCTGTCCCCGTGAAAAGCCGTGAAAAGCCACGCAGGTGCCTGTCCCAGGACACGGTAGGGATGCTGGTTGCCCAGCACCCCCCGTACAGATCCGTACATGCGGCACTACCGCATACGGCTCCTGCCTCGGGTCAGACGCAGAGACGTTGATCCGGATATGGGTGTACTACTCGT
>Ga0209317_1002323_pt1 | contig 14003 bp, 11 predicted proteins | sample RifGroB2_FD_183994 | JGI IMG/M metagenome (GOLD analysis project Ga0209317, IMG submission 183994) | Soil microbial communities from Rifle, Colorado, USA - Groundwater B2 (SPAdes) (version 2) | ecosystem: Environmental > Terrestrial > Soil > Unclassified | place: Rifle, Colorado | collected... | reverse complement strand
CAATTGCCAGTGAATTTACAAGGCTTATATCATTATGCGCTACACGCATTCCTCGCCCACCTCCACCAGAAGAAGCCTTGATAATTACTGGATATCCAATCTTGTGTGCAACATCAAGTGCTTGCTGCTGACTTTTTATAACAGATTCACTACCAGGAACTACCGGGACTTTATGAGCAATGGCAATTCTTCGTGCCTCAGTTTTATTTCCGAGTTTTTTTAATACTTCTGATCTGGGACCTATAAATACTATATTGGAAGATTCGCATACCTCTGCAAAATGACCTACCTCTGACAAAAAACCATATCCCGGATGAATTGCTTCAATATCCGTTATCTCTGCCGCACTAATTATACTGGGAATATTCAGATAACTGCTCTCGGCATCGGCAGGACCAACACACACTGTAATGTCCGCTTGTTTTAAGTACGCTGCACCTTCATCAGCCTTTGAACATATTACAACTGTTTCTATCCCCATTTCGCGACAAGCCCTGATAATTCTTAATGCAATCTCTCCTCTATTTGCGATCATTATCCTGGAAAACATAGTTCGAGTATCCGCTATTTATTACGCTCCGTATACAAAATCCAATCAATTTTCTTTTGTCGAGGGTCTAACACGAAATAGTGGTTGACCATATTCTATGGCTTCACCATCACTCACAATAACATCAACAATTTCACCTACAGTTTCAGCTTTCACTTCATTCATTATTTTCATTGCTTCAATTATACAGACAACAGTCTCTTCATTTACAAAATCTCCTGCATTAACACATGGATCAGCACCAGGAGCGCTGGCCCTGTAAAATGTTCCTACCATAGGTGAAATAATCTCCACAAAATTTTCACTTTCCTTTGATAGTCCGTGCGGCGGGAGTTCCTGGTCTAATTTTGAAGGGTGTATTGAAGGGGTAGTTACTGGTGAGATTGTATGAGTATATCCTATCTCGCTTTTTTTGAGTCTTATTTTATTTGCATCCTCCTGGATTTCAATCTCAGATAAGTCGTTTTCATTCATAATCGAAATCAATTGCTTTACCTTGTCTATAATGCTCATTACCGTTTCCTTTGTGGAGTTTTCTTTTTAATTATGAAACAGGAAAGCCAACAAAACAATTTATATTTATTGAATAAAGAGGGTATATCCCTTGTTAAGCATGAATGTAACAAAAAGAAATAGGATTGGAACGAAATGATGGGTTATGCTGAATAGTTTTTTCAATAGTTATCTTTGGTTTTCGCAAAGGCATTCTAAATTTAATTTTCCTATATAAGTAGTTCTGTTAATTTTTTAGGTACATGACTTAATACATCACATCCATCAGGAGTCACCAATACAATATCTTCTATTCTGATACCTCCCCACCCTGGAATATAAACACCAGGTTCTATTGTAAATACCATACCCTCTTCTAATATTTCTTTATTTTTCGCATTAATAGTGGGACCTTCATGAACCGCAAGTCCGACACCGTGTCCTAACCCATGCCTAAAGTACTTTCCAAACCCTTTTTTTGTTATATAATTCCTCGCTGCGTGGTCAACATCTTTCGCCATTCGCCCTGGTTTTACACTATCAATGGCGAAACATTGTGCATCCAATACAATTTGGTATATCTTCTTAAATTTCGGGGATATTCTATCTATGAAACTAATTCTTGTCAAGTCGGAATTATAAAACTGAAAACTGACACCCCAATCTATTAAGATTGCATCTTTATCTTGTATTATTCTATACGTTGCTCGTGCATGCGGCTGTGAAGCATGTGCTCCGGCTGCGCAAATTATTTCAAAAGAACTTTTCTCTCCGCCCTGCTTTCTTATTTCAAACTCTAGAATATCCGCTACATATTTTTCAGTTAACCCTGCTTTTATTTTCTTTCTAATGTTGCTATATGCCCTTTCGGCAATATCGATAGCTGTCTGTATTGTTTTTATTTCTTCCTGTGTTTTTCGCTTTCTATGCTTTTCAATAATTCCTTGAGTAGGTATAAAACGAATCCCTTTTACATTATTTTTTATTTCACTGTATTGATTAAATGTAATATATAAAGACTCTATATATAGCTTTTTAATATTAAGCCGCTCTAATTTTCTACAAATTGTTTTTATTAAAGAAACTTTTCTTTCTAGTATCCTGATCCATGGAACATCATGCTGCGCTTGTTCTAAATACCTAAAATCGGTAAATAAAAAATCATTCTTTTGTGTAATTAAAAGAATACTTTCAGAACCGGTAAACCCCGTAACATAACGGATATTTATTCCATTCGTAATTAAAAAGGCCTCTACTTTATCTTCTTTTAATTTTTCCTTCAGTTTGTCTAAACAATACATAGCACTGCAGATGGCTTATCTTTTCTCTTTCTTAATTCTTTCCATTAACTTCTCAATGGACAACTTAAATTGTTTATCGTTTTCTATTTGTTCGTTCACCTTTTTTATGGCAAACATTACTGTAGAATGTTTCTTGCTGCTAAAATAATTCCCAATCTGTTGATAAGACCAATCAAGAAGTGTTTTTATCAAATACATACACACTTGACGCGGAAATGCTATAGATTTTGTTTTTTTATTCGAGTGAAGGTCTGTACGCGATATGTTGAAATAGGTAAGCACTGATTCTTCAATCTCATTAATTTTAATAATCTTTCCTTCATTACAGAAAAACTCACTCAGGACTTCATTTGCCAATTGGAGGTCTATCTTCTTCTCATTAAATTTTGCATGTGCAGACAGTGTTATCAATGCACTTTCAACTTCTCTTACATTATCAACAAATTTTTCTGCAATGAATTCCAATACATCTTCAGAGAAACATACGTCAAATTTTGCTGCTTTCGATCGCAAAATTAAAAGTCTCGTAGCGTATTCAGGTTTATCTATTTTGACAACCATACCCGACATAAATCGACTTGCAAGGTTTTCTTTTAACTGGCCTATCATTTTAGGATGCGCATCACTCGCCAATATGATCTTTTTGGATAATTCATACAGGGCATTAAAGGTGTGCAAAAATTCTTCTTGCGTACTTTGCTTGTTAGAAAGGAAATGAACATCATCTATGAGAAACATGTCAGCATTTCTAAATTTTTGCCTAAATGCTTCGATCTTTCCTTTTTGTAACGAATAAATAAATTCATTTGTCCACTTTTCAGCCGACATATATATTGCATTTATATTTTGTTCTTCTTTAACCTTATTCAAAACCCCTTGGAGGATATGGGTCTTCCCAACACCAACTGTACCATGAATAAAAAGAGGATTAAACGCGGAATCTTTGTCCTTAATCATATCGAGGGCAGCAGTATAAGCAAGCCTGTTGTTAGGACCAACTACAAAATCCTCTAACTTTAGAATTCTATTTACGGGTGGATTGCTTTTACTATCTGCTTTTTTTTCAGGCAAAGGGATAGTTGCTGTTGAAACGCTTTCTCCTTCACCATTTTTCAAAATAGTAAATCTTATATCCAGGTCTTTGTTATCTACTAATTTCCCAATCCCTTCCCTTAATACATTTGTAAAATTTTCTTGCAACCATACCTGAGTAAAAATATTTGGAACTATAATATTCACATAATTATCGTTAAAAGATTCAAGGCGGGTGTTTTTGAACCATAAATTAAATCGCAAAGGGCCAACCCTTTCTCGAATATTATGAAGAACGTCGTCCCAGACTTTAGAATAAGATTCCATACTCCCCTTACTATACTATCTTGAGAATAAAATTGAATTTGAAATGAATGAAAAAGTATTGTTGAAGGTGGGCGATATTAACAGAACAATTTCTGTGTGTCAAAACAAAAAGAAGTTCTCGTTAATAGAATTTTTTTGGCATGTGAAAAAGTAGTACGTAACAGTTCAGCCAGTAACATAATTAAAAAAAATTACTGACTTCTGATGGTCGAGAAATAAATCTCAAAAAAAATTATTTACCAGTTTCATTTTTCATTAAATAGAAACGTTATGTTTGTAATTGTATAATAAATTAAAACTTAGAAATTTGCAATTCCGCTCTGTTCATAAATTGTTCACAATTAAAAAACAAAATCTCAATCACCTTTATTTCGATTTGTTTCCTCTAGAGAAATAAATTGTTGATAAATTGTGGATTATTGGTTAATGATTTAAAGTATATTTATATTTAAGTTATTAATAATTAAATACATATTGAAATATTTATTTGTTCTTATTTGAAATATCAGAATGTTAATAACTAGCCTTGGCTGCTAACAGAATTATTTTCTGTGAAAAAAATACGTTGATCCTTTGAACAGTGTCTCAAGCAAAAATTATTGTGGAAATCCAGACCCGCTTCTCATGTTATGAATTTTTGATAGACCTTCACTATGAGAATGGAAAAGAAGAGAGAAGAAAGATATGTTCTCGTTATGTATTCCGTATTTTCGCAGCTCGTTTACGAGAACTTATTTCACATGTTTCTTCAACTCTGAAATGTAAGCAGGTAGCTGCTTATACAGATACTTCTTCTTGCGCGGCTTTCTTTCTGATATGACATAACCTGCAAGTATAGGCATGGCTATCGTAGCGTCGCTATAAACTACCACGTGATTTTTCACTTCTTCACTCCGTATCTTGCCCCAAGATATAGCTTCGGTTGGCGTAGCCCCTGAGAGCCCCCCCCATTGAGGAGCATCGGTGGTGATTTGGATAAAGTAATCATGTCCACCTTTATTAATATCCAATATCTGTGCCAGTGTAGGCTGTGTCTGCATGTAGAAATTTTTAGGAGAACCACCACCTATGCTGATTACACCATTCTTTTTGCTGTTGAAAACAATGGCAGTGGATTGAAGGACATCGAGGTCTGTATCAATGATCAAATTTTTACCCTGAAGTTTGAGATACGACAGGTTCATTCCGATAGACGAATCACCGGGTGAAGAGACAAATATGGGTACATGGTGTTTCGCTGCCTGAGCCACAAAACTCAAGCGAGGTGACGGAGTGTCTGTCAGAACCGCCTTACCTAAAATGTGGTGAAAATCGGCTGTGGAAATTGGTTCAGTTGTGGATATTTTTCTGGCCACATCCTGGATGAATTTATCTGTTTTAAGCAATAACTCATCTGTAATAAAGATATCATAAATGCGTTCAATGCCTGCCTCATAAAGCTCTGAATCGTCTACTCTAAAATCTCCCTGGTGTATAGGTAAATTCAATGCAAAATGAAGATCGTGATAGAGATTTGCCCCAGTTGAAATAATGAAATCTACAAAACCGTTCTCTATAAGAGAAATGAGTATGCCTCCCATGCCCGTGGGAGTCATGGCGCCTGAAAGGGTTAAGCCGACAGTAGCATTATCGTCAAGCATGTGGCAATATAACTTGCACGCCTCTGCCAGTCGTCCTGCATTAAATGCCCCTGCTCGACTATATTCATTCACAAGGTCTGTAACCTTCATACCCTTTTTTATGATCTGTGGAGAAATCCGTGGTTTACACAGGTACTTATGCTGCAACTGGCATTGTTTAGATTTTTTTGACATGGATATTTGTTTTTTCCTTATCATTTAGTATTAATGAGAAAGCGCATCTCAATATCATTCTTATAAAATTTTAAATAACGAGGTGAGAGTATATAAAACTATTACAACTCAGTCAATGAAAAAGGACGAAGTTTCAGATAGTGTCAAAGACTGTATTGGTTCATATATCGTACCATATATCTTATTTGGCTAATAACATCTTCAACAGTTACACCTTCTAAACAAATTTGTGAAAAACAATTCCTTCTCGTATCAAAGGAACACGGACTACATGGATATTTCTTATAAAGGATTTTTACCCGATCTCCACGGGGACCCCACTTGATTGGGTCAGTAGGCCCAAATATAGTTATTGCAGGAGTACCTACGGCAGCAGCCACATGAGTAATACCTGAATCATTCCCTACAAAGAGATTACTTCGTTTTATTATAGCGGCTAAAATAGGCAAAGGAAGCTGGTCGACGAGAATAAAATTATCTCTTACTTTAACTCTTAACTCTTCAACTATCCCGGCGTCCGCTTGACCTGAGACGAGGAGAATTTGTGCATCCATCTCCTTCCTGAGCCACAATATTAATTCAACATAACGATCTACAGCCCAGCATTTTTGTCGACTACCACTCCCTGGATGCATGGCAACCAACATTTTTTTTGGATCAACAACTCTGTCGTTTAGAAATTTCTCACCAAGAAGTACATCCTCATCTCTTAAGAATATTTTAGGAATTTTATTAGAATGATGTACGCCCAACAAATCCAGGCATCTTAAGAAATGGTCGATTATATGAATATCCTCTCCTTCAGAAGGAAACGGTTCATAATGAATAACATGCTTTGCACCTGCTGCCCTAAGATTTCTAACCATAACTTGCTCCTTGTCTGAAACAAAGGAAATAATCAAATCCATGTTGCTCAATTTGTTTATTAATGACACAGGTATGTTGGAATTTTTCGTGAAGAGAGGAGCCAAATCCGCTTGATCAAATCGACTGATCGTATCAGCATAAAAACGCCCTTTTACAATTTCCAGGAAGGATGAATAGCCCATAATATCAATCCGGGCGTTTTTGAAATAATTTCGAATAGCTTCAAGGGTGGGCAACGTAACAACCAGATCGCCAAGGGCGCCGGGTCGAATAATTAAGATATTTTGTATTGATGTTTTATTATTTGAACAAATCGTAGGAGGTTTGGAATTGATGGTTGTGTAGTTAATATCTATTTCAACAGATTTTGTTTGTTTTGCTTCGGAATGAAGCACAGCCTGAATTATACCCCTTCTTTCTTCTTTTTTATCATTTCGGTAACTTGATCAAAGAATTTAGGATTCCCGTCTGCAGCAGCCCTCTTTTTAGCCTCTGCCTGTATCTTCTTAACGTCGAAGATATGTCCCATACATTCTTCGGCTGATTTACACCATTCAATACAAGTAGGAACTTTATCCTTAAAAATCTCAGTACCGCATTTGTGACAATCGGCCTTCTCCTCATCACTCCACATCTCTATAGTGGCGCCGCAATTATGACATTTACGCTCAATCGGCGTGGGAGTCGTATTTCGTATGCTTCCAGGGCATCTTACCTTACCCATTCTATAATCTCCTTAAATTCTCTGAAAGATATTTGCTTTGAAATTATAAACAAAATTTTAAGTTAAATAGTTTCTCAGGTCAAGAATTTTATATAAACAAAACGTTTTACAAGTTGACAATGATTTCTTACTTTTATATCATCATGCCGTTTCCAATAACAAATGTTCGCTGCTTTATATTGTATTGCTGTCTAAAATCTTCTTTGTGAGAAATTTTATTCATCTTCTCTTTATCCCCTTCTTTCTTGCGAAGGAGGGGAAATGGGGTGGTTAATTTTGGTTGCGGCACAGTTGCGCTATGGATAAAAACCAATCCAAACAAGACATCTCCAACCTCATTGCAAAATACCAGAAACTCGCTGATACTGGCAAGCTAAAGGATTATAACGAGGCGCAGACTGTCAATGAATTCATCCTCCCCATGTTTCAATTCCTCGGCTGGGACATCCATAACATCCATGCCGATGAGGTAACACCAGAAGAACGCATCTCAAAAGGGCGTGTTGACTGGGCATTCAGGATTGACGGCATTCCTAAGTTCTTCCTTGAGGCAAAGGCATTAAAAGTTGATCTGGATGTTGGCAAATGGGCAGAACAGGCAATAAACTATTCGTGGAACAAAGGCTGCACATGGGCCATACTGACAGATTTTGAGGCAATAAAGGTCTTTAACGCAGACGTATCCACAAAAAACCTGAAGGAAAGCCTCTTCTTCGAAATCCCTGTTGACGAATATCTATCACAATTCGACCAACTCTGGCTCCTCTCCAAAGAAGCGTTCAAACAGGGTCTCCTCGACAAAGAAGCAGAGAAATGGGGCAAGAAGATAAAGAGAACGCCAGTTGGTGATATGCTTTTCCAGGACTTGACGGAATGGCGCAACCTCCTGACAAAACACGTTCATGTCCAAAACAAACTCGATCATGAAGAGCTTGATGAAGGCGTCCAGAGGATCATTGACCGCCTCGTATTCATAAGGGTTACAGAAGATAGAGGCATCGAGCCAAATATCCTTCTTTCTGCCTTACGCACACGATCTGAGGGGAGGTCACTTGCAAAAATTCTTGCACAGATATTTCGCAACTTTGATGAGGGTTACAACTCAAAACTCTTCACTCCCCATGCATCAGAGAATTGGCATATAGATAACGAACCTCTTGAAATGGTCATCAATGGCCTTTATGAAACGAAGGATGGTTACCGGTATGATTTTTCGGCTATATCCAGCGACGTCCTTGGAGGCATCTATGAGCAGTATCTTGGTCATATATTAAGGCAGGCAAAGAAAAGGGCGTCGGTTAAAAAAGAACATACGAAAAGGAAAGAGCATGGGATTTACTACACCCCTACTTTTATTGTGAAATACATTGTCAAAAACACACTTGGCAGAATGTTAGAGGAGACGCCGTTGAATAAGGCAATGAACATCAGGATATTAGACCCTGCATGCGGTAGCGGCTCTTTCCTTGTCGAGGCTTTGGATGTAATGGACAGTTATCTGGAGACACAAAGGAAACAAAAGACCAAAGTAGCCCAGATGGAGTTTGACTTCTTCAGAAAGGTAGAGATTTTAAGCAGAAACATTTATGGTGTAGATTTAGACCCACAGGCAGTTGAGATATGCCAGTTGAATCTTTTGTTGCGCACCCTAAAACGGAGGGCAATCCTTCCCAACCTTACAGAAAATATTACATGCGGTAATTCCCTGATAAGCGGTGAACCGCTGGAGCTTATAAAATATTTTGATAATCCGGATGAAAAACGATGCCTCACCTGGGATAAGGCATTCCCTGATGTTATGAAAAATGACGGCTTTGATGTAATCATAGGAAACCCACCGTATGTAAGGATACAGACACTGCCAAAGGATGAGGTTATATATTTCTCAGAACAATACCAAAGCGCTATAAGCAATTACGATATCTACGTACTTTTTGTAGAACGTGGTTTGCAGATTCTCAAAGAGGGCGGTATTCTTGGCTTTATTCTACCCAAGAAATTTTTTACAGCTTCTTATGGTGAAGGACTCCGAAGAGTTATTTCCAAATACAATGCGTTGGCAGAAATAGTTGATTTTGGACACGAACAGGTTTTTGAAGGTGCAACGACTTACACGTGTTTATTATTTTTGAGGAAAGGCAAAAATAAGACATTTAGATATGGAACAGTGAAAAACTTTGAAAAAGTAAAATCCACAAAAAATCTCGATAAAGACTCAATCGAGTGGGTAACTGTGGTATCCAAAATGGCAAGTGAAAAGACGTGGTTTTTTGCAGGTGGCGCTGAAGCCTCTGTTATTGAGAAAATCGAAAACCTGCCAAAGCTTGAAACTATTGCAGCTAACATATTTGTTGGACTTCAAACCAGTGCAGACAGCGTCTATATACTGGATTATATCAAGGCCTCTAATAAAAACCTTTGCCTGTATTCAAAAGCCCTTAAGCAAGAAATTGTTCTTGAGTCAACATTGCTTAAACCCATAATTAGCGGTGTTGATGTGAAACGCTACAATCACCCACTGACGAGACAATATATTTTATTCCCTTATCGAATTGTAAATGCTAAGGCAGAACTTATTAAAGAATCTGACATGAAACAATTAGTGCCTAAAACTTACGAACACCTTAAAGACAACGAAAAAGTCCTTCGGAGAAGGGAAGGTGGAAAGTTTGATGATGCTGAATGGTATAGATTTGGCAGAACTCAAAATATTAGCATACAAGAACAGGTTAAAATCTGTGTCCCCCGTCTTGTCTCAAGAATTCAGGCCATCTTTGACGAAAAGGGCGAATTTTACCTCGATAATGTTGATGTTGGCGGTCTGGTGTTAAAAGAAGGCACAAGAGAGAATTACCTTTACATTCTGGCATTACTTAACAGTAGTTTACTCACATATTATCTCACAAAGATAAGCACACCATTCAGAGGAGGTTTTTATTCATGCAACAAACAGTATCTTTCACAACTTCCCATAAAACTTATCGATCTCTCTAATCCTATTGAAAAGTCCAAACATGACGAGATTATCTTCCTTGCCGAAAGGATGCTCAAGCTCAACAAAGAACTCACAAATACCTCAGAAAATACGGATAAATGGTATTCCCTCAAAAAAGAGATAGAACAGACGGACAGGCTGATAGACGAAATGATATATGCTTTATACGATATAAAAGAGGAGGAAAGAAAGATGATTGATAAATGACGAAACTATTTAAGATATCAAGGAGTTTAATAAAAATTGATGGAGGTGATATGTCCAATACTAATTTACCAGAAAATATTCAGCATTTATATGATGAAGGATATAAATTAAAAGAGAGAATAGTAAATTTTCTCGAAAGATGGCCTGTGAATGAGAAGAATGAAGCAATCTATTGGGAGAACATTGATCAGATTCATAAGAATGCTGTTTCCGACTTAACTAATGCTACACAGATATGGTTTAACTCTCTAAACACAAAAGTCCTACCTTATGTCTTATATAATCGTGAGTTTTTATCTTACGTAATGCGTCAAGTCATCGCAGCAATAAAGAAACATAAATATAAACGGCCATATCCAGAAAGTGGACCAAAAACGGTTAGAATGGTAGACAATGGCGCCCGTGCTTGGTTATCTGGAGTAGGGGATAACCGGGCTGATATAGACTATGAAACAACCCTGGATGAGGCCAAAAAAGATGCGGTGGAGGGAATGGATACGGCTTTATCTATTATTAAATCAGTGCCTCCGTTAGAAACTACGGGACTATCAGCAAAGCAAAATTATACTCCTAACACTGCGTTTATCTTGATGTGGATGGATAAATCAAATCCAGGGCTCGATGATGTATGTAATGCTATCAAAGATATCTGTACTAAATTTGGCATACGTGCATTACGTGCAGACGATGTAGAACATCAAGATAAAATTACTGACGTTATTCTCCAGTACATTACTAATTCGGAATATTTGATTGCAGATCTCACGGGAGAAAGACCAAATGTTTACTATGAGGTAGGCTATGCACATGCAATTGGCAAACGTCCTATTCTTTATCGTAAAAAGGGGATATCTCTACATTTCGATCTTGCTGCCTATAACGTTCCTGAATACAAAAATATGACAGAACTAAAAGAGTTACTTGTCAAAAGGCTTGAAGCAATGACAGGAAGGAAAGTAGAAAATTGACACCAATAGGTTCAAAAATTTACATTGTCTTACCCGAAAGTTTATAGTACCCTTTTATAAAACGATAGTAATTATACGAACATTGAAGATAATCAGGAGGCGTATCATGCAAAAAAGCATTAAAGAAAGGATAATTAAAGAAGTTGAAAAGATACCGGAGGACAAAATTGCGGAACTTTACGATGTCATTCATTTCTTTAGAATAGGGGTGGAAACCCAAAGAAAAATAGTTAAGGATAGTCGAGAAACCGCATTAAATTATTTCGGCATATGGAAAAATATGTCGTATGAAGAAGCAACAGTATTAGACGAGATTCAATCAAGGCGTGAAAAGACATTCAGAAAAAAAGAATATTATGAGTAAGTATCTCCTGGATACCAATATCTTAAAATAGAGAATTGGAAGTAATGGGTTTTTTCGAAATTATATGTAGCACAACTTCATTTTCACAAAGTTTAAAATGGAAAAAACATTAACCCGTGAAGAAATGCGGGAATTGGACAGAAAGGCCATTGAGGAATACAAAATTCCTGGGATTATCCTCATGGAAAATGCCGGAAGGAATGTGGCAGAAGAAATCTTGAAAATGTTAGACGACCCACAACAAGCAAAAGTGGCCATTTTGTGCGGGAAAGGGAATAACGGCGGTGATGGTTTTGTCGTAGCACGACACCTTCACAATCACAGCATTTCAGTGGATGTATTTCTCATTGCAAGGGTTTCTGACATCTTGAAGGATGGGGATGCTGGCACAAATTTACAAATACTCCTCAACATGAAAATTCCTGTAAAGGAGATTTTTGATATTCCCGGCGTAAACAGCATTTTAAAGGAATTGCACAATTATAATATCCTGGCAGATGCCTTGTTTGGGACGGGGCTTTCGGGGGATGTCCGTGAACCATTTAAAACACTTATTGGCGGAGTCAACAACCTGAATAAAACAATTATATCTGTGGATATCCCATCGGGGCTCGACTGTAACACTGGTAAAATCTTAGGCGTTGCCATTAAAGCCACAAAAACCGTAACCTTTGCCGTTGCAAAAAAGGGTTTTTACCTGAACGACGGACCGAGTTATACAGGAAAGGTTATTGTGTCGGATATCAGTATCCCTAGAGAACTGATTCCTTAATCAAATCCATTATTTTCTTGATTAAAATTCTGTATTAAGTCTTTGTAAGATTTATACAGCCATTTTTAATAGTACGTGTTTTTTCCTGAATACTTTGTCATGTTCCATCAATTTGTCTATCCTTTCAAACAAAGCAGCCACCGTATCATTTGACCTTACAACCGTTGCGCAGACAGAGGCGGTAACGCATATGACATCAGCCCCTACAGAAAAACCCGATTGTTCGACAAGCGCTCTAATCTTGTTTGCAATGTGATTCAGTTGATCTTCATTAACGTTTGCAGCGATTACCATAAACGCATCGTCTTCCCATCGGCCAACCACATCGGTTACCCGTACGCTATTTTGCAGCGTCTTTGCAATCATTCTTAACACATCATTCCCAATAGTACGCCCATACATCTCGTTTATTCGTTCAAACTCATCTATGTCAATATAAATCACCCCGTATGTCCAGCCATACCTATGCATTACACCGACTACAGACCGGAGATTCATCTCCAATCCACGTTTCTTCATCAAACCGGTATGAGGATCAACCAGAGCGCATTTTTCCAGTTCTTCGATCTTGTGCGTGTACGTTGACTTGGAAGAATTATCGCAAAGCTCTTCAACAGCTCCAATAACTTGCCCATGCGAATTTTTAATTGGTGACACACGCACTAAAATAGGCACCCGGTGGCCTTCCTTGTGATGAACATACACCTCCATACTATGCATGCATTCATCATTCATTGATTTTACCGCCAGGCATTCTCCCCCGCATACACTAACGCCCTGGTCATCAACATACTTCAAAACATTGCCTCGACAACATTGTCCCACTATCTCAGGGCTTTTATAGCCCGTAAGCCTCTCCGCGCTTTTATTCCAGGATGAAATTACCCTTTTCTGGTCAACAACATATACTCCTGCAGACAAACTATCTAACAAATTTATGTATAAATCACCATTGTTCACGTCTCCCCCTCCCTTTTTGTATAATTGTTCTTAACTGCGTGTGTTATTTTTAATTATCGGAATTATAAGGAAATAATTTAGTAAATATTTAAGAAAAGAGATTGGAAAATGAGATATGAAACTTCTGGCAGATAAATTTGTAAAAAAGGGAATGTTCCGTTTTTAGGATAACAATATTATGGTTACATCAGGCTGGGAAAAAGCGTTATATAATGGCTGGGGAACTAGGATTCGAACCTAGACGAAATGATCCAGAATCATTTGTGCTACCGTTACACTATTCCCCAGTAGCTGATAAGATAAATATACGAATGACGCTTCCTCTAGCACATACACTGTCTAGTTAGCATCGAGATGTTTTTTTGAAAAACTTACCAAAACATAATATACAACTTTTTTTGGTTAGTCAAGTCTTTACATTTTCAATTTGCATTTATTTCCATCTGCTTGTGTTGATGCCTCACTGTTTACCCGTCTTTTGTCCGACATGGATAGTAACGATACCCATCGTTCTTGAGTAAATTTTCACATCTTCAAGCCCACAGGATTCCATGTGTTTCTTTAATCCTTGCCGATCAGGAAAGTTTAACACCGATGACGGAAGATAGGAGTAAGCATTATACTTACTGC
>Ga0209317_1002322_pt1 | contig 14012 bp, 9 predicted proteins | sample RifGroB2_FD_183994 | JGI IMG/M metagenome (GOLD analysis project Ga0209317, IMG submission 183994) | Soil microbial communities from Rifle, Colorado, USA - Groundwater B2 (SPAdes) (version 2) | ecosystem: Environmental > Terrestrial > Soil > Unclassified | place: Rifle, Colorado | collected... | reverse complement strand
GCAGGCCAGATCGTGCCCGGCGACCAGAGCAAGATCCTCGGCGTTAAAAGCGCCTTCCAACAGTAAAATCGTCTGGCGGAAGCCATTCTCGCGCAGGCGTACCGCATCCTGAATGTCCAGCAGCGCGAAACCGTCCGCCGCCGACAATGCTTCGGCTACCCTGGTCAAACCATGCCCGTAGCCTTCCGCCTTGATCACCGCCATGATGCGCGCGGACGGCGCGGCGCGGCGCGCCACGCGGAGGTTGTTCTCCAGCGCGTTCGGGTTGATATGGGCTTGTATGGGGCGTGGCATGGTTTCGAGTTTCGTGTTTGGGATTTCGAGTTTCGTGTTCGGGGTCTCAGGTTTCCACTACCTACTGAGCGCAGCGATCCACTTCCCACTTTCCATAATGCGCGAATGATAGCAGGGGCTATGCTTTCGTGATATAAAACGGCCTGCCAAGAATAGTCCCCGTTGCCAGAAACAGCTCCATCTGAATGAATTCCGGTTTCTACATCATCCTCGCGGCGCAGTTTTTATCCGCGCTCGCCGATAACGCGCTGCTGTTTGCCGCGATTGCGCTGCTCAACGACTTGAGCTCGCCGGCCTGGCATACGCCGGTATTGCAGCAGAGCTTCATCGTTTCCTACATCGTGCTGGCGCCGTTTGTCGGCGCATTCGCCGATTCGCTGCCCAAGGGGCGCGTGATGTTCATCAGCAACATCATCAAGCTGGCCGGCTGCCTCGCGATGCTGGTCGGCGTCCATCCGCTGATCGCCTACTGCCTGGTCGGACTGGGCGCCGCTGCCTATTCGCCCGCCAAATACGGCATCCTCACCGAATATCTGCCGCCCAGCCAGCTGGTCAAGGCGAATAGCTGGATGGAAGGGCTGACCGTCGCCGCCATCGTGCTCGGTGCGATAATCGGCGGCATCCTCATCAGCCCCAAAATCGTCGCACCGATGCTGCAAACGCTGGATATTCCGCTGGTCGGCAGCATCGCGGAACTGGCCATCGCGATCATCGTGCTGATCTACATCGGCGCCGCGATTTTCAACCTTTACATCCCGCGCGTTGCGATAGACCACAAGCCGCTCAGCCGCAGCCCGGTGTTTCTGGTCAAGGATTTCTGGCATTGCTTCAAGCTGTTATGGAAAGACCCGCTCGGCCAGGTTTCGCTCGCGGTCACCACATTGTTCTGGGGCGCGGGCGCCACGCTGCGCCTGCTGGTGCTGGCCTGGGCGGCCATCGCCTTGCATTACGATATCGGCGAGGCCGCCAAACTCACCGCGTGGGTCGCCATCGGCATCGCCATCGGCTCGGTGCTGGCGGCAAAATTTATCAAGCTGGAGCATTCTGTAAAGGTGCTGCCGGTCGGCATCGCAATGGGCGTCGCCGTGCTGATGATGATTCCGGTAACCAACAGCACGGTGGCGATTCTGCTGCTGATTGCGATCGGCGCGATGGGCGGCTATTTCGTCGTGCCGATGAACGCGCTGCTGCAACATCGCGGCCACCTGCTGATGGGCGCGGGACGCTCGATCGCGGTGCAGAACTTCAACGAAAACCTGAGCATCTTCGCGATGCTGGGGCTGTATGCCGTGATGCAAAAACTGGAGCTCAGCATCTACCTCATCATCACGGTGTTCGGCCTGCTGCTGTCCGGCATCATGGCCGCGCTGTACAAAAAACACGGGCACGACCGATACATGTAGGGGCACGGCATGGGCGATTCATGATAACCAGCCACTTGGTTGTCGTTTTTTGACAGCCTAGTGGAATGGCTAGTTGTTTCATCAATCGCCATTTCAATTGCCACCGCGCCGTAGCATTCGGGTAATTCGTGAATTACCCCTACGCCCGTCCAATAATTCCGTAGGGGCGATTCACGAATCGCCCTTTTACAAACCACCTCCTACCCCGCATCCGGATGCAACGTGTCCTCTTCCCAGCGGCGTGGATTGTCGGCAATGTATTCGGCAATTTGCCCGTAATCGGCTTCGTTGCGGATTACGTGTTCGTAATAATTGCGTTGCCAGACCGGAACACCGGGCAATTGGCGAATTTCGTTGATGCGTTTTGCGGTTAGCATTTTGAATCTCCCGATGATTTTTGATAACGTCATCTGGCGTCGTTGTTGCCGCAATGGCAAGGGCGATTCGTGAAAGGGCGATTCGTGAATCGCCCCTACAGAATGATTGGGCGTGCGTAGGGGCAATTCACGAATTGCCCTTTCACGAATGTCACCAATGATTGGTTCGGCAATGATGACAACCCCATGAAAATGGTTGGGCATCACCACAAATTCACCCGCCCGAATTTCCGCGCGGAATTCGGCGGTCTTCAACCATTCATCCCGCACCACACATCCGTATTCATTCAATACCATCGCACCGTTTTCCATGCCGCCAAATAAACATTCCTTGCCATGCGTGCATATCGTGACGAAATATGCTCCTGCTTGCGAATAATCGTAGCCTTGCAGGCGAATGCTGCGGCGGTGAGGAAGATTATTGGGGTGATTCATGAATTGCGCCTACAGAATGATTATGTAGAACGGTTATTAGGGCGATTGATGAAACAACTAGCCATTCCACTAGGCTGTCAAAAAACGACAACCAAGTGGCTGGTTATCGTGAATCGCCCCTACGGATGATTGTGTGGGCGTAGGGGCAATTCACGAATTGCCCTCTCATCAATCGCCCCTGCCCAACAACGCTTCAAACTCCTCGACCGGCACCGGTTTGCTGAACAAATGGCCCTGATACGCCATGCAGCCATTCTGTTTAAGGAAACCCAGTTGCGCTTCGTTCTCCACCCCTTCGGCAATCACATTCAGGCGGAAGTTTTGCGCCAGGCCGATGATGGTTTGCACCATCACCGCATCGTTTGGGTCGGTTGCGATATCGCGCACGAAGCTCTGGTCAATTTTGAGTTGGTCGAGCGGCAGTTGTTTCAAATAGGACAGCGAAGAATAGCCGGTGCCGAAATCGTCCAGCGACAATTTGATGCCGAGCGCTTTCAACGCGTGCATCTTGGCCACCACATCGGCAACGTCAGTCAGCACGACACCCTCGGTCAACTCCAGTTTCAAACACGCTGGATCAACCTGATGGGCACGAACCACGTCCGCGATCCGGTCCACAAAATCATGCAAGCGGAACTGTTGCGCGCTGACATTGACCGCCAGCACCAGGTCGCGCGTTTGCTCTTGCTTGCTCCACAGCGCAAGCTGCTGGCAGGCGCTATCCAGCACCCAACTGCCAATATCCAGAATCAGCGAGCTTTCCTCGGCGACCGGAATGAATTGCACCGGTGAAACCATGCCGCGCTTCGGGTGCACCCAGCGCACCAGCGCCTCCGCACCCAGCGGATGATGCTCGTTGTCCACCTGAATCTGGTAATACAGGCGCAGTTCCCGATTGGGTATAGCGCGACGCAAATCCGCCTCCAGCGCGGCATGCAATTCCACCATGTGCTGCATGGCAGGGTCGAAGAAGCGCACCGCATTGCGCCCGGAATCCTTCGCCTGATACATCGCCAGATCGGCATGCTTGAGCAAGGTATCCACCGATTCCTCGTTGCCGCGATACAGGCACACGCCGATGCTCGGCGAACTGTGATACTCATGCTCCTTGACCTGATAAGGCACAGCCAGCGCCGCGCGTATCTTCTCGGCAATCAGCGCAACTTTTTGTGAAGCCTGTTCCGCGCTCGTATCAACCTCTTCGAGCAGCACCACAAACTCATCACCACCCAACCGCGCCACGGTATCCACTTCGCGCACGCAATACCGGATGCGCTGCGCCACTTCGATCAGCATCAGATCGCCGTAATCGTGCCCCAGTGTATCGTTGAGCGTCTTGAACTTGTCCATGTCGAGAAACAACACCGCGCCATAATGATGGCTGCGCGCCGATACCGACAGCGCCAGATGGAAACGGTCCAGCAGCAAACGCCGGTTGGGCAGTTTGGTCAGCGCGTCATAGAACGCCAGATTGCGGATTTCCTCTTCGGCCTGTTTGCGCGCGGTAATGTCGCTGAAGATGCCAACATACTCGGCCGTTTGCCCCCGCTCATCTTTTACGGCGGTGATGGTCAGCCATTTCGGATAAATCTCTCCATTCTTGCGCCGGTCCCACATCTCGCCGGTCCACGAACCGGTATTCAGCAACTGCTGCCACATCGCCGCATAAAAGGCCTTGTCCTGACGGCCCGAACTGAGAATGCGCGGATTCTTGCCCAGCACCTCTTCTAGGCTATAGCCGGTGATGTCCTGAAACGCATGATTGACGCGGATGATGTTCGCGTTGGCATCGGTAATCAGGATGGCATCATGCGACTCGAAGGTTGCCGCTGCGATACGCAATTGCTCTTCCGCTTTTTTGCGCTCGGTGATGTCATGAACGATAGAAAAAAACAGGCTCTTGCCCTTGTAATTCACCGTTGAAATATGTACTTCGACCGCACGAACGGCACCATTAGCCAAACGATGGTCAAAGAAAAATATAGCCTGTTTTCCATTAATTGCCTTCTGCCTTTGTGGATGAATTTCTGACTCAATTTGCGCATTGATCCGGCTTACGTTCATGCCACGCAAGCTTTCCAGTGGATAACCATAAAATTGCGCTGCCGCAGGGTTGGCGTCAACGATGATGCCGGATTGATGATCAATTAATAACATGACATCACTATGTCGCTCGAACAACTGGCGAAAATTCGCTTCGCTTTCTCGCAACTCACGGGTGCGCTCCTCGACGCGGGTTTCCAGCGTGCGATACAGCGATTGCAGGTTTTCGGCCATGCGGTTGAACGCGTGCCCCAACGCGCCGATTTCCCCCGAACCGGATTCGGCGACACGTTTAGCCAGATCGCCTTGGGCTATTTCATTGGCAGTCTGTGCGAGGTTATTTAGCGGCACGACCAGCCGCCGGCCAAAATGGAGCGCGGCCATTCCGGCCAGCAGAATCAGCACCAGCAATATTTCCAGCAGAATTTGCCGTTGCCGGTAGATGGGCGCAAAAGCCTCGTCGGCATCCATCTTGACCACCATCCCCCAGCGCAATTCCGGCAGGTAGCGCCAGGCGGCGACCACCTGTTTGCCGGCATAGTCAATCCCCATGCCACTGCCACGTTCGCCCGCCAAGGCATGGCGCATTGGGGCAAGCGTCGTTTTCAAGTCCACCTTGCGCTGCATGGCTGCCTGTGGGTCACGCCTGAGCGGCCTGATAAACAATGCTTCGTCAGTACCCATCAATTTGGCGAGCACAGTTTCACCGGTCACACCCAAGCCAATGTTATCCAGCGCCACCCGGTAAATATTTTCGGAGTTCAACTGGAAGGCGATCACGCCGCGCAACGCGCCGCTACGGATGATTGGCACGGCAATGAAAGCGGCAAGTGCGCCGCCGGAAGGCGCGTAAATTTCGAAGCCGGAAAAGCCGCTTTCCAGGGTCATGCTTGATTCGCGAAATGCCTTGGCCAATGGCGAATCGCGGTACGGGCCGTCGAGCAGATTGGTGGCGAAGTCCGCTTCGTGCTTGTCGGTATAGATGATTTCGCCCTGCGGCGTAATCAGGAACATATCGTAAAACAATATGCCCTCGTCAATATAGGCTGCAAAACGGCTGCGGAATTGCCGGTCCGCCCTCTGGTATCCGGCTGAAGCGGGGCGGTATTGCAAATAGGCGCGTGACAAGCCGGCCATGGCCTGTTCCGTCAGAAGGCCGCGCGCCAGTATCTGCGCATTATGGATGCGCTCGTCCAGATGAACCTTGATCTCCATCGCTTTTTTGTCCGCCAGGCGCGACATGCGCGCCTGCGTTTCGGTGCGCAACGCCTCTTCGTTTTGCCGCAGGCTCAGATAGCCGAACAACAGCAGCGGCAGCAGCGCGACGACGATAAACCAGAACGCCAGGTGATGGGTGAGCGAAACGCCTTTCATGCCACCCCGGTTCATCGCGCCGCTCCCGCCAAAGCGCGTTGCTCGGCCAGCCATTCAGAGCGGCTGCGATAGAACGGAAACGGCGCCGGATGCACGGCAGTATCGGATTGCCAGACAATCTCAAACTGCCCATCGGCGCGCGCCTTGCCGATATACGCCGTTTTCCACAGATGCCGCGTGTCGTAATCGACTGCCACGATTCCCGGCGGCGCAAGCAGGGTTTGCTGCGCCAGCACTGTCTTTATCAGCACAATATCCGTCGATCCCTGGCTGCGAACGGTATCCACCCACAGTTTTACGCCGATATAGGAAGCCGCCATCGGATCGTCGAGCACGCGCTCCCTGCCGAAGCGCTGCCTGAAGCGCGCAACAAAAGCCTTGTTCTCATCATTCTCCAGGCTCTGAAAATAATTCCATGCGGCGTAATGTCCGGTCATCAGGTCAACCCCCATTGCCGCCAATCCGACTTCGGTCACGCTGGTGGAAAATACCGGTGTGTTTTCCGCGCCTATGCCCGCAGTACGCAGCGCGCGAAAGAAATGCAGGTTGCTATCGCCATTCAGCGTGTTCACCACAAAATCGGGATGCTGCGCGGCAATCTCTTTCACTACCACCGCCATATCGCTTGCACCCAGCGGCACATACCGCTCGCCAAGCAACTGCCCGCCTTGCGCAAGCAACACGTCCTTGATCATCAGATTCGCGGTGCGCGGAAAAATATAATCCGAACCGATCAGGTAAAAGCGTTTGCCTTGATGCTGCAGCGCCCACAGCGCCATCGGAATGATTTGCTGGTTGGGGGCCGCGCCGGTGTAGATGATGTCGGGCGATTGCTCCAGCCCTTCATATTGCAGCGGGTAGAACAGCAGGTGATGGTGCTTCTCGACCACCTGTTTGACCGCCTTGCGGCATGAAGATGTCCAACAGCCGAACAGCGCCTGGACGCCATCCTCGGTAATCAGCTTCTCCGCCTGCTGTGCGCAATAGGCGGCATCCGAACGGCAGTCGGCGACGATCATCTCGATCTGCTGGCCGTTCAGCCCGCCCGACTGGTTGGCCTCCTCGACCGCCAACCGCACCGCGTCCACCAGCGGGGTTTCGCTCGACGCCATCGTGCCGGTCAGCGAATGCAATACGCCGATTTTTATGCTCGGTTTGGCGCGGCCATACTGGCTATATATCAGCGCAGCAAACAGCAAAACCACTGCCATCGAGATGGCAATAAACAGATTGGTTTTACCGCCAGGCAGGTTTTGCATGATTTGATCTGATGCGCCTTAAATGCACTCAGTCAGGATTCTAGCAGATACCCGTAGGGGCACGGCGCTGCATAACCAACCAGTACGGGCACGGCGCGCCGTGCGGGTGCCCGAACATAACCAGCCACTTGGCTGTCGTCTTTTGACGGCCTAGTGGAATGGCTAGTAGTTCCATCAAAAGTTTTTCGTGCCCCTACGACCCGCCAAGCAACTTCTCGAACTCCTCAATCGGCACGGCTTTACCGAACAGGAAACCCTGGTAGGTTATGCAGTCGCGCTGTTTGAGCGAAGCCAGTTGCGCCTCGGTTTCCACCCCTTCGGCGATCATGCTCACGTTGAAGCCGTTCACTAAATCAATGATATTCTGCACCAGCAGCGCGTCATCGCTGCCCTGGGTAATCGCCTGCACAAAGCCCTTGTCTATCTTGAGCTGATCGATGGGAAGCTGTTTCAGATAGGACAGTGACGAATAGCGGGTGGCAAAACCATCCATCGACAGACTGACACCGTGCGCCTTGAGCGCATGCATTCTTTTCAGCGTACCGTCCAGGTCGTCCAGCACCATGCGTTCGGTCAGTTCCAGTTTCAGGCGCGCAGGGTTGACCTGGTGCGCTTTTAACATGCCGGCCACCTTATCCACAAAATCCGGCAGGGCGAACTGCTTGGCGCTGACATTGACGGTCAGCAGAAAATCGCGCGTTTGCGCATTTTCGCCCCACAAGGCGAGCTGCCGGCAGGCCGTTTCCAGCACCCAATCATCGATCTCGATGATCAGCGCGCTCTCTTCGGCGATCGGAATAAACTGATCCGGCATGACCATGCCGCGCTGCGGATGGATCCAGCGCAGCAACGCCTCCGCGCCCACCGGGCGATTTTCGTCATCCACCTGGATCTGGTAATACAAACGCAATTGCTGCCGTTCCAGGGCATGGTGCAAATCGCTCACCAGTTCTGCATGCGCTGCCACGTTATGCTGCATGTCGGCATCGAAAAAACGTACCGCATTGCGCCCGGATTCCTTGGCCTGATACATCGCCAGGTCGGCATTATGAAGCAGGGTATCCACCGTCTCTTCGTTGCCGTGATACAGGCTGATGCCGATACTGGGCGAGCTATGGTACTCATGCTCCTTGAGGCAGTAGGGGCGCGCCAATGCCTCGCGGATTTTTTCGGCGACCAGCCCGACCTTGTGCGAAGCCTCGTCCAGGTCATCGCTGACTTCCTCGATCAGCACCACGAATTCGTCCCCGCCCAATCTTGCCACGGTATCCATTTCGCGCACGCAGGACTTGATCCGCGCCGCCACCTCGATCAGCAGCAAATCCCCGCAGTCATGGCCGAGCGTATCGTTAAGCACCTTGAACCTGTCCAGATCGATGAACAATACCGCGCCGTAGTTATTGTGGCGTGCGGAAACCGGCAAAGCCGCCTGGAAGCGGTCGATAAACAGGCGCCGGTTGGGCAGCTTGGTCAGCGCATCGTAAAACGCCAGACTGCGGATGTCCTCCTCGGCCTGCTTGCGCGCGGTGATGTCGCTGAAGATGGCGACATAGCGTGTGGTCTCCTGCTGTTCATTTTTTACGGCAGTCACCGTCATCCACTTCGGATAAATCTGGCCGTTTTTGCGCCTGTCCCAAATCTCGCCAGACCACGAACCGGTAGTCCGCAAATGCCGCCACATCTCGACGAAAAAGGCCTTGTCCTGCCGCCCGGAATTCATCATGCGCGGGTTCTTGCCCAGCACCTCTGCGGAACTGTAACCGGTGATGTCGGTGAATGCCTGATTGACGCGGATGATATTCGCGCTGGCATCGGTAATCAGGATGGCATCCTGCGTCTCGAAGGCCGCCGCCGCGACGCGCAACGCCTCCTCGGCCTGCTTGCGTCTGGTGATGTCGCGGCCTGAAGCAAAAATGAAGTTCTGCCCTTCCAGCTCCACGCCGGAGGCGCTGATTTCGACATTGATCAGTGTGCCGTCCTTGCGACGGTGCAAGGTCTCGAGCAGGGCGCTCTTGCCGATAATCTCCCTGAATCGCGCGCGCAACTCCTCAACCGACCATTGTGCATCCCAATCGGCGACATTGAGCCTGGCTGCTTCCTCCTGGGTGTAGCCCAGCATGCGGCAGAACGCATCGTTGGTTGCCAGTATATTGCCCTGCATGTCCATCACATGAATGCCATCCATGGAGGTCAGCATCAATGCCTGGTTGCGCCGCAGCAGCGCCTCGGTTTTCTGCTGAGCCCGATCCAGTTCAACGGTGCGCTCCTTCACCCGCTCTTCGAGGTGCGCCGACAGATCTTGCAGGCGCGCTTCATTGTCACGGGACACTTTGAGCAACGCGCTGAATCCATCGGCCATTTCGTTGAAACTGTCACCCACCCGGCCGAACTCATCGCGCGCGCCGAAATCGATTCGCTCATTCAGATCGCCGCCGGCAAAGGCATGCGCCGAACGGGCAAGTGAGCGGATATTGGCGACAATGACGCAGCCTATGCCGATCGAAAAATACGCCACTGCCAGAAACAGCAGAACGGCGATGCCGACGCTGAAGCGCGATGTATTTTCCGCCCGCGCGATGCGCGCCTTGAGGAGCGTTTCAACCGCCGGTTGTAATGCTGCATTTATTTGCGCATAACTCCTGTCGGTCGCCGCAGTGGACAGCCTGAAAAAATCGCTGGGAAGCGTAGCAAAATGCCCGGTGAGTATGTCCGAGCTCACGAGGCCGGTAACCTGCCGCGCCGAACCGGCAATGTCTGTGGATATAGCCGAGATTAAACCCTGTAAAGCCGGGTTGTAGCGGCCGGTCTTGTCGAGGTTGGTATTGAGTGTTCCAAGCGCATGATCGAGCTCGGCAATCAGGATGTTGATTTCAATCTTCTGTTGCGCGGTGATCTGTTTGCTGGCCAGGATGCCGGTGCCATAGGCGCGCAACTGCCCAAGATGTTCAAGCGCATGCGGCAGATTGTTGACGATGGTGTCGATCAGGTAATACGTGCTGAGCTCGGTATCCAGAATCAGCGCGTATTCGTCGGCAATCATTTCCTCGAATGACTGTATCCGGTCGATCAGGCGGGTATGCGCGGCATGGTTTTCCGCCGCCGTCCAGTTGAGTCCTTCCTTGCGCAGAAGCTCCCAGCCTGCCCTGATATGCTGCCAGTCTTCGCCCGAGGTCAGGCCGGGAGGCAGCCTTTCTTCCATCGCCTTGAATGCCTCGACCGCTTCGCTTTCCGTGCCGGCACGGCTGTCCCGTATGGTCTCGTCGCCGCCGAGCAGCCCGGCCGAAAGCCCGCGGTGCTGCCGGAGCATCTGCACCGCCCGGGGGAAGGGCTTGATCAGCTCGAGGCCTTGCAGTTCCCGCTGCGAGGAGCCGATGACCTGGTCAAGACTGGCAAACAGGCTGTATATCACCACCGCAATCGCAACCAGCGACATCAGCCCCAGCAGCATGAATTTTCCGGCGACATTCAGGCGGCCCATCATGGCCACGGCAGGGGCAAAGAATGCCTGCAATAATTTCCTACTGCCGCTTTTGTCTGCCATCACCATGTCTCCCGCATGACTTGTGCCTGCGCATTGTAGTATGTATTGCACCCACTGGGCCAAAGCCTTCCCGTAGTCGGGTCAGCAGTTTTGCATCGCTCCCACGGTCTGATGAAACTACTGGTGAAACAACTGGCCGCGGAAACATATCCTCCGGGATCGCGGCGTCTCGCCCGCATGCGGACGGGGACGTCCGCGCTCCCGGGAACGATAACCACTGTCCCTCAGGGTGGCAAATAAATTCGTTTACCGCACAGCGCGTTTTGCATAATTTTGCCTGATGCGCGGCGAATGCGCCTGGTTTGAGTTCTGGGTTTGGGTTCCGGGTTTGGGGGTTCCGGCAGCCTGTTAATTACATTATGTAATGATTGCGAAACTACGTGGTGTAGCTATTCATGTCAACAACAATTTGATTACACTGCGCCGCTATGGTTGAGATGAGAAAAACGGCGGATATCGCGCCCTTTGGCTTGCGGTTGCCGCCGGCAATAAAGGATGATCTATTTAAGGCGGCCCGCCACAACGGGCGCAGTCTGAACGCGGAAATCGTGGCACGGCTGATGTGGTCGCTGCAATACGAGAAGATATCGCTCGCGCAAAGAGAGCAATCTCAACCCATTCAGCTGAAAACGAAACAGAAGGAAAAAATCTACGGCGTCGAATTCAGCGAACTGGAAATTGCGCTGCTGGAAACATTCAGAAAAATGCCCATGGAAAATAAGCTCGCGCTGCTGACGTTGTTCAAGTAGCGCTCATCTCCCTACCCCGCCATCGTAACCAGCAACTTGGCCAGCGCTTTTTGATGGCCTAGTAGTGCAAACCGTAAATTACGAAACAACTTCCGAACCTTCACGCGTCTTCGTAGGGCGGATGAGCCGCAGGCGTTAACCAATGACTTGGTCGTCGTTTTTTGACGGCCTAGTCAGATGGCTATGCAAGGCTATCCGCCGAATGGGATTCTCATACGGCGGAAGGCGCTGCGCTTTTCCGCCCTACAGATTTTGCATGTTCCGATAATTCTGTGGCGCGATACTAGTCGAATGGCTAGAGGTTTCATCAGAAGGCTACGCCTCACCGTGTCGCGCCCGCCCCTCCGCCGCGTTACCGGTTCAGCCGAAAAATTATGGGAGGAGGTGCGATGCGGGCGCTCCCGCACCGGAAGGCTGCGCCTCACCGTGTCGCGCCCGCACCGCCAGACACAAGTCCTGCCACGCCTTGGCCTTCTCCATCGGGCTGCGCAGCAGATAGGCGGGGTGATAGGTGACGACCAGCGGAATGCCGTGATAGTCGTGCAATGTACCGCGCAACGAGCCCAGCGTCGCATCCTTGCCCAGCAGCGCGGTGGCAGCGGTCTTGCCCAGCGCGACGATGAGCCTGGGTTTGATCAATTCGATCTGGCGTTGCAGGTAGGGCAGACAGGTCGCGATCTCATCCCGCTCCGGCGCACGGTCGTTGGGCGGGCGGCATTTGACGATGTTGGCGATGTACACATTTTTCCCGCGCCTGAGCTTGATCGCCAGCAGCATGTTGTCGAGCAGCTTGCCCGCCTGCCCGACGAACGGCTCGCCCTGCGCGTCCTCTTCCGCACCCGGCCCTTCGCCGACAAACAGCCACTCGGCTTTCTCGTCGCCCACGCCGAACACCGTCTGCGTGCATCCGGCGCGCAGTTTGCATGCGGTACAGTCGCGCACCCGTTGCTTAAGCTCGGGCCAGCCGAGGTTGCCGGGCGTTGCATGCCGTAGGGGCGATTCACGAATCGCCCTTTCTGTTGTCGTCACACCGGCTTGTTCGGGCAATTCGTGAATTGCCCCTACATTTGTCATCGCGCCGGTTTGTGCGGGCGATTCGTGAATCGCCCCTACGGTTGTCGCCGTGCTGGTTTGCATAGTCTGCGTAGGTCGGGTTAGCGCAGCGTAACCCGACACCTGCACGGCCTCCGCAACCGGCGCAGGCGCGCTGCGCCGCTGCCACAGCGGATACAGGTTCAACTCGCGCAGCACTGCTTCGTTTCTATCCATTCGTTTCACCCATCATTTTGCGCACCATCCTCGTGATCATCGCGCAATTCCGTACGGGGGCACGAGAAACTTTTGTTCCGGCACCGGCACGGCGCGCCGTGCCCCTACGCACGCCATCACCAGCGCATCCTCGCTGCCGTCCGCATTTTGATAATAACCGCGCCGCAAGCCAACCTGACTGAAACCCGCGCTGCGGTACAACGCAATCGCGGCGACATTGGAGGAGCGCACTTCGAGAAACACGCGCTTCATGTTTCTTGCGCGCGCCATGTTCAGCATCTCCGCCAATATCGCGCGCCCCAATCCCTTGCGCTGCTCGGCCTGTGCCACGCCGATAGTCAGCAACTCCGCCTCGTCCGCAACCGGCATCAATATCGCATAGCCGCGAATCCCGCCTTCTTCCGTTTCATCCACGCAGCACAGATAGCCGCTGTTTAGCGCATCGGCAAAATTGCCGCGCGTCCATGGAAAGCGCTGCACCGCCTGTTCGATGGCGAGCACCGCATCCACATCGTCCTGCGTCATCGCGCGCATTCGCGTTCCGCGGTCTTCAGCGCCACCTTGTCGCGCAGATACAGCGGCAATGCCTCCGCCGCATCCATGCCGCGCCCCTGCGCGAACTGCGCCGCACCGAGCGCGGCGATCGCGGCGGCCTGCGGCACGGCGGTTTCATCTGTGCCTTGCAACTGTCCTGCATATCGTTCAGACAATGCTGTGCCGTGAGTGACAAAACCGCTGCCCGCGCAAAACCAGTCGTCACCCAGAACCATCGGCGCCTCTTCCGGTTTGCACAGGCGCGGCTCGCTCACCGCTATCCAGGCATCATCGCGTTTTTCATACGCGGCATGGTAAATCTCGCCCATGCGCGCATCCAGCGCGGCGATGACTTTCTCTTTTCCTGAAGCCTCAGCCAGCGCTTGCAGCGTGCATATTCCGGCTACCGGCAGGCTCGCGCCGAACGCCAGACCCTGCGCCGCGCCGCAGGCGATGCGCACGCCGGTGAACGACCCCGGCCCCATGCCGAACGCGATGCCGTCCATATCCTGAATCCTGAATCCTGAATCCTGAAGCACGCCGTCCAGCATCGCGATCAGCAGCTCGGAATGCTTCTGCCCGACCAGCTCGCAACGCTCCGTGACCACGCCATCCAGCCATAGCGCGACCGAACAGTATTCGGTGGAAGTTTCCAGTGCCAGTACGCGCATCAACAGGTAGGTCGGGCTCCGCCCGACATCTTTATCCGGCGGACAAAGCCCGCCCTACAAATA
>Ga0209317_1002321_pt1 | contig 14013 bp, 9 predicted proteins | sample RifGroB2_FD_183994 | JGI IMG/M metagenome (GOLD analysis project Ga0209317, IMG submission 183994) | Soil microbial communities from Rifle, Colorado, USA - Groundwater B2 (SPAdes) (version 2) | ecosystem: Environmental > Terrestrial > Soil > Unclassified | place: Rifle, Colorado | collected... | reverse complement strand
CTGGCACAATACGTCTGCAAAGCGGGTCTAATGATGCACATCTTTGCAACTCGAAACCATACAAAATTTAATGTTACTTTTATCGAAATTATGCGTATTGCCCACTGTAATAGGAAAAGGAAAATTTAAGTACCGTGCGAAACAAAGTAAATAAAAAAGTTTGCAATATGAGTCTAAACAATACAATTCTTCCGCTAATATCCATCATAGGATATCAAATGAGAGCTGCACAAAAGGAGGCGAGTTAACTCAATGGAATTTTTGAAAATATGGGAGATACTGTCCAGGAGAAAATGGATATTTATTAGCGCATTTTTGGGGTTTTTTGGCATTGTGGTAATAGGAACGATCCTGATAACCCCCACCTATAAGGCAAAGGCCAAACTCATTATAGAGACATCGGACACCATATCATCCCTCTTATCAAGTTTGGGCACAAAAGGAACGAAAATTGGGGGTGTTATTCCCCCAAAGACGGGCAAAACAGGAAGTACCGACTACGAAACGGACATTGCTTTAGCCAAAATCAGACCACTTATTGAAAAACTTATATCTTTACTCAATATAAAAGACAGACATGGGAAAACAATACGTCCTGATAAATTAACAGAGTTAAGTTTAATTTCTAAATTAAAAAACAAGGTATTACCCCGTCCTTACATTGAAGTTAATCAATACAAAGATGCAGATATGTTAGAAATAGCTGCCTATTCTCCTAATCCTTTTGAAGCAGCCAATATGTCCAATAAACTTGCCACACTTTATATTGAAGACAGGCTTGAAAGAAAGAGAGAGGAATACAAAGCTGCTAAGATTTTTATCAAATGTCAGATGAAAGAAGTCAAAGAAGAATATTACAAATCTTTATCTGCACTGAGCGACTTTAAGATAAGTAAAAAAACTGTTAACCTGGATACAGAAACTCAAAATTTGATTAACAAAATAGCAACCTTGCAGGGTGAATATGAGGATAACGAGAAAACGATTTTAGAATCAAGACGAAAGATAGTAGATTCTAACAAAAAATTGAAAGAAATGGAAAAGTTTCGAAAAGAATCAAAAGAATTAACCCGCAGTGATGCTTTAAAATCATTACAAACAAAATTAGATGGTTATTTGGTTGATATTGCCCAAAAAAGCGTTGAATATACAAAAGAACATCCCGACTACAAAATATTAGAAAAAGAGATCGAAACAGCTAAAGAACTCATAAAAAACGAAAAAAAAGTTGCCCTTAATAGTGTTAGTATTTCAATAGACCCGATCTATGACGAACTTTCAAAAAACCTGATAGATGCCCATATCGACAAAAATATTGCTATTGCCAAAAAAGGGTTATTACAAAAATATATTAATGCATATCAGGAAGAATTGCTAAATATACCCCTCAAAGACTCTGAAAATTCCAAGCTTGAATTAACCTTGACCATTAACAAAGATATGTATCAAAATTTGTTGGAATATTTGATGACGGTTAGTATAGCGGAATCAATGACCCTTTCTAATATTCGGTTGATAGAAGCTGCCATAGAACCTTATAAACCTCACTTTCCCAGAAGATATTTGAATTTCGCTATTGCCCTTTTTCTCAGTGTATTCTGGGGACTGGTTCTTTCCCTGTTTGTGGAGTACATCGACAATACCATTAAAACGCCTGAAGATATAAAACATATTAAATCCTTAAATTTTCTTGGTATTATTCCCAATTCAAAATTACTTAAAGACATGAATATAATATCCAAGTTGAATCCCACATTACCAGTCGTTGAGGCATACCGAACGATCAGAAACAGTATACAGTATGCCTCTTTGGACAAACCAATGAAAACAATTGTTGTGACCAGTTCTATGGAATCGGAAGGGAAAAGTTCCATGTCATCAAATATTTCCATCACGTACAGTATGGAAAAGAAAAAGGTTATTTTGGTAGACCTTGATTTAAGAAGACCCACAGCCCATAAATTTTTCAAACTTTCAAACAACAACGGTATTACGAATATCCTTAGCGGCGGTTTCTCCTTAGATGAAACAATTGTGCATACAGATGTTAGCGGTCTGGATTTATTAACCAGTGGTCCTATCCCACCCGATCCAAGTAGTTTGATAGAATCGCAAAAACTACGGGATATTGTAAATAAACTAAAAGAAATGTACGATATGGTTATCATTGATACACCGCCGGTAATGGCCGTTAATGATGCAACTGTTGTTGGCAGAATTGCAGATGGTATTTTGCTTGTTATTGAATCCGGAAGAGCGACTTTTTCTATAGTTGATCATATAAAAGAATTATTTACCAAAGCCGGCCTTAACACAATTGGAATTGTGTTAAACAAATTTAAGGCATACGAAGCTGGTTACTATTATTATAATCGAGCCTATTATAAATAGCTTTTTTCCCACACCGAGTAAAAATGAAAATAAACGATGCAAAATTAATCAGTACTATAAAAACTGTTTTCCTTTATTCGGTAAGGTTTATTCTGCCGTATTTACCCTTAAAAATCATTTATTTCATTGGTAATTTCTTAGGCGGTGTAATGCTTGGTCAAAAAGCACAGGTTATTAAAGATGATCTCAAGGCGTTAATTGGTAATGTATCAGAATTTGAACTGGATACAATACTGCGCAATACCATGCAGAACTTCAGAAAAGACCTCCTTGAAATCTGGACGTTTCCAAAACTTAACCAAAACAGAATAAATAGAATGTCATATTTTGAAGGGACAGAACATCTTGATAATGCACTAGAGAAAGGGAAAGGGGCAATATTATGTATAACACATTTTGGTTCGTGGAAAATTATCTTACCCGCACTTGGATATAATGGTTATACGGTAAACCAGGTCGCTGCTAATCCCCTAACATTTGGAAAAAACACCGAAGTGTCTTTTCACAACAAAATTATGAAGATGGAATTGGAAAGTGAATCTTCTCTTCCGGCAAAATTTATCTATCTGAATGAGGGAAAATCTGTCAGACAAATCTATAGAGTATTGGAAAATAACGAGATATTAGTAATGTCACTTGATGGAATTATCGTGGGAAAGCGCTTAACGGTGCCCTTTTTACATGGTTCTATCTCACTTTTGACGGGGGGACCATATCTGTCGTTAAGCACAGACGCCCCATTATTACCGGTGTTCATAGTCAGACAAAAAGATAATAGACACAAAATTACGATTCACGGGCCATTTGCAAATATAAACAACGGAAGCGATAAAGAAAAGTTTATCAATGACTGGATGACAAATTATGTCGCCCTCTTTGAACAGTATGTTCGAAATTATCCGGAACATTATGCAAGATATCTATATACCATAAGAAAATATCCCCTCCCCGATATCGGGTATGTCTTGAAAATCAAAAACATCGATGCTGAAAAGGAATTGGCTCATTTATGAAGGTATTACTTGTACAATCTTACCTTGGACAATGTGATAGTTTCCCCGTTTATCCTTTGGGTCTTGCTTATATAGCTACATCATTAAACCATAAAGGTCATTATGTAGAAATATTCGACCCCAATGTCTCTCCCCATCCTTACGATGATTTGCAGAAACGTATATTAAACTTTTCTCCGGATTTCATTGGTATTTCCCTGAGAAACATTGACAATCAGCATCGTGTAGCCCCCTTTTATCATTACAAGTATTTCCAATGTACTCTTAAAACCATAAAAGAAAGCAATCCTGATGTAAAAGTCATTGTTGGCGGAGCCGGTTTTTCCATGTTTGCGGAAAAGATTATGGAAAGAAATCCATCGATTGATTTTGGAATTTACTTAGAAGGAGAAGAGAACGTCCCGGAACTTTTGGATAATCTGAATAATCCGGAGTCCGTAAGCGGTATTTATTTTCGGAAAAACGGGAAAGTAATGTTTTCCGGCTTTAGACCGTTGCCTGATTTCCAGAACGAACCTATGCCAAAAAGGGATTTCATTGACATTGCGCCCTATTTGAGCCATTTAGAAAGCCTTGGTATACAAACAGTAAGAGGATGTCCTCTTAAATGTACCTACTGTAATTATCCTCAACTCAATGGCAACAGGCTAAGGGCAAGAGACGCAAAAAGTGTTTGTGATGAAATTGAATATTTAATCAAACAATACCATATAAACCAATTTATGTTTGCTGATGGAGTCTTCAATGCGCCCTTGAGGCATTCCGAAGAAATTTGTGAAGAAATCATAAAAAGGGGGCTAAAGGTAAAATGGTCGGCATGGATGGAACTTAAACATATACCGAAGAGTTTCTTGTTACTGGCTAAGAAGGCGGGTTGCGTGGGTATCACATTTTCTCCTGATGGTATTTCACAAAACGCACTTGATGGTTTACGGAAGGGCTTGAAGGAAAAAGATATAAAGGATAGTTTTGTATTATTCACTAAAGACGAAGATGTAAAAAGTTTGAACGTTACGTACGGTATGTTTATAAACCCGCCGGGTGAGACATTCCTGGGACTCCTTAAAACTATCGTATTTTTTATAAAGGGCAAGTTCCTCCTCGCCGGCAGAGGCGGCACGTTTATCAATTGGATAAGACTGGAGCCAGAAACCAAAGTCTTTCTTGAAGCATCTGAAAAGGGTGAAATATCAAAAAATCTTGAGCTTTTGCCAGACAATCAAAAAGAACTAAAGAAACTCTTTTATAGCAAATCGCCGCTCTGCCATTTAGATTTTCTCATAATCACAATGCTAAAATCCTTAAATATATTTAAATTGTTATTGTTAAAATCAGGCCTTAAAAAGACTCAACGTCGCTAGAGGAAGAAAAGATGAGGATGCAAAAAAAAGACACATTGATATATGCCCTTCTTTTTACATGCTTATTCCTGGCGTTTTTATTAAACTTTAACGTCTTTTCTGAAGCGTCAAATGAGTCGGTTATAGAAAAAGCGCATCGTTTACAAAGGCTAATACAGGAAAAAGTCGCCAAAGGTCAGGATGTATCGATGGCTTTAGATTTGGACAAAAAGTCACAGTTAGCCGCGCAAGAGGGGAACATCGACCTTGTTAACAAGTTATTGAGTGATGCAATAAAAATCTTAGAGGATAACGTTTCTTCTGAAACAACAAAGGAATCGACCGTTGAAGATGATAAAGTTCCTTCTGAGACAACAAATAAGTCGCTTGTTGAAAAAGGAGGACGTTTAAAAAAATTAATTCAGGAAAAAGCTGCCAAAGGTCAGTATCTATCAATGGCCTTGTATTTAGATAAAAAGTCTCAATTGGCAGCTAATACGGGTAACATGAGTATTGTTAGCAAATTGTTAGATGACGCAATAAAAGCCCTAGAGGACTCCCCACTCACAAAAGTTATAGAACTCCCTGTTAGGATAGACAAAGTTATGGTCACCGAAGGAGTCCCAAAATATGAAGAGGGAAGACTGGTAACAGACTATAAATTGGCCTTTGCTACCAAAATGATACCTGCAAAAGATGGGATGGTCAGGATTGAAATAACCTCTACTCCTGTATATGTTGAGGAGGAACCAATAACTACAGAGTTAAAAATAAAGACAGAATATTCACCGTTCGGTTTACACCCTGGTTATACATATAAGAAAATAAAGATTGATAGGAAACGAATAAATTGGATTACATCAACTCAACCGCAAGAAATTGGCTTTGATTACAAATATTCTCTGGATATAGGTGTTAAATGGAATCGTCCAGAAGTCTATGCGGTATGGGATATAATTCAAAAAACTGACAAAGACATAGAAAAAAGTATTTATGATTGGAAAATAACCGATTACATTTACGGCAATGTTCCCAGGGGTATAAATATTATGGCGAATATCGATGTTACAGAAAACCGGATACTAAGTGGAGAAATGCCATTTCCTAAAACATTTAAATTCAAGACAAAATATTTAGAGGAAAAATATATAGCTTTCGTAAAGAAACTTGTTGAAAGATATGACGGTGATAGTATTGATGATATGTCCGGTCTTCAGAACCCTGTTAGATACTGGCAGGTATTCAACGAACCTGACTTGGCATCAAAGGACTGGGAAGGATATGCTCATTTACTTGAAATAACCTATAAGGCAATTAAAGAGGCATGTCCTGAATGTAAGGTAGTAATTGGTGGTATGTCTCTGTTTCCAGAAGGGTTCAATAAATTTTACATACCGATACTTAAGAAACTCAAAGGAAAATACATAGATGTTTTTGATTTTCACCAGTTTGGTGAGTCATGGGTATGGATGGCTTATGAAGATATAATTAGTGCAATAAAAAACGGATTATCTGAAAATGGATATACAAGGACAGAAATATGGATTACGGAAACGGGTACTTACAGTGGCAAGCCTGAAAATTCGCGCAAACAAACAGAGAAAGAGCAGGCTGAAGCGCTTCTTAAAAGATATGTCTGTGCGACGTCATTGGGTATAAAAAAGATTTTTTGGGCATTTGGATTAATTGAGGGTTGTACAGACGGTAACGGTGAGTTCGACCATACAGGTTTAATATATGATGGAAAGGATAGTGATGATTTAGGATATGGGCAGAAAAAACTAGCATATTACACATACAAAATGATGACAGAAAAACTGGAAGGGTGTAATCTCTCTGAAATAGAACGTCTAAATCTTGGTGAAAGGATATGCGCTTATAGATTTACTAAGCAGAATAAACCTGTTTACGTCATATGGGCTCAGTAAAGTGCTATACTTCCATCCTATTAAATATATGTCTAAAAAAATAAATAATGCACAATACTTTTTATTTCGACCACATATCTCAGCAGTATTTCTGTTAGGTTTTGTTATATTATTAGCATCGGTATTTTCAACTTTCTATCCTATTCAAGCAGTTGTTTTATCAATATCTGCCGTTATTCTGCTATTTTTAATCTTAAAGCCTGAGCTACCCTATTATTTGTTAATAATATTATTACACATTTCCTACGTTTCTTTAGGAATTTATGGGAAGTATGCATATTTAGCAAATGAAATATTTGCTTTTATTGCTTTATTACTATGGTGCCTTTCTCGTATTACTAATTTAGCAAAGCCTTATCAGGGAACATCATGTGATGTTCCAATAATACTATTAATTGGTTTATCGCTGCTGTCACTTCTATTGTCCAATGAATACAACCAATTACTAAAACTTTTTTTAAGTTTGGGCATTTTTTTCTTAACAATATCAATAGTAAATAATCATAGGGCACTTACTGTAATTATTTGGCTTATCATTGCAATGGGGGCAGTGAATAGTATTTTTTGTTTCTTATCACTTTATAGTTACCCTGATTACACAGGTACTAAGTTGTTTAATGATACGTATAGCCTTTATATAATTTTTAATGACCCCGCAGGGGTTGGCAAAAGAGGGCATTCTTTTGCCCATCCACTAACCACAGCATTCTGGCTTAATTTCGCACTAATATTTTCTTTTGGTAAATATATAAGCATAAAAGGAAATAAAAAATTACTCTTAGGCATACTCATATTTTTCATGATATCAGCACATTTAACAACATTGAGTAAAGGTCCCCTGCTAGCTTTGATTGGTGCGACTCTTTTCTTGTTTTATTTCATTGTGCCGATAAGAAAAAGGTTTTTTACATCTGTAGCGATTTTAATCTTTACTATTGCAACAGCGTTTGTTTTGGTTAATGCCACACAATTAAAAAAGAATTTGTTCTTTCACGTGCACCAAATGTCAACCAGTGGAGATAATACATCCACTCGTACTAGACTAGGTTGGTGGACAACATCTATAACAAAAAGTTTAGAAAATTATGGTTTGGGGGTTGGCATAGGAAAATTACCGGAATATTTAAGACCGCATGTTCCCCACCCTCACAATGTTTATGTAAGCGTGTTTGGAGAGCTTGGTTTTATAGGGATAGGATTACTGGTATTAACATTCTCTCTTGCATTTAAAAGTTATATAACAGCATTAAAGCAATGTAGATGTGAGTATTACCGACGTATTTTATTATCATACATAAGCGGTTTTCTAATGCTTATTTTTTATATCTTTACAGATTATGATTATACAACAAATCTTATATGGTGGTATCTTGGTTTTGGCTTTGCCATAGCAAGCTTAGCCAAAGAAGCTCCATCCGGATATCTGGATGAAAATTTGCCGTTTTTTAAAGATCGTAAATCAATATGTGCCATTAGAATAAAGGAGTAAAAGTACGGTTGTATAAATTTGTAAATAAAAAGACTAAAGTGATTGTCTTTGTAATCGATATAATAGGATTTGTTATATGGGCAATTCTCCATGTATTTACTCCAAAGAAAATAATGGGGGAAAAGCCTGTACCTGCACACCCTAAAAAAATATTGCTCATCCGTGCGGATTATATTGGAGATGTTATACTTACAACACATACGCTAAGCGGCATCCGAAAAAGATTTCCTGAATCTCATATAACATTTTTAGTTTCATCAAAGTCACGGGAAATTCTTGATGGAAATCCATATATCAACAATATTATCACCTACGACCCACCGTGGTTTTTTAAAAGAAGTTTTATGCAGGCGTTTCGTGAATATCTCAATATTTTGTTTTATATTAAAAAACAAAAATTTGACCTTGCTGCTGATTTCAGAGGCGATGTTAGAAATATCTTATTTCTGACGGTTTTTGGTGGCATTCCTAATAGAGTGAGTTTTGCCTCATCTGGCGGATGGTTTCTTTTAACTTCAATAGTAAGGTATTCAGCTTCTCTTCATGAATCTGAGTATCATACCCTTATTGCCGAAACGATGGGAGCAGATATAGACAAAGGAGCAATGCCGGAGATATTTATTGAAGAAAGCGAGAGAACCTTTGCAAAAAACTTCCTTGATAGTCATAATATAAGGAGTGACGATATGGTTGTCGTTATCCATCAGGGGGCAAGACTACCTTTAAAGCAATGGCCTTTGGAAAGATATGCAGAGGTAGGAAAATATTTAATAGCAGAGTACGGAGCCAAGGTCATACTTACGGGCGCATATAATGAATTATTATCTGTTAATAAAATCAAATGCTTAATAAACAATGAAAATGTCATTATTGCAGCGGGTGTAATCAACTCCCTTAAACAACTAAAAGCGCTTTTCGAAATGTGCAGCCTTTTTATCGGTACAAGCAGCGGGCCGTCACATTTAGCAGCTAGTGCGAATTTGCCGTCCGTTGTCATCTCCGGGCCTGAATCCGCTTCCCAGTGGCGCCCTGTTGGAAACAAATATATTATTATTAGAAAAGATTTTACTTGTAGCCCGTGTAATGAAAAACGCTGTACTGCAAAGGAAAATTGTATTGAATCTGTTAAAGTTGAAGACGTGACCAAGGGAATCCGTACATTATTAAATTCCACTGTAAGAAAAGAAAAACAAATAATATCACAAGGTATATGAAAAACGGAAGGATGGTATGCAAATATGCTTAGACTGGACATTTTACGGGCATATTCCCGAAATGATGTGAGAGATGGATTATTCAAAACACTTGAGGGTTATAAAGACCTGCTGCCCGTGTCGAAGACTGCAAAAATATTCCTGAAACTCAACCTCAACAGCAACATGAACGCCTTAACAGGAAACACCACAGACCTTAGGGTCATCGCTGCGGTAATAGAGTTTTTAAAGGGAAGTGGATACTCACAGATAACCATTGGAGACGGTACGAACAGTGGTTTTTACAGAAATAATATTAGTGTGATCTCCCGGCTGTGTATCGACAAGCTGGCAAAATATTATGCCGTGAAGGTGTCCGACCTGAACTATGCCGAACCGGTAGAAATAAAACTGGAGAGCGGGATCAAGGTAGGGATTGCAAAAGATTGTCTGGAGACGGATTTTTTTGTCAACATGCCAAAGATAAAGACCCATTTCGCAACCGGTATGAGTGTGTGCCTGAAAAACATGGTGGGGTGCCTTGTGGGGCAGGAAAACAAGAGAAAAATACATGTGAGGAAAAACCTTGCCCAGAATATTGTGGACATTACTAAGGTTGTAAAATCCCACATCCATATCGTTGACGGCCTCATCTCCATGGAGGGTTTCGGGCCAACCCGCGGCACCCCGATAAGTACGGGACTCATCATGGTCGGCACCGACCCCTACCTTATAGACCTGGCATGCGCCAAGGTCGCCTCCTTTGATTATCGGAAGGTGAGCACCCTGAAGACTGCCGAAGAGATGGGCATTATAACTGGGAAGTATCATACATTCGTGGCAGATCTAAATCTATCGGGCCTTGTAAAGAAATTTAAAGAACCAAAGACAAACCCCCTGGTGGCCTTCATCCACCATCCAAAGCGGCAGAAGTATTTCCTGGCCGTTCGAAACACGGCGTTGTTTAATTACTTATGTTCCCTAAAATTTATTGAAAATATTCTGTACCGGACGGGTCTCAGACAGGATACTTATATAAGCGCAGAGATGGTATTTAACGGGTTCTCGTTGAATAAAACGCTCTGTAAAAGCGGGTGCACCAGGTGCAGGGATTATTGTCCTACGGGATTAAGACTTCCTGAGGCAATCGAAACTCAGGACAAAGGCTGCATCGAGTGCCTCTACTGCTTCCAGGTCTGTCCCACAAAGGCCATTGGATTCAAAGGAATACTTGGATTTGTAGCAGAACAGTTACGGCAATACGATGAAATCACAAGAAAGGTTGCCTCATAAAATAATTATAACATACAAAGGAATATGCAAATGAACAACCGGTTACCCGACGAAAGGTTTACAGTAATCATAGGTGCAGGTATAACAGGTCTGACCGCTGCCTATACTCTCGCCAGCGCTGGGGAGAAATGTGTACTTCTGGAACGAGCAGACACCGTTGGAGGAGATTGCCGTACCTATATATTGGATGACATAACTTTTGATCTCGGCCCTCACGTTTTGTTGTTAAATCCAGACCTGGAAGCCGATAAATTGTTATTAACACTACTGGAAAATGAAGAAGTTATAAGGAGAAAATGGTGCGTTGCCTTTCATGCAAAGGGGAAATTCTGGGAATTCCCACCGAGCATAATGCATCTGCCCTTTTATCCAAGGGAATATATACAGCAAATGATTTTAGCCAGACTGCGAAAAAATACAACAAAAACCCCTGCCGTAAATTCACTTCAGCGCTTTATTGAGGATAAAACAGGTCCATCTTATTACAATGACTTGTTTTCTTCGTTTATTTTAAAAAAAACCTGCATGTCAGGCGACAAAATTCACCGTGACTGGTTTTGGAGGACTGACCGGGATATTGAGAATCGTAAAGAAATTCCTAAAAAGGCAATACGTTTAAAATCCTGGTATTATCCGGTCAAAGGGTTTGAAGTAATACCGCAAAAACTATGGGAAAAATATCGTCTTATGGGTGGGGAAACAATCTGTAACTGTGGCCCTATATCTTTTGAGAAAAAAGAAGATCGTATCGAAAGCGTAAAAGCAGGCGAAAGGACTTTTTTCGTAAAAAATGTAATTTGGACCGCATCTATAAATGAGCTAAACAATCTCTTAGGCGCCGATATTCCTCCAGTTAAGTATTTGGACACCTTGATTATCTGCCTGACTTATAATCGAAAAGAACGGGTTCCCCGTCCTTTTGTTTATACCTACCATCCACAGGAAGATTTAATTTTCAACCGAATCTATTATCCTGATCATATATATGGCAAGAAAAGCCTTCCTGATCGGGAGGGTATTTGTCTTGAATTAAATGATTTTGCTCATTTACAAAATATTTCAGATAACGAAATAATTGATCGGGCTGTTAATGATGTGGAAAAATTGGGGCTCTTCAGGAAAAGCGAACTGCGTCACCAACGTCACTTCTGGCTAAAAGAGTGTATGCCCGTATACGAACTCGATTATGAAATAAAATTGAAGGAAACATTTAGCGCTGTACACCATTATAGGAACTTATATTCAGTCGGTCGCAAGGGTGGGTATTTTTTCTGCCAAACACCAGCCGCAGCTAACCAGGGACTGAAAATAGCAAAACATTTACTGCTTGAGGAGGTAGCAAATGTCCCTAATTAATCTCGACTTGGCAACCAGGGGAATGGATTCATCTGCCCGCTGGAAAATATTAAAACGTCATGTGTTTTCTTTTTTAAGGCACATGACTTTGAAGAAATTTATCAATTTCTGCTATGCGGAAATAAGCAGAATAATGAAGAAAGAGGCGCTCAAATCCTATCCGTATATTTTAAAAATTGAATCTACAAACATCTGCAACCTGAGTTGTGCCTACTGCTATGATGGCAGAAGGATGCCAGTCTCAGGTGAACGGGCATATGGAAGAATGTCCTTCGGCAATTTTAAGAAACTTATTGATGAAGTAGGCGCATATGTGTTCAAGATCAATCTCTACGGCTTTGGAGAACCGTTACTTTTTCCTGAAACACTGGAAATGATTAAATATGCCAGTAAAAACAACATTGGTATGAGTATATCATCGAACCTGAATTTTAATGACCCTGACCTTCCGAAACGCATTGTAGAGTCCGGTCTCGAGGTCTTGATATTTTCCTGTCACGGAGTCACCCAGGAAAGTTACAGCAAATTTATGGTGAAGGGCAACATGCAGACGGCTATGGAAAACGTCAAAAAGATTGTCGAAGAACGCAAGCGGGTTGGGTCTTCTACGCCATTTATAGACTGGCAGTACTGCGTTACAAAATTTAACGAAGGAGAAATGGGTATGGCAACTGCCAGGGCTAAAGAGCTTGGGGTTGATCAGATACGATTCTTAAGGCCATTTATACCGCATGATGCCGGTGAAGAATGGCTCGCTGATTTTTTCAGAGAAGGTGAGCCGGTTGGGTCGCCACAGCATAAAGCGGGTTGTACCTGGCCGTATCGCTCTGCATATATAAATTATGATGGCGGGCTTCTCCCCTGCTGCCAGGACGTCCGGCTGCTGGCAAATGATTTTGGCAACGTTTTCATATCAGGATTCATGAATGTTTGGAATAACGAGAATTACAGGCGCAGCCGTCGCTTGATTGCCAACCCGACCGATAAAAACATCGCCTGCCACACGATCTGTTCAAGATGCAATACCATTGGTACGGCGAATAACATAGAAATAAACAAACGGAAAATAACGACCTCGTCTTAATTAACAAAAGGAAAAATTTAGTGCGCATTTTATTACTTAACCCACCATTTCTTGCAAAATTTTCCCGCCCGCAGCGCAGCCCTGCCGTGACCAAGAGCGGGACTCTGTACTTTCCCATGTGGCTGGCCTATGCTACAGGGGTTTTAGGCGAAAATGGATTTGACGTCGACCTGCTAGACGCCCCGGCAGATAACTATTCCATTGACGATGTTATCGAGAGAACCAAAAAATTTCAGCCGTCCCTCATTGTCCTGGATACCAGCACACCAAGTATCTATAACGATGTCGCCGTTGCCGGCAAATTGAAAGAAATATGTCCATCTTCTTTTATAACCCTCGTAGGCACTCATGTATCAGCGCTTCCTGACGAAACTCTGAATATAGATAAACGGGTCGATGCTATTGCGCGCTATGAGTATGATTACACCCTGTTAGACCTCGCCAAAACCCTTGAAACTCAAGGGAATCTGAGAAACGTATCCGGGCTGAGTTTTCGCGAAGGCAATGGTATTACTCATAACCCTGCAAGAGCATATATTGAAAACCTGGATGAGTTGCCGTTTGTAAGCAAGGTCTACAAAAAATTTCTTAAAATAGAAAATTACTTCAATCCCAACGCCCTGTACCCCATGGTGACTATCACCACGAGCAGGGGATGCCCGTTCCCGTGCACCTTCTGCGTATACCCACAGACCCTGATGGGGCGCGGATTTCGGGTAAGAAGCGTGGAAAATGTGGTTGCAGAGATGGAATACATCAGAGAGAATTTCCCGCAGGCGAAGGCCGTTTTTTTTGAAGACGACACCATGACCGTCAATAAAAACCGGTGCAAAGAACTGGCTGAACGCATACTCCAAAAAAGTGTAAAAATTTCGTGGACGGCCAATGCCCGGGTGGGGCTGGATTATGAAACAATGCGGGCTATG
>Ga0209317_1002320_pt1 | contig 14025 bp, 14 predicted proteins | sample RifGroB2_FD_183994 | JGI IMG/M metagenome (GOLD analysis project Ga0209317, IMG submission 183994) | Soil microbial communities from Rifle, Colorado, USA - Groundwater B2 (SPAdes) (version 2) | ecosystem: Environmental > Terrestrial > Soil > Unclassified | place: Rifle, Colorado | collected... | reverse complement strand
GCCGCTCCTACGGGACGGCGCATCCAGCGGCGACAACTTGTAGGAGCGGCATTCTTGCCGCGATTGCTCTTTCTATTCCACCCAGACGGCATCCCATAACGGATAATCCCAAACGCTGGCTACGAGCCCGGCTCTGACGGGGTTCATCACGACGTACCGGGCCACTTCCTTGATGTCCTCTTCACGCCTCAACGCGTGATCGTGATAACCCTCCTGCCACACCGGTCGCCTTGCGCGGCACGCAAACCGGGTAGGAGCGGCATTCCTGCCGCGATAGCCCTGCAGGCAATGGGAGGAATATCCCTTCACCGAGCGCATCAACTCCGGCAAGCCGATCGCTCCGGTCAAGGATACCAGCCAATGGAAGTGGTCCGGCATGACCACGAAGGCTATGCTCTGCACCGCCCCTTTCGACGCCTGGTCGCGCATGGCGTTCACCACGATCCTGCCGGCCCAGAGGTTTTCGAAGTGCGGGATCCGCTGGTAGGTCGCCGCGGTTATCAGGTACACGCCGTTGCAGATGCTGTAGCGACCCTTACGCAGGCTGGATGCATGGGGCTTGGTCAGCATGGACACCTCCATTTCGGGAGCCGTCGCGGATCGCGGCAATCGCGGCAGGAATGCCGCTCCTACAGGAGGACCATCCGAACCGCGGCAGGAATGCCGCTCCCACGGGAGGAGCCAACAAAAAAAGCCCCGCCGGGCGAAGCCGGCGGGGCTTTTTTGCTTTTTGCCGATGCTCTTAGGCGCCGATCTTCTTGACGTTGGCAGCCTGCAGACCCTTCGGCCCATTGGTCACGTCGAAGGAGACAGCTTCCCCTTCGGCCAGGGACTTGAAGCCTTCCCCGGTGATAGCGGAGAAGTGCACGAACACGTCCTCGCCGTTATCCTGCTCGATGAAGCCGAATCCTTTTGCGTCGTTGAACCATTTAACCTTGCCCTGTGCCATTTTCCTGCCTCCTTTTGATACCTCCGGGACTCTGCCGGATCTACGTTTGATGCTGCAATTTCCGGAGAGTTCTTTGGCTGGAAACGGCGCAAAGTGGTCGGAACCCTTTGGCTTTTCGGCGCTGCAAACTTCCGAAACTAGCTGCTGGGTTAAAAATTAACATCGTATAATAACCTTGTCAAGAAAATATTTTCAAACAGTTTTTACAAAATCAGCATGTCAAAAGGTGTTCAGCCTTCTAATGAAGGCCATCAGCAGGCCGTAATGCTGGTGGTGGAAACGGAAGGCGATCCTCGGCAACTCCAGAAGGTCCGGCTCGTCTGCCTCCTCGGGGCGCGCGCTAATTAGCTCGATACGGCTGTTCTCTAACCGCAACTCCGGGAATTCGTTCTCCAGCATCTCGATCTGCTCGTTGTTGATTACCTTGGTCAGACGGATGATCAGTTCGCCGTTGACGAACCTAATAGAATGGTAGTTGGTGTAGAAATCCTCGATGACCTGGACGGCCTCTTCATAGCTCTTCGTGACGGTGAATATGGAGAAGTCCTCGGCGGAGATGAAACCCATAACCAGCAGTCTTTCCTTGACGAACCTGAAAAAGTGCTCCCAGTAACCTTCCTCGTCGTCCACCAGAACCAGCGGTTTGGGGGAGGTCTTTCCGGTCTGTACCAGGGTGAACACCTCCATCGCCTCGTCCAGCGTCCCGAACCCCCCGGGGAAGACCGCTATGGCGTCGGATTCCTTGACGAAGGCGACCTTGCGGTTGAAGAAGTACTTGTAGGTGATGAGCCGCGGGTTCTTCAGCATGAACGGGTTGGCGCTTTGCTCGAAGGGGAGGCGGATGTTCGCCGCGAAGGAGGCTTCGCTGCCGGCCCCCTCGTTTCCCGCCTGCATGATGCCCCCGCCGCCGCCGGTGATGATCATGTACCCTTTTTTCGCCAGCAGGTCCGCGAAGCTCATGCATTTCTTGTACATCGGCTCTTCGGGCGTGGTGCGCGCGGAGCCGAAGATGGTCACCTTCTTCTTGTGCCGGTAGGGCGCAAAGACCATGGTCGTGTAGCGCATCTCCTTCATGGTGTTGCTCAGAAGCTTCAGGTCGGCCAGGTAGTCGGTATCCTGTCCCGCCTTGAGCGCCGCTATGATCATCTCGCGCGCCAGGTCCGGGTGGTGGATTCCTCCCGCCTTTTCCATCAACTCGTCGATCATCTTGTCTATTTCGCCGTTTGCCCTGTTAAAACGAAGTTGCATGAGGAGACTCCCTGTTGGATTGAGGCGCACAGTATAGCACGGCGGCAGTTCAAGGCAAATGTTTAATAACATTGAACAATTATTAGTTTGATTTGTAGCCGATATTTTATTATTGTGGCGACTAGAAAATTACATTCCAAACACCAAAGGAAGCACAATTTATGGGTATGACCACGGCTCAGAAAATATTTGCGGCCCATCTGGTAGATGAGCCTTTCACCGGCACCAAGGTGCTCGGTATAGACGTAGTGATGTGCCACGAGATCACCACGCCGATAGCGATCGCCGACCTGATGGCGCGCGGCAAGGACCGGGTCTTCGACCCCAGCAAGATCAAGGCGGTCATCGACCACGTGACCCCGAGCAAGGACAGCAAGACCGCAACCCAGGCGAAGATGCTCCGCGACTGGGCAAGGCGCCACGACATAAAGGACTTCTTCGACATCGGCGCCAACGGCGTCTGCCACGCCCTGTTTCCGGAGAAGGGTTTCATCCGCCCGGGGAACACGGTCATCATGGGCGACTCCCATACCTGCACCCACGGCGCCTTCGGCGCCTTCGCGGCCGGCGTCGGCACCACCGACCTGGAGGTGGGGATACTGAAGGGCGTCTGCGCCTTCCGCGAGCCCAAGACCATCAGGATCAACCTGAACGGCACGCTTCCCAAGGGGGTCTACGCCAAGGACGCCATCCTGCGCGTCATCGGCACGCTCGGCGTGAACGGCGCCACCGACCGCGTCATCGAGTTCGGCGGCCCTGTCGTCGCCGCGATGACCATGGAATCCAGGATGACGCTTTGCAACATGGCGATCGAGGCAGGCGGCACCTCCGGCATCTGCATGCCCGACCGGGTCACCGTCGACTACCTCTGGCCCTTCATCTCCGACTCCTTCTCCTCGAAAGAGGAAGCGGCGGCCGCCTACACCGTATGGTGCTCCGACGCGGACGCCGCATACGAGCAGGTGATCGATCTCGATCTCTCCGATCTCACCCCGCTTTGCACCTTCGGCTACAAGCCGGACCAGGTGAAGAGCGTGACCGAGATGGGCGACACCCCGATCGACCAGGTCTACCTCGGTTCCTGCACCAACGGCCGCCTGGAGGACCTGAGGGTCGCTGCCGCCATCCTGAAGGGCAAGAAGATCGCCCCGACCGTGCGCGGCATACTCTCGCCGGCCACTCCCCAGATCTACAAGGACGCCGTCGCCGAAGGGCTGATCCAGATCTTCATGGACGCCGGTTTCTGCGTCACCAACCCGACCTGCGGCGCCTGTCTCGGCATGAGCAACGGCGTGCTGGCCGAGGGCGAGGTCTGCGCTTCCACCACCAACCGCAACTTCATGGGGAGGATGGGGAAGGGGGGCATGGTGCACCTGCTGTCGCCTGCTACCGCCGCCGCCTCCGCCATCGAGGGGAAGCTTGCCGACCCGCGCAAGTACCTCTGAGCCATTGACGGCGGACACCTGACGATTTGACAATGAACGGCGGGTCACACCCCCGCCCTTTTTAGGAGAAAAGATATGAAGACATTTGGCGGCCCGGCCCTCTTTCTGGACCGTAGCGACATAAATACCGACGAGATCATCCCGGCCAAGTACCTGACCGAGATCACCAAGGAAGACCTGAAGCCCTACCTGCTTGAGGATCTCAAGCTCCCCGGCTTCGATTCCAAGTCCGAGAAGACCTACGGCGCCGGGGTCGTGGTGACCCGCGCCAACTTCGGCTGCGGCTCCTCCCGCGAGCACGCCCCCTGGGTGTTCGAGGTGAACGGCATCAACGCCGTCATCGCGCAGTCCTTCGCGAGGATCTTCAGGCAGAACATGTTCAACTGCGGCATGGCGGCCATCGAGCTCTCCGCGGAGCAGATCGACCGCCTGTTCGCGTTCTCCGACGCGGCCGACGCCTCCATCGAGGTGGATGTGGCGAGCGCGACCCTTACCGTCAAGGGGGGAGGCCGGGAGGATTCGATGCAGTTCGAGATCTCCCCCTTCGACAAGGCGCTGGTGCTGGCAGGCGGATGGGTGGATTACGCGGACAGCAAATACTAGCAGCCAGGCGGCAAACGGCATCTGAGTACAGTGAGGCAGGAGACCGTGGTTTCCTGCCTCACTGTTTTTCCACGGCCGGTATTTGACAGCCGGGGCTTCGCTGACATAATCACCCATCAAGACCTTCTCCTGTCAAGGGAGGAGCCGAATTATATTTTGATTGACTAGGGATTATTGCAGCAGTTACTATCCCGTGCCGTCTTTTAAACGAAAGCTGTTCCCCCGAGGTTCATGAAACATTTCAAGATGTCCATAGCGGCGCTGCTGGTACTGCTCGCCTTCGCCCCCGCAAGCGGCGCCGAACAGGGGGAGGAAGGTACCATCTTCACGCTTTGGCCGCTGGTGGATTACCGCGAGAGCCCCGCGGAGGGGTTCAGCAACCTCTCCCTGCTGGGGCCGCTGATCAAGTACCAAAAGCACGGCAAGGACCGGGACCTCGCCGTCCGCCCCTTCTTCTACAAGGAAAGCCACAGCGAGGAGCAGGCGGAATCGACCTATTTCCTCTACCCGGCAGCCCACCACGAGAGCACCCCCGAGGCCGACACCCTCAACGTGTTGCAGCTCTTCCGGAAGGATACCTACCGCAAGCAGGAGGAGGATGAGCTGGAGAAGTCGACCATGCTCTTTCCCTTCTACATCTCGGGGGATTCGGACAAGTACGGCCCTTACCGCGCCGTCTTCCCGATCTACGGCGACCTCTACGAGCGCTTCTGGCGCGACGAGTACCACTTCTTCATGTTCCCGCTCTACGGCTCCACCGTAAAGCGCGGCACCACCACCAACCATTACCTCTGGCCGATCTTCTCCACCACGAAAGGGGAGAACGAGGACGGCTTCGGGGTGTTCCCCCTGTACGGCCAGTCGCAAAAGACCGGCGTCTACCAGAAGCGTTTCGTGCTCTGGCCCTTTTACACGGCGGAGCAGACGGGGCTCGACACCGACAACCCGACGCAGAAGAAGTTCTTCTTCCCGCTGTACGCGGCGACCGATTCGCCGAAGAAGACCTCGCGCAGCTACCTCTGGCCCTTTTTCGGCTACACGGAGGACCGCGAGAGGAACGTGGAGGAGGTCAACTACCTCTGGCCCCTGGTCACCAAGGTGCGCGGCGAGAAAAGGCGAAAGGACAGCTTCCTTCCCTTCTACTCGCACGAGATATTCGCGCAGGGGGAGAAGAGCTGGTACCTCTGGCCCGTTTACAAGCACGAGGAACTCAACTCGGACGTGTTCCGGCAGGAGATCGACCGGGTCCTGTTTTTCCTGTACCGCTCCAACCACGAGCAATGGCCCAAGGACGGCTACGACAGGCGCCGCACCGCGCTCTGGCCGTTGTTTTTGTACCAGAAGAGTCCCGGCGGGGTCTCCTCCATCTCGCTGCCGGCGCCGGTCGAGCCGATCCTCGACAAGGAGGGGATCGAGAAGAACTGGGCGCCGCTTTGGCGCATCTACCAGCGCCGCTGGGATAGGGAGGGGAACTCGGCGTCTAGCCTGCTTTGGAACCTCTACTGGCACGAGAGGCGGGGCGATGACCTCGCCTACGAGTTGTTCCCGCTCATCTCCTATCGCGGCACCAAGAAGGAGAGGGAGCTGAAACTGTTGAAAGGGCTGATCAGCCTGAAGCGCACCGGAGAGGAGCAGGCTCTGAACCTCCTCTGGCTCCCCTTCGGGCCGAAATGGGGGCATAAGTAATGCAAATCTTCGAACCGCTCGGCAGGCGGGTGCTCTATTTCAACCAGGTGCTGGGCGAGATGGTCATCCTCCAGGGAAGGATACTCTACTACCTGCGCGAGGCGCCCCGCAACGTGCAGAGCATACTGACCCAGATGGCGGTGATCGGCTGGGATACCCTACCGGTCGCCTCGGTCATGGCTTTCTTCGTGGGTATGGTGCTGGCGCTGCAGACCGGCATCGAGCTGCAAAAGTACGGCGGGCAGAACATCATAGGGGCCATAGTCGGGCACTCCATGGTCCGCGAGCTCGGCCCGGTGATGACCAGTTTCCTGGTGGCCGGGCGCTGCGGCTCCGCCATGGCCGCGGAACTTGGGGTCATGACCGTGTACGAGGAGATCGACGCGCTGAAGACCCTGGACATCGACCCGGTGCGCTACCTCGCCATGCCGCGCTTCATCGCCTGCATCATCTGCGTCCCCGCCCTGGTCATCTACGCCGACCTGATCGGGATCATCGGCGGCGCCTTGATCAGCAACCTGCACCCGCAGATATTCGTCTCCTACACCACCTACTACGACAGCTTGACCGACGCGCTCACCGTGAAGGAGATAGGTACCGGCCTCACCAAGGCGGTCGCCTTCGGGTCGATCATCGCGCTGGTCTCCTGCTACGTCGGTTTCGCCACCCGAGGCGGCGCCAGGGGGATCGGGGAGTCCACCACCCGCTCCGTGGTGCTCTCGTTCATGCTGATCCTGGTGGCCGACTACATCTTGACCCGATTGCTTTTGTAGCTACAGCCGGCGGCGTCCCGGGATCATCCCGGCAAGGGCCCCGCTTTCGCCGGGCTGGCTGTCTTTTTGGAGGAAATTTATGGCTCTGTCTGTTGAAAAAAAGGTCGGCATGTTCTTCGTGTTCGGTCTCATAATCCTGGGCGTGCTCCTGGAGGTAGGGGAGAAGTGGAACCCGTTCGAGAAGAACGTCCCCTATAAGACCTATCTCACCAGCATCACCGGACTGAAGGTGGGGGACCCGGTCCGCCTGGCCGGCGTCGACGTGGGGCGCATCACCGGGATCAACATCCTGAACGACAAGATCGAGATCAACTTCGAGGTGAAACCGGGCACCCGGGTCAAGACGGACACCGTGGCGGGGCTGAGGCTCACCAACCTTTTGGGCGGGCAGTTCCTGGGGCTCTCCTTCGGCTCCCCGACGGCGCCCCTTTTGGAGGCGGGCGGAGTGGTGCAGGGAAAGGACGTGGCGAACATCGACATCATAGTCGACAACCTGAGCGACGTGGTGCAGGACGCCAAGCAATTCGTCAACAACCTGAACAAGAACCAGGACGAGGTGCTGAAAAAGGTCTCCGCCATCCTCGACGAGAACCGCGGCAACCTGCGGGATTCCATCGCCAACATCAACAGCATCACCGGGAAGATGGACCGCGGCGAGGGCTCCCTTGCGCTGCTTCTCAACGACAGGAAACTCTTCGACGACGCCAGCAGCGCCGTGGACAGCCTGAAGGTGGTGGCGGGCAAGATAGAGCGCGGCGAGGGGACCCTGGGCAAGCTGGTGAACGACGACGCCGTCTACAACGATGCGTCGGCGCTGATCGCGGATCTCAGGGTGGGTGTCAAGGACCTGAACTCCGGGATGAAGGACGTCAAGGAGATCACCGCCAAGCTGAACCGCGGCGAGGGGACCCTCGGGAAGCTCATCAACGACGAGGTCCTCTACACCGACCTGCGCGACGCCTCCAAGAACATCAAGGAGATCACCCAGAAGATCAACTCCGGCCAAGGGACCATCGGCAAGCTGGTCAACGAGGACCAGCTCTACCGCGATACCACGGCAACGCTCAAGAAGGCCGAGCGCGCCATGGAGGGGCTGGGGGATACCGGCCCGATCTCGGTGCTCGGTTCCATCGTCGGGACGCTCTTCTAGCCTGCATCAGCCCGATCCACAACCCCCGTACCCCCTCCCGCAAGGCAGGGGGTACGTCATATGAAGTGATTTCAGCGGAGACCTCCCGGCATGACCGACGTCCTCCATATCGCCGTCGGGACCTTTACCATGCGGCCCTACGTGTTTGCCTTCTTCGCCTCCTATCTGGTGGCCTCTGTCCTCCACCTCGGGTGGAAAAAGACCATCCGGTTCACCATCGCCGGGTACCTGATCGCCTTCGCTTCCGAGTACGCCTCCATCAACACAGGTTTTCCCTACGGCTGGTACTACTACGTCGAGACCACCCGCCACCTGGAACTGTGGGTGGCCGGGGTCCCCTTTTTCGACTCCCTCTCCTACGTCTTTCTCACCTATTGCAGCTATTCGCTGGCGCTCCTCGTGCTTTCGCCGGTGAAGCGCATCAAGGGGGACCTGGTCCTCCTCGAGACCGGACGCTTGAGGCGCTCCTTCGCGGTCCTTTTCCTGGGGTCGCTGTTCCAGGTTTTCCTGGACATCATCATAGACCCCGTGGCCCTGCAGGGAAGCAGGTGGTTTCTGGGGAGGATCTACGGGTACCAGGAAGTCGGCGTGCATTTCGGCGTGCCCCTATCCAACTACCTGGGTTGGTGGCTGGTGAGCGCCCTGTTGATTGCGGCCCTGCAGCTGATCGACCGCTTCGGGAAGGGAGAAGACAAGCCCGCCGGAGTGGGTGCTGCCCCTTATCGCTGTCTCTACGCCCCTTTTCTCTACCTCTGCGTCCTCATCTTCAACCTGTCGGTGACCGTTTATATCGGCGAGAACCTGATGGCCATCACCGGCCTCTTCATCGTCATCCTCCCTGCCGCCATGGGGGTGGTGCTCTTTCGCCAGAAGGTGGACCGGTATCACAAGCAGGAACTCGCGGAGCACCTGGCCGATTTCCCTTGGTCCCGCGCGACCACCGCAGCGACAACGCGGACCACACCCGTCAGATCCTGAGATCACCTTTCCCGAGCACGGCAGAGCGAAATTAATAGGGGGCCAGCTATGATTGCGGGTCCCGGTGTGGTATTTTTTTCCAGCCGTCGCAGCTACCAAACAAAACCGCGGAGGTCCAGATGAAGAAAACGATTGCCACCATAGCCATGCTGTCCATCCTCGGCGGCGCCTGCGCCGCATCGGCTGCCGAGGTCCCGCTCCCCAAGGGTTATGAGAAGTGGGAGAGGAGCAAGGCGAGGATCGACACGGACAAGAAATCGCTTTTCTATGGCATCCATTACATCTACGTGGACAAGAAGGCGATGAAGAGCTACAAGTCCGGCGCCCCCTACCCCGACGGGAGCCGCTTCGTGGCGGTTAACTACAACATCAGGGAAGAAAGCGGCAAGAAGGTGCCGGGCAAGAAGAACATGATAGTTCTCATGCAAAAGGACAGGAAGCAGCAGGCGACGGGGGGGTGGATCTTCGCCGGCTTCACCGCTGACGGCAAGCCCTCCGGGCTCGACGGCAAAAGGGACTGCTTCGGCTGCCATGAAAAGGACGCCAAGGAGAGGGATTACGTGATCTCCAGATACGCCGATTTCCAATGATCGAACTCCCGGCAGCGCCGTCGGGACCTGATGAGGTGCCATGCAAAACCAAACGATATCCAAGGCTTAAGGAGTTCACATGTTGACCATAGACAAGACCCCGCAGGTGCGCATGACCACCATTTCCAACGGCGTTCGGGTGGTGACCCAGCAGATCCCCGGCATGCAGAGTGCCGCCATCGGGATCCGGATCGACAGCAGCACGAGAAACGAGCCGGAGGAGTACGGCGGCGCTTCGCATTTCATAGAGCACCTCCTTTTCAAGGGGACCCCGACCCGCAGCGCGGACCGGATCACCGACGAGTTCAACAGCATAGGGGCCAGGGCCAACGCCTATACCAGCCAGGAAGAGGTCTTTTACTACGCGGTCTCTCTCGCCTCGGTCATACCGGCCACCTTCGATATCCTCGCCGACATGTTCGTCAACTCCGTCCTTCCCGACAAGGAGGTTGAAAAGGAGAGGGCCGTGGTGCTGCAGGAGATCCTGATGAACCAGGACACGCCTAGCCGCTTCATCTACAACCAGTTCCACCAGGGATTCTGGAAAAGGCATCCGCTGGGCTCCCCCATACTCGGCACGGCCGAGACCATCGGAGCGATCCCGCGCGACCGCCTCATGGAGTACAAATTCTCCAACTACCTGGGGAACGCCGCCATCGTCTCCGTAGCAGGGGACGTGGAGCATGACCGGGTGGCGGACCAGGCCGAGCGGGTGCTGCGCGACCTTCCCACCGGGACGCTTTCCGCCAAGAAACCGGAGCCGGGATGGAAGCTTTCCATAGCCGAGAACGCCCACTATACGCGCCCCATGGAGCAGACCCTCTTCTACATGGGTTACCCCCTCCCGCCGGCAGGAAACGAACACCGCCACAAGCTCTCCGTGTTCAACCAGATACTGGGAAGCGGCATGAACTCGCGGCTGTTCCGCGAGGTCCGCGAGCGGAGGAGCCTTGCCTACACCGTCTATTCCATGATGTCGTCCTACACCGACTCCGCAGGTCTCATGATATACGCGGGGACGAGCGCGGAGCGTGCCCAGGAAGCGGTGAACGTCTGCCACGCCGAGGTGATGAGGTTTTGCGAGGAGAAGGTGTCCGACGACATGCTGGCCGCGGCCAAGGAACAGATCCGCTGCGCCCGCCTCATGGCCCTTGACGATTGCGAGACCCAGGTGCGCAGGATCTCGAACACCACCTCCCTTCTGGGGGCTCCGGAGCCGGTCGGACTCTCCCTGGAAGCCATCGCAGCCGTTACCGCCGAGGAGGTCCGCGAGATGGCCCGGACCCTCTTCGCGGACGTGGTGCCGCGCATCGAGTCGGTCGGCCCCGGGAACGGCCCCGGCCTCCCCCAGTAATACGGAGGAGGGATAAAGAAGCAAAAGAGAAGGCCCGCCGGTATTCCGGGCGGGCCTTCTCCTTTCAGGGTGCATCCTAGGATCACCCTCTCGCAATTGCGCTTTCGCCCGCCCCTCTCCTGCCCTGCTCATGAACCTGCACCGACCCCGGTCGCGCCTCAGCTCATGTTGTCCTTGTCCCCGGAGAGGTGGGGGAAGTGTTCGTGGTGCATCTCATGCTGCAGGTCCATGATCTTTCCGCAGGCGGCGCAAAGGTACTTGTCTCCGCTTTGCGTGTACTCGCTCCGCTTGCAGGACGGGCACCAGACCCTTATGTCGCAGTCGTGCCGATCCGTCTCCACCGCAGTCTTGTCCCTATCCTCATCCATTTGTGTTCCTCCTTTTCCTGTTGCGCCCCTGCCCGGTCACAGCCCGATGATCATCTGGCTCAGTTTGAAAATCCCCTTTGCGAAGGAGCCGAGTTCCGATTTGGAAAGGCTTTCGAAGATCAGCTCGTTGTCCACCGGCTTCTCCGGATCGACCACCATGGCAATAGGCTCGAGAGCGTCAGGCCAGTCGCTTTTCTCGAGGGTGGGGTCCGGCTGGTACCTGCAAAGCCGTGCCTCACGGTCATCGACAAGGCAATCCAGGTGGCGGGTCAGGTGCTGCACATCTTCAAATTTCTGCTCCTCCTCCGATCCGTATAGCCCGCAGTGCTCCGCCAGAAGCGAGGCGCGCAACCTCCTGATGGCGGCCACCAGCTCATCGTCGCCGCCGCCTCCTGAAGCCTCCCAGCTCACGTTCAGCTCGGTGTCGAGCCCCATGCTCCGGTTGGTGGCGTTGGCGGACCCGACGGTGAGAAACCTGTCGTCGATCACGAGGAGTTTGCTGTGAATGAAGGTCATCCTGCGGTTGCCGTGATCCACCGCCACTGAGGAATAGACGTTCAGGGTGTGGCCGGTCTTTTCTGCGACCTGTTGCAGGGAGCGGAGCATCTTCATCTGGGGGAGCCCCAGGAACAGCTCCTCGGTCAGTGGGAGCCGGTCCGGGAGCATCATGATGATCTGGAGGCGCGGCCGGTCCGGTAGGGTCATCCGCGCCACCAGCGACCAATAGATCGCCTGGGAGCTGAAATACTGGTTCTCCAGGTAGATCAGGCTCTCCGCCGACATGATGGCGTCGACGAACAGGTGACGGATCTCCTGGATCTTCACCTGGGTCGTCTGCGGGGCGGGCGCCTGGGTGAGACTTACCGCCACCTTGCGGGCAGGGAGCCGGAACGCCTGGGCCGGTACCTGGGGAGTCGGCTTCCCGCTCCTGGGGAGCCTCAGGGGGGCTCCTCCCGAATCGATCCAGCGCTGGTTGAACAAGTCCAGCAGCACCTTCACGACCTCCCCGGTGTGATAGCTCTGTATGTCGTGGTAGGAACCGTAACGGGTGCCGTCGAGGTCGACGCGCTGCGGGTTTTCCTTGAGGTGGCGCCGGTCGTCCCAGCGCGAAGAGCAGATGTCCATGCCCCCCGCGTAGGCGATCACCCCGTCTGCCACGACGAATTTCTGGTGGTGGGTGGCGCCTGCGGCATGAACGTTGTCGAAGCGGAAGTGGATCCGCTCGTTGGTGGACCAGTTGAAGATGATGCTCTGGAACCATTCCCGTTCCAGGGAAAAGACCGCGCTGAAGTCCCAGGCGAGGATGTAGATCTTGAGCTCGGGGGCGGCCTCGCAGAGCCGCTCGAGGAACTTCAGGAACCGCACCTCCCCGCCGGCCTCTATTTCGTCATCACCCCGTAAAAGGCGCACGTCGGAATCGAATTGCCACCCTGCCAGGAGCAGGTAGCTCCTGGCCCCGAGGGCCGTGTGGTAGAAGGAGCGGTAGTAATCGCAGGCGTCCACCAGCACCCCGGTCTCTTCGGTGTCGTAGATACCCATGCAGTTCAAACCGGGCTTCAGGATGCTCATGCAAGCTCCAGCGTGACGACCAGCGGCAGGTGATCGGAGGCGAGCCTCGTGAGCGGCGTCCTCGGTACCGAGACGTGGCGCACCTTCAGGTTGTGCGTTACAAACAGGTGGTCGATGCGCATGATCGGGAGCTGCGCAGGCCAGGTCCCCCTGGGGAACCTCCCCTTGCCCCCCCTTTGCACGTCGTGCAGGTTACGGGTCAGGGTCCGGTATACGGAGGAACCGGCCAGTGCGTTGAAGTCGCCGCAAAGGATGGCGGGGGGGAGGCATTCGGGATGCCCCAGCCATTCCGGGCCGGTGATCGCCTTTGCCTGGCAGGAGCGCTCCCCCCGGTTCAGCCCGAAATGCGTCGCCAGCACCTGGAGCTTGATGCCGGCGATTTCCACTTCCGCCCACACGGCGCCCCGGCGCTCGAAGGAGGGGTGCAGCGGGTCGGTGGGGATAGCCCCAGCCTTGATCAACTGCACCGGGCAGCGGCTCAGGATGGCGTTTCCGTACCCGCCTTCCTTCAGGTGGATCGAAGAATGGAAATGGAACGACATCTCCAGGGTCATGGCTATGAGATGGGCCTGGTCTATCAGCTCGGTCCGCTCCAGGCCCGCGTCCAGCTCCTGCAGCGCGACTATGTCCGGGTTGCACCGGTCGATCACCTCCGCGATCCTCAGGGGAGAGAGCTGGCGGTCGGTGCCGATGCAGCTGTGGACGTTGTAGGTCATCACGGAAAAGGTTTTTGACATGACTGGGGCTTATATTATGGTTGATGGCGTCTAACAGGCAGCCGTCCCTTGGCCCCTCCCCGTTCATGTGCAGGAAGCAGCTTTTGAATTATTGGAAAACTTTCACCGGGAAAGAGTACCTAGCAGGCAGGGGATGTCAATCGCGGCTTGGGCGGGCTGGCGGAGGGGGGAGCCGTGTCGGGAAGGGGGTGGGGGCTCTCATGAGTCGAATTTCGATCAGGATAGGGGTACTGCTGCTCATCGCCGGTGCGGGGGGCGTCGCGGCCCTGCTGCTCAACGACCAGGTACTCAGCGTGGAGAACGTCAGAGAGAACAGGGCGCATCTGCTGCTGTTCGTCGGGAACCATTACCTCCCTGCGGTGCTCTCGTTCGTCGCCCTCTATGGCGCCACAGCCTTGTTCCTTCCGGGAGCCCTGGCTCTGACCGTGGCTGGAGGGCTCATGTTCGGAGCCGTTCCCGCGGCCATCTACGCCAACGTCGGGGCGACCATCGGAGCGTCGATCGCCTTCATCGCGGCCAGGTCTCTGCTCGGGCATTTCGTTCAGGAGCGGTTCAAGGGGGAGCTGGCTAGGTTC
>Ga0209317_1002319_pt1 | contig 14025 bp, 12 predicted proteins | sample RifGroB2_FD_183994 | JGI IMG/M metagenome (GOLD analysis project Ga0209317, IMG submission 183994) | Soil microbial communities from Rifle, Colorado, USA - Groundwater B2 (SPAdes) (version 2) | ecosystem: Environmental > Terrestrial > Soil > Unclassified | place: Rifle, Colorado | collected... | reverse complement strand
TCGCTGCATTCGCGCAGGATCGCGGCGCATACCACGTCGCGCGGCTGGAGCTCGTCGATGAAGCGATTGCCGAGGCCGTTCACCAGCAGCGCGCCCGCCGCACGCACGCCCTCGGTCACCAGTTTGCCCGCCAGATGGGACGGGTGCAGCATGCCCGTCGGGTGATACTGGAAGGAATCCAGTTCGCACAGGCGTGCGCCGATACGGTAGGCCAGCACCAGGCCGTCGCCGGTTGCGCCCAGATGATTGGAAGTCGGGAAACCGTTCAGGTGCAGCCGCCCCAGCCCACCGGTTGCCAAGATCACGGAGCGCGTGCGTACAATGCGCAACCGGCCGTCCAGCAGCGAGGTGAGCACTGCGCCGACGCATTTTTGCCCAAGTTCGTTGGACAGCAGTTCGACGGTGGGGCTTTGCTCCAGAACTTCGATGCTGCGATGCTGGATCACGGCCTCGCGTAGCACGCGCATCATTTCCAAACCGGTGTAGTCGCGGCAATGGACCAGGCGCGCGGTGCTCATGCCACCAGCGCGGCGCGTGTGCAGGTCACCGCTCGGGGTCTGTTCGAACTGCATGCCCTGGTCGATCAGCCAGCGCAGCACTTCCGGGCCGTCCCCGGCCATCGCGGACACCAGCGCGGGATTGCCGGCATGGTGGCCGCCGCGCAGGGTGTCCTGGACATGCCGCTGCACCGAATCGTCCGGTTCGATGGCGGCCTGGATGCCGCCCTCCGCCATCACCGTGTTGCTGTCGCCGAGGCGCAGCTTGGTGGCCAGTAACACACGCGCGCCGTTTTCGGCCGCCGCCAGCGCCGCCGCACAGCCCGCTCCGCCGCCGCCGATCACCAGCACGTCGACATCGGTAATAGGTGTGCCGGCCAGGTCAGCCTCGTCGATGAAGGCTTCCGCCTGCAGGAGGCCGGCCAGTTCGCGCTGGCAACTATCGCCCGTGTTGGCGCCGACCTCCAGCTTGACCAGGCTGTCGCGCAAGTGATCCGGGTGGTAGGTGTTGAGCAGCGCGTCGACGCCGGTCAACTCGGGCAGCGGCCCGATATCCGCGTCAGGGCGGTAGCGCGCCAGCGCCTCGGCCAGAGGAATGCTGTTGCTCATTTTTGGTTAGCCTTCATTGTTTTCATTCGTCGCCATTCTCTTTCTGGGCAGTGCCTGCACAGGCCTGGCGCAACTCCTCCAGCCGATTGATCAGGTTGGGCGGGCGCAGATGGAAATGGGCCGTCACGCGCCGGGAGAACAGTCCCACATGGGCCGGGGCGATCAATTCCGGGCAGGCGGCGTCGCACAGTTCGCACATGATGCACTCGAAGAAGGTTTCGCCCGCCTCGCGGTAGCGGCCTGCCGCAGCCTGCGCAACGCCATTCTCGACGGTAATGCCCTTGGGGCATGCCTTGTCGCAGCCGTGGCAATGCCGGCAGCGCGACGCTTCTGGAAAAATTTTGTGGAAGCGCGCATGAATATCCCAGCCATCCTTGAAATCGCTGATTTCATAATGGTGCTGGGGCGCCGATGCCGGCGGCAGGAATATGACTTCGATGTTGTCCTCGACGAAGGTCTGGCAGGCGAGGCCCACTGTCACCTCCTTGCCGCGCCGCAGCATGACGCGACAGGAACCGCATACGCCTTCAAGGCAGCCAACCCCCGTCACCCGCGGCACGCCGCCGTGCCAGGCAGCCTCGACCAGGGTCATGCCCGCAGGTGCGTTGACGGCAAGGCCGTTGATGGTCAGGGCAACGCCCGACGGCTGGTCGCCCTTGTTTGCCGTGGCATTACTTGTTGTCATGGGCGCGCAAGATCGATGATTTTTCTCAGGTCGTAATCCTTGTGCCCGCCGACACGCTTGACCAGTTCGGCCATGCGTTGGTCGAGGGTCGGGCGCTCGGTTTTGTACAATAACCCGGTGGGTATGCGGCCTGCCTGTTTTGCCGCATTGACCGCGTTCATGGCTGCACTCAGATCGCTCACGTCGTGACTGTCAGGCACTTGATCGCAGGCATCCTTGAAGGCCTGGGCGGTGTCGATGTCGTTGAAAGACGGGCATTGTGACAGCAGATTGACGAAGGCAAATCCCTTGTGTTCCATGCCATCCTTGATAAGTTGCGATGCCAGCTTGACGTTGCCGGCAAAGGCTTGCGCAACATAAGTTGCGCCGTAGGTCAGCATGTACATCACCGGATCCAGGGGTACATCCACGCCGCCATAAGGGGTGGTGGTAGTCTTCATCTCCGTTCTGGAAGTGGGCGAGCACTGGCCCTTGGTCAAGCCGTAAACATGGTTATCCATCAGGATGTAAATCATGTTGACGTTCTTGCGCGCCAGATGCGGCATGTGCCCGCCGCCGATGGAAAAGCCGTCGCCGTCGCCGCCGGTAACGACCACGGAGAGATCGGTACGCGCCAACTGAACGCCGGTCGCTACCGGGCCGGCGCGGCCATGCAGGGTGTGCATCTTGTAGGAATTGACGAAGTAGGGCAGGCGCGAGGAACAGCCGATCCCTGAAACATTCACCAGATAGTTCTGGTCGATGCCGATTTCGGCAAGCGCGCGCAATAATCCGGTCAGTACGCCGTAGTGGCCGCAACCGGCACACCAGAACGAGGGCGCGTCGGTCTTGTAATCCTTGGGCTTGAGCTCGACTTTGTGCAAGTGCATTTGTGGATGAAGGATCGCGTTCATGCCAATATCTCCCTGACTTTTTTGACAATCATTTCCGGTGTGAAGGGCATCCCGCCGCAAATGGTGTAGGACTCCGGGCGCAACGAAGTCTCCGCGCGCACGAAGTGGGCCAGTTGGCCCTGAAAGTTGACTTCAGGCAACAGCAACCGTTTGCACGATGCGCCGAAATTCTCAAACTGCTGTGCCGGCAGCGGATTCAGCAGCTTCGGATAAAAGCCGTTGACCTTGTAGCCTTCGGCGCGCAGGCGTTGCAATGCTTCGCGCACCACGCCGATGGTGCTGCCCCAGGCAATCACGCCAAGGTCTGCTGTGCCATCGCCATCTACTTCCGCCGGGGCGACATCGTTGACCACGGTCTTGAGCTTGCGGAAACGCTTGGCCTGCATCGCCTCATGATTGGCCGACGTATAGCTGGGCAGGCCGACCTCGCTATGTTCGAGTCCGGTGGCGATATGTGCGCCGCCGGGCGTGCCCGGATCGGTCATCGGCGAAATGCCGTCCTCAGTCAACTGGTAGCGATGGTATTCGCCTTCGCCATTCCAGCGCCTGCGTTCCACGACGTGATAGTCGTCCGGGTTAGGATAAGGCACGTTCTGCGTAGAGAACGCCAGTGAGCCGTCGGAAAGCAGCAGCACAGGGCACTGATATTTCTCGGCAAGGTTGAACGCCACCACCGTCAGATTAATGCAGTCATGAATGCTTTCTACCGACAGCACGATGCGCCCGGCATCGCCGTGGCCGCCGTGTATCGCCAGAAACAGGTCGGACTGTTCATGCTTGGTCGGCAAGCCGGTGGAGGGGCCGCCGCGCTGCACATCAACCACCACGCAGGGCAGTTCGGCCATGAACGCCATGCCCAGCATTTCGCCCATCAGCGCCAGGCCGGGGCCGGAAGTGGCGGTCATCGCTTTCTTGCCCGCGTAGGAGGCGCCGAGAACCTGGGAAATGGAAGCGATCTCGTCCTCGGCCTGGATCAGGGTGCCGCCGCGTTTGGGCAGGTGTTTGGCGACATAAATCGCGACTTCGGTTGCCGGTGTGATGGGATAGGCGGAGAAAAAATCCAGTCCGGCGATCAGCGCGCCGAGGCCGACGGCGTTGTTGCCCGACATCACGATGACGTCTTTTTTGCCCTTGGGCGTGCCGAGAGTCCACGGGTCGGTTTTATCCAGTGCCTTTGCCAGTTCGCGGCCGCGCTCGAATGCGTCCAGGTTGCCCTTGACCACGTCTTCGCCCTTGCGGGTGAACTTGGCGGCGATCACTTCACGCAAGGATTCCACGGGAATATTGAACAGGATCGACAGCGCTCCCATTGCCACCATGTTCTTGGCACGCGGGTTATGCATGTCTTTCGCCGTCTGGGTCATCGGGATGGGGTAAGCAAATACGCCGGGTGGGATATCTGGCGTGAAATCGCCCGGGCTGTCGTAAACGATGGCGGTACCCGGTTTGAGGTTGGCGCGATTCATGTTGTAGGCTTCGCCGTTGAAGGCGCAGAGGACATCGAAGGTGTCGCCCTGGTTGTAAAGCTGCTCGGTGCTGGCGCGTATCTGGTACATCGCGTACCCACCCTTGATCTCGGCCGGGAAGGTCTTGAATGTGTAAACATCGAGCCCGGCGTGCGCGCAGGCCTGGGTGATGAAATCACCTACCGAGATAACGCCTTCGCCACCTTCGCCGCCGATCCGGATGATCAGATCGTTCTTGGTTATACCTTGCATCTACAACTCCTCAGTAACATAAGTATTTTTAGGGGGGAAGCCTGTCATCCGCAGGGTATTCATGACAATTGTCAGGAATGTGAGTGATTGTACCGAAAAAAGTTGCATAGGCAGTGCAAGTTTTGGAGAAAGAAGGGACGAAAGCCTTGCCAGGCCACGTTTCCGGTAGGGTTGCTGTATGTTTCCGCTTGCCGGATAACGAAACGCAGAGCAACTTTCATGTCCATGCATTCATAGGGTGGTTAATCTTACTGTGTCACAAAGCGATCAAGGGATGCAGTGCAAGGCAAAATCGGGCGAAAAAGCGGAGTTTACTATAGGGTAAATGAGCATTTTGAGCCTGATTTTAACGCCGTAATGCGCCCTTCAGCGGTTTGTGACATTAAGTTTAATCAAACCACGAATAAGGTGGTTCATTCAATGACCGGGGTCAACCATACAAAAGATTTCGCATTCCCGCTCGCTTGTATCAGTGCCATGTTCCGCATGATTACGGCAAACTGCCCAGATAGTCGTTTTTCAATTGCATGTAATGCTCGGCCGAGTATCTCAGGTGAGCGATTTCTTCAGCGGTCAGCGCACGGACGGCCTTGGCCGGGCGGCCTACGTACAGCATCCCGCTTTCCAGTACTTTGCCCGGCGGAATCAGGCTGCCCGCGCCGATCATGACGTGGTCTGGAACGACGGCATCGTCCAGGATGATCGAGCCCATTCCGATCAGGCACTCGTTGCCGATCGTGCAGCCGTGCAGGACGACGGAATGCCCGACCGTCACATAGTCGCCGATCAGCAAGGGCGAACCGTCCGGCTTGCCCGGCGTCTTGTGGGAGACATGCCCCATGCTGAGGTCCTGGATGTTACTGCCGCGCCCGATCACGATGCGGTTCACGTCGCCGCGCAACACCGCGTTGCACCAGATCGAACAGTCGTCGCCGATGCTCACCTCTCCGATGATCTGGCAGGAGGCATGGGCATAAACGCGCGCGCCGAGCATCGGCATGGTGTCGAGATAAGCGGTGATAGGCATGAAGGCTCCGTGGGTGAGAATGATAAATTGGCGAACAAATTTTTAGTGCGCCGGGCAGTATTTTAGCCTTTTCCGAGAACCTGGGCAGCCGCCAGAAGCTGGCCATCCTGTCCGCGCGCGCCCAGCAGGGATATGCCAAGCGGGCAGCCGTCCTGTTCGATCAGCGGCATCGAGACTTGCGGCAGCCCGGCGACGGCGGCGATGCAGGTATGCCGCATCGTGTTGATGCGCGATGCCCTGGCTTCGTCTATGGAACGTCCCTTTAGCGGCGCGATACCGGGGGAGGTCGGGAAAACGATCAGGGTGCCGGGAGCAACAAGACTCTCGACTCGCGCAATCAATTGTTTCATGACCACCTTCGCCCCCTCCATCTCGTCGCGGGTGACTGAAGATATCTTTTCCAGCCTGCCGCGTATCTCCGCGCCGAAGGCGTCGAGATTCCGGGAAACCCATGCGCCATGCGCCTGGTTCAACTCCCACCACTGGATGTTGCGCAATGTTTCGATCCAGGTTGCAAAGTCCGGCTTGCCCAATTCGGTTTCGATTATCTCGACCGGCAGTTTGGATAAGCTGTGGATGAAGGTGTCGTATTTTAATGCGACGCTCGTGTCCCTGGTATCGAACAGGTCGCGCGCGATCACAAATTTATCGGCCTTGAACGCCGGGATGTCGATGCCGAGCAATACGCTTCCTACTCTTGCCAGCATGTTCGGCGTTCGGGCAAACCAGCCGGCCGTATCGAAGCTGGGCGCCATCGGGTGCACGCCCTGCAATGGGATACTACCGTGCGTCGTGCGAATGCCATAGATGCCGCAATACGAGGCCGGGATGCGCATCGAGCCGGCCGTATCGGTGCCCAATGCGAAATCCACCAGCCCGCCGGCGACCGCCGCTGCCGAGCCGCTGGAAGAGCCACCAGGAATTCTATCCGGGCATCTGGAATTTAACGGCGTGCCGTAGTGGAAGTTTTCGCCATCGAGGGAAAACGCCATTTCATCCGAAATGGTCTTGCCGAGCAGTGTGGCGCCTTCGTTCAACAGCATCTCGACGGCGGGCGCGGTAATTTGCGCCACCGGGTGTGTGCTTTTCCAGCGTGGATTGCCGGCGCCGGTGACAAATCCCTCGATATCGTAAAGCTCCTTCACCGCAAAAGTCAGCGATGAAAGTTTCCCCTCGCGCTTCGGGGCGACCTTGATCATCTCGCCGGGTACAAAGGCATTGCAGGTATCGGCTGGTTTCACAAGCAGGCTCGTTGGGTGGTTTGTATCAAAATTTCGTGTGTGCCGTTCATCCGGAAATTCGACCGTTCATTCCGCCGGTTTGCCAGTCATCCAAAGGCCCGGCCGCTCGTCCTATAGGCTTTGACCTTTGCGTGGCCAAGTTCCAATATTGCGACGCAGCAACAAACCCAAAGTATCCGAGAACCAGGGTTTGAAAATAAAGGAAGGGGTGAGAGGCTGTTTCCCTATCGACAAAAAGCAACACTGGAGGACTCACAAATGACTATCACCATTATCGGCATCATCATTACCGCCCTTGCTATTAAGGTAGACAAGTTAACGCAATACAGGCACTACGGCCTTCCATTGGTTGCTATCGGGGGTGTGTTGACCGTTATCATCTCGCTCGCATTGTAGATCGCTATTCCGATGGCGCGGTCATGGCGTCCTGAGTTTCCTGCCACTTGACCCACTGCTCTGCTGTGCAACCACTCCCATATTTGTACGTACCATCCTCGTTGCGTTGCGCGCACTCCGGCAGTTTTCTACGCATTCCATTGGCCTCGCCCGCATCGTTACCATTGCCTTCCTTGGCCGCCACTTTTTCTTCAACGGACTTGTTGCAAGCCGCCAATGACAGACAAACCAATACCGATACAACCAACTTTGAGCTGAATTTCATTTGATCCCCCTTTAGTCATTTACAAGTTAAATCATGTCAAAACATGACAAGAATTGCGTCGTTGTAGGTCGGAAAAGCGCAGCGCCTTCCGACACCTCCATGTCGGATAACGCTGCGCTCATCCGACCTACGAAAACCGCCACCTTTTTTGGTTCCGGCTTGTCCGGCTTATGGTATCTCTAAAAGCCCACATTTAATCCCAACTGCTGCATTGACCTTGCACCCGAATTACGTATCTCTTAACGCGCTCATTATGCGGCATCCTTCAATTGTGCCGCAAACCAGTTTTGCTCGAACTGTATCGGGCTGATATAACCCAGCGCCGAGTGAAGTCTTCTGTGGTTGCCCGTTCCGCGCGAAGCAGGCAGGTTCACGATCTTGCCAGCGCCGTCACCGGGTCAAGCCGCGCCGCGCGCCGCGCGGGCCATACGCTGAACAGGACGCCTGTTCCCAGTGCCGTGGCGCAGGCCGCGAGCACTGCCCACCACGGAGGGCTGACCGGCAGGGCCGGATATATCTGCCCGATGATGGTGCTGCCCGTATAGCCCAGCACCAGTCCTGCCGCACTGCCGATAGCGGAGAGCAAGGCCGCCTCGGCAAAAAACAAGGCGCGTATCTGTTTGCCTGGTGCGCCCAGCGCCTTGAGTAGCCCGATCTCCTTGACGCGCTGCGCCACGGCGATCAGCATCACATTCATGATCAACACGCCTGCCACGGCCAGGCTGATTGCGGCGATGCCGCCAACCGCCATGGTCAGCGCGGTAAGTATCCGGTCGAAGGTGGCGAGCACGGCATCCTGGGTGATCACCGTCACGTCCTTCTCGCCGTTGTGCCGCTGGAACATGATTTCTTCGGCTTCGTGCCTCGCCTGCTCGATCACATCGCGGCTGTTCGCTTCGATCAGGACACGGAACACGCCCGATGTGTTGAACAGCTGATGCGCGGACGCGACCGGCACGATCACCAGCTCGTCGGTGCGCATCCCCATCGATTCGCCTTGCGACGCCAGCACGCCGATGACGCGGAAACGCCGGTCGCCGAGCCGCACCCACGCGCCGATAGCCTGCTCATTACCGAACAATTCGCGCTTGATCATGTTGCCCAGCACGCACACCGAAGCACTCTCGTGAATGTCGCCCGCCGGCAGAAATTTACCGATGCCCATGCTCATGTGGCGCACTTCCAGCAAGTCGGAAGTCGAACCGAGTACCACCACTTCGCGGTTCAGCGCGTCGCGCGAAAGCGTGGCGGAGCCGATGGTCAGCGGCGCAATGCGTTTGACGGCGCGGCTGCGCAGGATCGCTTCCGCATCATCCAGCGATATCTCGCGCGGCACCTGCCCGATCAACATGCCGGGGGTGATACCCGCCGTCTCGGTGCGGCCCGGCAGCAGAATCACCAGGTTGGTGCCTAGCGAAGAGAATTGATCGACCACATAGCGGCGCGCGCCTTCACCGAGGGCGGTGAGCACCACCACTGCCGCGACGCCGATGGACATCGCCAGCATCATCAACAGCGTGCGCGTTGGGCTGCCGCGCAGGCTGCCTGATGCAAACAGCGCGACGTCGAGGAGTCTCATCGCAGGCCGGACTCCGCCCGACGTTCTGTTTCGGCGGGCATAGCCCGCCCACTTTGCCCGGTCTCGCTGATAATCTGCCCATCCACCATGTGTATCTGCCGCTGCGCACGCCCGCCTAGAACCGGATCGTGGGTGACGAGTATCAAGGCGACTCTTTGTTTGACCAGTTGCTCAAGCAGGTTCATCACCTCTTTGCCGGTAGTTTGATCGAGATTGCCGGTCGGCTCGTCGGCCAACAGCACGGCGGGATGCATGCTGGTGGCTCGGGCGATGGCCACGCGCTGCCGCTGCCCGCCGGAAAGCTGGTCGGGGCGATGATCGGCGCGGTCTGCCAGGCCATAATTTTCCAGCAACTTCGCCACGCGCGTCTTGCGTTCGGCGGGAGGAATACCCGCCAGGATCAGCGGCAACTCGATGTTCATCGCGGCGGTCAGGCGCGGCACCAGATGGAACGACTGGAACACGAAGCCGATTTTTTCGCTGCGTACCCTGGCCTGCTGCACATCATCCAGCGCAGTGACGTTGCCGCCATCCAGCTTGTAGGTGCCGGAACTCGGCCTGTCCAGCAGGCCGATCAAATTGAGCAAGGTGGACTTGCCGGAACCGGATGGCCCCATGATGGAGACATAATCACCCGCCACGATGCTCAGGTCGATGCCGCGCAACGCGGCGACCTGCTGATCGCCCACCGTGAAACTGCGGCTGACGTTCTCCAGTTGGATCATTTCTGTTTCATTGCAGGAGCACGGTGTGCCATGCCCCTACCTCCCGATTTCCGGCTGCACGCGCGCCCCGGCCATCACCCCTTCCCGGTCGAGCGACATCACGACCTGGTCGCCTTCTTTCAACCCGGCGGTGATCTCGGTTTGTTCCCAGTTGGCCAAACCTGTCGTTACGGTGCGCTCTTCGAGCACGCCGTCGGTTTGGTAGAACAGCACGCGCTTGCCTTCCAGCAGGGTTTGCGTGGGAATGCGCAGCACGTTTGTGCGGGAGTCATGGACGATTTCGACATCGGCGCTGTAACCGACCAACAGGTTTTCGTCGTTGGGCGGCTCGATGAATTCCACCTCGACTTCCACGGTGCGCGCCTGTTTTTCCAGCTCCAGCACGTAGGGCGCGATGCGCCTGACCTTGCCAGGAAAGGATTTGCCCTTGATTGCGTCCAGCGTGATGCGTGTCACCTGCCCAACCTTGATGTTCGCCGCGTCCGCCTCGTCGATCGGCGCGCTGACGAACAAGCAGCGGTCGTCGATCAGGTCGATTGCGGGTAGCGTCAGAATGCCGGGCGGCGAAGGCGTGGCATATTCGCCCAGTTCGCCGCTGATGTCGGCTACGATGCCGTCGAACGGCGCGCGCAATACCATGCGCCGCAGACCGGCCTGTGCCACTGCAATGCGCGAACGCGCCTGCTCGATTTCGCTGCGTGCTGCCTTGCAGGATGCGTGCTTGGCTTTCGCATCTGCCTCGGCGCGCTCCAGTCCCTCGGGCGAGATGAAACCGCGCTCGCGCAATTGACGCGCCCGCGCCGCTTCCTTGCCGCTCTGTTCCGCAACGGCGCACACTTCCTCGACACGTGTGGCGGCGGTGCCAAGCTGTTGTCCTGCAAGCCGCGCCTGTGCCTGCAAATCATCGTTCCACAGCTCCAGCAATACCTGGTCAGCCTTGACTCGGTCACCTTTCTTTACCAGTAATTGCGCGATCTGTCCGCCCACCGGCGGCGCCAGCTTGGCGCGGCGGCACGCTTTCACCGTTCCCGCACGGGTGTTGCTTACCGTTGCCTCCACCGTTCCGCGCTCGACCTTGGCTAACTGCACGCGAACCGGCGCAGGGCGGGTGAAGTGCCAGACCGCAATTCCTGTCAGCAGTAATGCAACAAAATAGGGAAGGTATTTCAGAAATGGATTTCGCTCACGGTTTCCGGATAAAGTCATACGAATTCCTCAAAAAACTTGCAGCAGAATGAATCATGTCTCGATATACAGAAAACTGTACACGACCCAAAATGGATGCGCCGGGCGAGTATATACGAGACACCTGCAAAACACGAAAACAGAACGGCGACAATTATGAGATGCCCATCATTTTCCCGCCATTGCAGGAAAGCGATATGGCAAACAGAAAATGTGTTGTTTTTGCAACAAATTTCGTGTGATAGCCACACCTCGGATAGAATGATCCATGGTTAGATGCTGCGTGGGCCATTTAATTATTCACGTTTTGTTTATGTTTCATTGCGTCCTTAAGGAGAGAAAAATGAAGAAATATACGATGAATATTACTCTGGCAGCAGCACTATTAGGAACGGTTGTGGCGCAAGCCGGCGAATTTGATGGTGGTTATGTTGGTGGAAAAATTGGCGCCAACCGTACAGACATGACGGCTGTCTCAAGGCAATCACCCGTCGCCACGGGTCTGGAAGGCGGCTATAACTGGGACATGAATGGCATGTTGCTGGGTGTGGATGGCTTCTTGGATTTTAACGGCAAGAAGACACATACAGGTGTTGCACCGGCTCCGGTTACCGTGCATTACGGTAGCCATGTTTATGGTCTCGATTTAAAGCTCGGCTTGCCGAGTGGCAATTGGATGCCGTATGCAAAATTGGGCTATGCGCATGTCGGCGGGCGCGGCGACGCTTATGCTTCGGTTATTGGGGATAGCGGAATGCACCTCGGTTTGGGTGTTGAATATAAATTTGCACCTAACTGGAGTGTTGCGGGTGAATGGACAAACAACACCGGCAAGAGCGGCATCACCAAGCTGAACAATGATAATTTTACCCTTGGTGTAAATTATTACTTTGATACGCCTGCGGTTGCACCCGCCACCGTTGCGGCTGTTGCTCCGGCGGTGGTGAAAGAGGAACCGAAGGCCGCCCCGGCATCCGCTCCCGCTCCAGAACCCATGCCAGAGACTTGGAAGACTCTGCTGGAAAACAAGCCGGTGTGCATCGAAGGTGCCAATTTTGAGTTCGATTCGGCCAGGCTGCGTAGCGGTGAGATTGAGAAGCTGGATGAGGTGGTCAGATTCGCCGAAAAATATAAAGATGCGCAACTGGAATCCAGCGGCCATACCTGTGATATCGGTACCGAGGCCTACAATCAGAAATTGTCAGAGCGGCGCGCCGAATCGGTCAAGGCTTACCTGGTCAAGAAGGGTGTGGCCGCTGATCGCATCGACACCGTTGGCTACGGTGAATCCAAACCGATGGCGGATAACAAGACCCGCGAAGGCCGCGAACTGAACCGCCGCGTCGAGGTTTGCACCATGCTCAAGGTTGAGAAAAAAGTGCGTGTGACCAAGTAAACGACAGCGAAAACCCTTTGTTTGTCATGCGCAATGGGCGTGCATTACAGTGATAAGATAATGCCCCTCAATACTCTTCAGGCACAACAATGAAGCTGGCCATCGCGCAAATCAACTGTGTGCTGGGTGATCTGACCGGGAATGTCGCAAAGATTTTGCAACATGCCGAGCAAGCCGGGCAACAAGGCGCGCAACTATTAATCACTCCCGAACTAAGTCTGTGCGGTTATCCACCGGAGGATTTGTTGCTGCGCGACGGGTTCTATCGGGCGTGCATGCAGGCATTGGCTGATCTTGCCAAAAAAATATCGGGCATTGCTGTAGTGGTCGGCCATCCGCATGAATTGAACGGAAAACGCTATAACGCAGCTTCGCTGCTGCGTGATGGTGAAATCGCCGCGACTTATCTCAAGCATGATCTGCCGAACTATTCGGTGTTCGATGAAAAGCGTTATTTTGATCACGGCAGCGAACCTTGCGTGTTTGAAATAGAAAATACCCGCTTTGCCTTGAATATCTGCGCCGATATTTGGGAACCTGATGCAGCCCGTCAGGCGCGCGCTGCCGGCGCGCAAGTGCTGCTGGTGCTGAACGCATCGCCTTATGCGATGCGCAAGCAGGAGTCCCGCCATCGCGTCATTCGCGAACGTATCGCGGAAACCGGTATGGCAGTCATTTATGCCAACACGGTAGGTGGCCAGGATGAGTTGATTTTTGACGGGGGCTCATTTGCCATGGATCGGCATGGCGTATTGACTGCCCAAGCTGCGCAATTTGAAGAAAATTTATTGATGCTGGAAATGCAGGATGAGCTGCGGCCGGCTGGAAAAAAGGTTGCGGCATTGAGTGAGGAGGCCGGTGTCTATCGCGCCCTGTGTCTCGGCGTGCGCGACTACATCGGTAAAAACCGCTTCCCCGGTGTGTTATTAGGGTTGTCGGGCGGGATTGATTCAGCGTTAACCCTGGCGATAGCGGTCGATGCACTGGGGGCTGATAAGGTCCATGCGGTCATGATGCCCTCGCCCTATACCGCGCAAATCAGCCTGGACGATTCGCGCGAGATGGTGAAAACTCTCGGGGTGCGCTATGACGAGTTTTCCATCGAGGCGATGTTGCAGAGCTATTTGACTACGCTGAGCGCTGCTTTTGCCGGGCATGCCGTGGATACCACCGAAGAGAATTTGCAGGCGCGTATTCGCGGCGCCCTGCTGATGGCGCTATCCAACAAGTTTGGCTCGCTGGTGCTGACCACTGGCAATAAATCCGAAATGACCGTGGGTTATGCCACGCTCTACGGCGACATGGCGGGCGGTTTTGCGGTATTGAAGGACGTCAGCAAAACGCTGGTGTATCGCCTGGCGCGTTATCGCAACACGCTGGGGCAAGTGATTCCGGAGCGCATTATCACCCGTCCGCCCAGCGCCGAATTGCGCGCGGATCAAACCGACCAGGACAGCCTGCCGCCCTACGACGTGCTGGATGCCATCATGGCCTGTTATGTCGAACAGAATCTCGCCATTCCGGAAATCATCGCACGCGGTTATGCCGAAGCCGATGTGCGCCGGGTGGTGCATCTGATTCGCATCAGCGAATACAAGCGTCGCCAGTCTGCGGTCGGCATGCGCATCACGGAACGCAGTTATGGCAAGGACTGGCGCTATCCGATCACGGCGCGCTATCAGGATCAGTTTTGATACGTTGCTTAAACCCAAATAGTTCATTAGATGAACCTGCCATGAGGAATCAAGGGGTTGTAGGTCGGGTTTTAACCCGACATGTCGGGCTGAAGCCCGACCTACGTTCTAATGA
>Ga0209317_1002315_pt1 | contig 14029 bp, 9 predicted proteins | sample RifGroB2_FD_183994 | JGI IMG/M metagenome (GOLD analysis project Ga0209317, IMG submission 183994) | Soil microbial communities from Rifle, Colorado, USA - Groundwater B2 (SPAdes) (version 2) | ecosystem: Environmental > Terrestrial > Soil > Unclassified | place: Rifle, Colorado | collected... | reverse complement strand
TAACCCCAGAGCCTCCGCGGTCCGCCTGCCGCACTCCAGGGCATCCGCCATCCCCTGCTCTCCCGTGCAGGCGTTGGCATTGCCGCTGTTCACCAGCAGCGCCCGGCAGGAGCCGTTATGCGAGCGGGCGCGCGAGATGAGCACCGGAGCCGCCTGCACCTGGTTGGTGGTGTAGACAGCCGCCACCTGCGCGGGGAGATCCGAGAATATGAGCGCCAGGTCGAGACGCCCCGGTTTCTTGATGGCCGCCTCGACGGCGGAGAAGCGAAAACCTTTCATAGGAACCCCAGGGTGAAGAGGATCAAGACCTAGATTAAGATCGAGATTAAGATTAAAAACAAATAATTAAAGAAAAGGAGCAGGTCAAGATAAAGATGTTACGACTAAATCGGAATTCTTCAACTGAGAGGCAAGCAAGGGAAAGAAAACCGATCTTTCCTTCGCCACGGTCGCTTTAAATCTGCCTCTTTTGCTTCTTCCTCTTAATCTTAATCTTAACCTTGATCTCAACCTGTCCTCTTTATTTCCCGCAGCACTTCTTGTATTTCTGTCCGCTGCCGCAGGGGCAGGGATCGTTTCTGCCCACGTTCCTCCTGCTCTTGGCTGGGGCCGGCGCCTCTTCATGGTCGCCCAGATTGAATACCAGGCGCTGCTGCTGAGCCTGCTGCTCTTCCTCCAGACGCTCCACTTCCTCCTCGCGGGCCACCTGCACCCAGAAGATCTTTTCCACGACCTCTTCCCTGGTGCGGTTCATCAGATTCATGAAGAGCTGGTAGGCTTCCCTCTTGTACTCCTGCTTGGGGTCCTTCTGCCCGTAGCCGCGCAGACCGATCCCCTCCTTCAGGTGGTCGATGGAGAGCAGGTGGTCCTTCCACTGGGTGTCTATCACCTGCAGCATGATCACCTTGATCAGATGGTCCATCAGCTCGTCGCCCAGATCGGCAAGCTTCTCGGCGAAGCGCCGGCGCCCTCCTTCCCTGAGGGTTTCGTCGAAGTTGACCGGCGTGATCCGGTCCACGACCTCGGGGGGTAGGTCCAGATGATAGCCGAACATCTTGTAAACCGTGTCGTCTATCCCCTGCCAGTCCCAATCGCGCGCCGGGGTCCGCTCGATGGCGAAGGTCGCCACGATGTCGGTGACGGTTTCGTCCATCATCTCCAGGAAGCTTTCCCTGATCTCGTTGCCTGCCAGGATCTCCTTGCGCTGGGTGTAGATCACCTCGCGCTGCTTGTTCATGACGTCGTCGTACTCGATCAGGTGCTTGCGGATTTCGAAGTTATGCGCCTCGACCTTTTTCTGGGCGTTCTCGATGGCGCGGGTGATGAGGCCATGGGTGATGGCCTCCCCTTCCTCGATGCCAAGCTTGTCCATGATCATGGAGACCCGCTCGGATCCGAAGATGCGCAGCAGGTCGTCCTGCAGCGAAAGGTAAAACCGCGAGGAACCGGGGTCCCCCTGGCGGCCGGAACGTCCGCGCAACTGGTTGTCGATGCGGCGCGATTCGTGGCGCTCGGTGCCGAGGATATGGAGACCTCCCAGGCCAACCACTTCTTCATGCTCGGCCGAGCAGATCGGCTTGTACTTGGCGACCAGGGCGTCGAACTGCTTCTTATGCTCCGCCAGCACCGCCTCCTGCAGCTCATCAAGATCGGGCTCGTCTTTTTTCAGATAGGAGGCGACTATCGGGGCTATGCCGGTGAAATCCCGCTCCAGCATCTGGAGCAGTTCCTTTTCAGGGAGGCGCTTGTCGCCCGCCTTCTCGAACGCTTCCAGGAAAGCCTCGGTCCTGGATTCCGGCGTGCCTTGGAACTCCTGCCTGGCGAGCCCGTCGGGGTTCCCGCCCAGGACGATGTCGGTACCGCGTCCCGCCATGTTGGTGGCGATGGTGACCATCCCCTTTCGTCCGGCCTGGGCCACGATCTCCGCCTCGCGCTCGTGCTGCTTGGCGTTCAGCACGAAGTGCGGGATTCCCTGCCGCTTCAAAAGCTCCGAGAGTTCCTCGGACTTCTCGATGGAGATGGTGCCGACCAGTATCGGCTGCCCCTTGGCGTGCAGCTCCTTGATCTCCTCGATGACCGCGTTGAACTTCTCCCGCTCGGTCTTGTAGATCACGTCCGGAAAGTCGGGGCGCAGCAGTATCCGGTTGGTCGGAATGACGATGACGTCGAGCTTGTAGATCTTGTGGAACTCGACCGCCTCGGTATCGGCGGTGCCGGTCATGCCGGAGAGCGTGGCGTACATGCGGAAGTAGTTCTGGAAGGTGATGGTGGCGAGGGTCTGGTTCTCGTTCTCGATCTTCGCCCCTTCCTTCGCCTCTATCGCCTGATGCAGCCCGTCGGACCAGCGCCGGCCCGGCATGAGCCGCCCGGTGAATTCGTCGACGATGAGCACCTCGTTGTCCCTGACCACGTAGTCCACGTCCCTTTTGAAAAGGGCGTGGGCGCGCAGCGCCTGCTGGGTGTGGTGCAGGATCTCCATGTTGCCCGGGTCATAGAGGTTGTCGATCTTGAGCAGCTTCTCGACCTTCAGCACGCCTTCTTCGGTGAGGGAGGCCGACTTCGCCTTCTCGTCCACGGTGAAGTCGCCGGTATAGGCCTTCTTCTTGCCGGCCAGGTTGTTCGCCTCCACCTCGATCACCTCGCCCTTCTTCAGAAGAGGGATGATCCGGTCGATGACGTAGTACTTGTCCGTGGAATCCTCGGTCGGCCCGGAGATGATGAGCGGCGTCCTCGCCTCGTCGATCAGGATGGAGTCGACCTCGTCGACCACCGCGAAGTTGAAGGGACGCTGCACGTAATCGGCCAGGTCGAACTTCATGTTGTCCCGCAGGTAATCGAAGCCGAACTCGTTGTTGGTCCCGTAGGTGACGTCGGCCGCGTAGGCCGCGCGACGTTCGCGGTCGTCGATGCCGTGCACGATGACGCCTACGGTGAGGCCCAGGAAGCTGTGAATGCGCCCCATCCAGTCGGAGTCGCGCCTGGCCAGGTAGTCGTTGACCGTGACCACGTGCACGCCCTTGCCGCTGATGCCGTTCAGGTAGGAGGGGAGTGTCGCCACCAGCGTCTTCCCCTCGCCGGTCTTCATCTCCGCGATCTTGCCGGAATGCAGCACCATGCCGCCGATCAACTGCACGTCGAAGTGGCGCATGCCGAGTACGCGCTTGCCCGCCTCGCGGCAGACCGCGAAGGCCTCGGGGAGCATGTCGTCCAGGCTCTCCCCGCGTCCGTAACGCTCCTTGAATTCGAAGGTTTTCCCGCGCAGGGCTTCATCGGAGAGCTTGACCATCTCGGGTTCCATCTGATTGATACGCTCCACGATCGGCCAGAGGCGCTTCAGCTCCCGCTCGTTCTTGCTCCCGATAAACTTCTTTATAAACGCGCCAAACATCTATGGAATCTCCTTAGCCGCAAAAAAGGGATGTAAAAACAGATAAGCTACCACAAAAGTGAGAGACCCTCAACAGAAAAGGCGCCGCCACCGCGGCCGCAGCATTTTGAACTTTCCCCCCCTGGAAGCTCTCCTTGCAATAAAGGGACGCCGTCATTATAATGAGCGCCCAAAGGAGTCATACGTGCCGGCAACCACACCATTCATAGAGACGCTTATCGACAGCCACCTGCTGGTGGATGTCCGCACCCCGCTGGAATATGCGGATGACCATATACCCGGCGCGATCAACGTCCCGCTGCTCAGCAATGAGGAAAGGGTGGAGATCGGCACCCTGCACAAGGAGGTCGGCCCGCACGCGGCGAGACAGCGCGGCCTGGAGCTTACCGCGCACCGCTTTCCCGAGATCGTGGGGAGCATCGCCCGCGCCGCCTGCGGCAGGCCGGCCCTGGTCTACTGCTGGCGCGGGGGGTTGAGGAGCAAGACGGTCACCTCCATCCTCGAGCTGACCGGACACCCGGCGCTGCAATTGGTCGGCGGCTACAAGAGCTTTCGCAATCACGTCAGCAGCTTCTTTAACCCGTACACTCCGAAGTCCCCGCTGGTGGTGCTGCACGGCATGACAGGCATCGGCAAGACCACCTTCTTGCTCCGTCTGAAGCAGAGGGGCTCGTCCGTCCTCGATCTCGAGGGGCTTGCCTGCCACCGCGGCTCGGCCTTTGGCCAGCTGGGCCTCACCCAGTCGCTCAGCCAGAAACGGTTCGAGACCCTGCTTTGGGACCAGTGCCGGAAAGCCTCCTCGGATTTGCCCCTCATCGTCGAGGGGGAAAGCGAGAGGATCGGCCGTGTGTCGTTGCCGGGAGACTTCTACCAGAAGATGGCCGCGGGGATCAGGGTCTGGTGCTCCGCCTCACTTGAAACCAGGGTGCAGCGGCTGATCGACGAGTACGGCCTCCCCGCCTACAAGGAGGAGATGGGAGCCGCCTTGCAGCGGATAAGGAAGAAACTGGGGGGAAAGATCTGCGACGAGCTGGCGGGAAACCTGGAGCGCTGGGAGCTGGAGCCGTTCATGACCGGCCTGGTCTGCGATTACTACGACAAGGTATATTACAAGAACCGGGACTGGGAGGCCGACTTCAACCTCTGCATGGAGGATTTCGATCTGGCGGCGACGGATCTTGACGCGTTTCTCGCCGACCGGGTCAAAGAGGGTTGCGGGGCCGCCTGACCCGGTATTTTTCCACCAACCGGATCGGGTGATAGGAGAGTTTCGCCTGCCTGAGCGACAACTCTCCCAGATCCTGCTCCCGATTCAGGTACTGGCAGTCGGTGAAGAGCAACCGGGAGAACTCCCGGTCCAGCAACTGATACAGCCCCTCCATGAACAGATCCCCCTTCTCGAAATGGCAGACGGCCGTATCCCGATTCAGCCTCTCTCCCAGCGCGAATCCCTTCACCACGCCTTCGACCGTCAGCACCACCCCGCTTAGCCCCAACTCCTCATGAAGCCTGAGCGCCTCCTGCGCCCCCTCGACTTCGCCATGCAGGGAGCTTGGCGCCATTGTCGACCGGATCCGGCGCCACTCCTCCAGAAGCGACAACGCCCCCTCAAGATGCCCGGGATGGTAGATCTCGACCTGGTAGCGGTGGCGTACCATGAAATAGTTCACCCGGTTCTTTTTCTTGTGATACTCCTTGCCGCTCAAAAGGGCCATCTCCTGCTTCAGGTGCAGGTAATCGAAGTTGTCCCGGTCGGCGGACACCTCAAGCCCCCCCATGTGAAGGTAGCTTTGCAGAAAAGGGTCATCGGCGCCATAGAGGGTGAGTCCGGCGTCAAGAAGCTCCAGCGTGGCGCCTCCGATCTCCCCGCAAAAAGGAGGGAGAAAATAACTGGAGCCGTCGTAGCCGCGCGCCAGGGCCACTACCGCATCCCCAACCCGCGTCAGGCGGTAATCGTGCGCCTTGCGGAACAGGTACAAGTTGGCGAAGGTAAGCTCCGATATACGCGGCTGCAGCTCGAGGAAGAGCGGGGCCAGCAGATGCTTATCCTCAAGGGCGATCCCCCTGGATTGCGGGTAGCGCGGGATTTCCATGGTTTTGGCTCCAATGGGAACAAAAAGAAAAAGTGCGGCGTATGGCATACGCCCCACCGGAAATAGGTTGCGATCAAGATTAACAGCTTCAACAGGAAGCTCCAAACAAAAAGGCTCTGAACTTCCGTTAAAGCCTCGCCACGGCGGTTCCCCGCCCCCTGCGGCCCCCTTTTTTCGCAAATATGCGAAAAAAGGACTGGTATTCACCTTACCGTATACGGTACTATCGCGATTATTCTATCCGGCGCTTGCCCGAAGAGTTGCCGCCGGCCGTATCGAAAATGAACTGTTTTGGGGGGGAATCCTCGTGCAGAAATACCTCTTCGGTTTCATAAACAAGTTGAAACTGCGCTGGAAGATGGTCGTACTCGTCCTTCCGCTCGTCGTCGTCCCCATCTTCCTGGTGGGGGGCGTGATCGGCTACATCTCCACCCAGCAGGCGCAATTGGGCATCACCCAGACCAGCAAGGACGACATGGAGCACATGGCCGGCTTCACCGTCGACTTGCTTAACTCCCACTATCAGCAGTTCCAGGTCTACAAGCAGGACAAGGAGAACAGCTTCAACCTGGATCTGGCGACGGTCACCCAGCTGGCCTACAACGTGGTCCAGGCGCAACAGCACGCGCAGGAGAGCGGCCTGATGGACCGGGCCACGGCGACCCGGGAGGTGCATGACGCGCTCGCCAAGGTGAATGTCGGAAAAACCGGCTATATCTACGCCATGACCAGCAAGGGGGAGCTGAAGGTACATGTCGCCCAGGAAGGGATCAACGTCTTCGACAGCAAGGACGAGACCGGACGCTACTTCATCAGGGAGATGATCGACAAGGCGGTGCACTCCAAGCCTGGCGAGGTGCTCTACATCGTCTACCCCTGGAAGAACGACGCGCTTGGCGACAAGGCGCTGCGCAAGAAGGTGGTCGCCTATCGCTACTTCAAGGAGTGGGACTGGATCATCGCCGCGGGGGGTTATCTGGAAGAGACCTACGATGACGTCGCCTTCGAGCGCCGCTCCTTCGCCACGCTGAAAGAGAAGATCAAGAGCAAGAAGGTCGGCAAGACCGGCTATATCTACGCCATGGACGGCTCGGGCAACTTCATGATCCATCCGACGGGAGAGGGCAAAAACTACCTGAACTCCACCGACTCCAGCGGGCAGCATTTCATCAAGGAGATGTGCGAGCGAAAAAGCGGCTGGATCCGTTATCCGTGGAAAAACGCCGGCGACCGCACCCCGAGGATGAAGATCGCCCGCTACGAATACTTCGAGCCCTGGAACTGGATCATAGCGGTCGGATCCTACGAGGACGAGTTCTACCAGGAAGCCAACGCCATCAAGGGGCGCATCATGGAGAGCATGGTGGTCCTGACCATCCTGGTCAGCGCGATCGCCTTCTTCATGGTGATGTTCGCCTCCAGGGTAATGACCGAACCGATCAGCCGGATGACAGAGGTGATCAGAAAGGTGAAGCAGGGGCGTCTGGACGAGACCATGGCGGTGGAGACGCAGGATGAACTCGGAGAACTGGCGACCGCCTTCAACCGGATGACCAAGATCATCAAGCACAACAGGGAACTGGAGGCGAATCTGGCGCAGCAGGGGAAAATGGCCTCACTTGGCGTACTATCCTCGGGCGTGGCCCACGAGATCAACAACCCGCTCGGCGTGATCCTCGGGTACGCGGGGTACATCGAGGGGAAGCTTGCGCCCGACGATCCCAACTACAAGTACATTCACGAGATAAAGCGCGAGAGCAAGCGGTGCAAGAAGATCGTCCAGGATCTCCTGAGCTACGCCCGCACGCCGCAGCCGGTCCTGGAGAATACGGACATCAACGAGCTGTTGGAGCAGATCGTGGATTTCGCGGCAAACCATACCGACATGCACCACGTGACGGTGCATAAACAGTTCGACCAGGCGCTGCCGGAGATCATGGTGGACGGCGACCAACTGCGCCAGGTGGCGATCAACCTGATCCTGAATGCGGGAGCCGCCATGCACAAGGGGGGGAAGCTGGTGGTCGGCAGCGAGTCCGGCGCGGACGACTGCGTAAGCCTCACGTTCCGCGACACCGGCGCCGGCATCCCCAAGGAGCATATGGAGAAGATCTTCGAGCCGTTCTTCACCACGAAGGTGAAGGGGACCGGACTGGGACTTGCCATAACGAAGCAGATCGTCGAGCAGCATCACGGCAAGATCGGCATAGTGAGTGAAATGGGGCGCGGCACCACCGTCGAGGTAAGGCTGCCGATAAACAGGGATGAATACAGCTAAAGGAATCGTCCGGGGCAATGATCCGGAGATCAGGGTGAGGCGAGCATGACCGTCAAAAAAAAGATAATGCTGGTCGATAACGAGGAGGGCCTTTGCCGCATGATGGAGGCGGTCCTCTCCGACAACGGCTATGCGGTGACTGCATTCACCAGATCCTTCGAGGCCGCGGAGAGCTTTCAGGCGGGACAATGGGACCTGCTGGTGACCGACATCAAGATGCCGGGGATGGACGGGCTGGAACTTTTACAGAAGGTGAAGCAGAAGGACCCCGCCATACCGGTGATCATGGTCACCGCCTACGCCACCGTCGAGATGTCCATCCAGGCGCTGAGAAAGGGGGCCTACGACATGCTCACCAAGCCGTTCGAGCCCGAGGAGCTGCTCTACCGGGTGAAAAACGCGCTGCAGCACACCCGCCTCATGGAAGAGAACCGGGAACTGCGCGAGGAGTTGGTGGGCCGGTTCAACTTCGGCAACATCATCGGCGCCTCCGCCGCCTTGAAGGAACTTCTGGAGCGGGTGGAGAAACTTGCGGTGCGCGACACCTCCGTACTGATCACGGGGGAATCCGGAACGGGAAAAGAGCTGATCGCTCAGGCGATCCACTACAACTCGCCCCGCAAGGATAAGAAGTTCGTCGCCATAAACTGCGGCGCGCTCCCCGCCTCGCTTCTTGAGAGCGAACTGTTCGGCTACCGCAAGGGGGCCTTTACCGGGGCGGCCGAGAACCGTCGCGGACTCCTGGAAACCGCCGACGGCGGGACCCTCTTTCTCGACGAGGCGGGGAACCTCCCCATGACCGTGCAAAAGACGCTGCTTCGCTTTCTCCAGGAGCAGGAGTTCAACAGGCTGGGCGATCCCACCCCGACCAAGGTGGACGTGCGGATACTTTCAGCCACAAACTCGGACATGAAGGTGGCGATCAAGGCGGGCGAGTTCCGGGAGGACCTCTACTACCGGCTGAACGTGGTCAACATCCACCTCCCTCCCCTCAGGGAGCGCAGGGAGGATATACCGCTTCTGGCGGCGCATTTCATAGGGGTGCAAAACGACAAGTTCGGCACCCATATCAGGGGCCTGGCGCCGGACGCCCTGGAGGCGGCGGTCGAATTTGCCTGGCCGGGGAACATTCGCCAGTTGAGAAACGTCATCGAGGCGTGCATCGCGATGGAGAGCTGCGACTACATCACCCTGCCGGTGCTCTCCCAGTTCATCGAAGTCTCCCCGGCGCAACAAGCAGGAGGGGACCCGGTCGCCGACGAGGGAGAATACACCAAGGCGCTGATGCGGTTCGAGACGGAGTATATCAGGGGGCTTTTGAGGAAGAACCACGGCAACGTGGAGGCAGCGGCGAAGGAAGCCGGCACCAACATGGCGACCATCTATAGAAAGATAAAGAAGTACGGCATCAGGAAGGACGAGTACAACTGATCATCACGACTTGAAATCCGGCGCATCGCGAAGGTCCCCTCCCCCGCGGCATCTTTTGCATGATTGCAAAAAAAGGGCTCCACCCCTTGCATCAGTGCGAATCCCTCGCTCCCCGCAACCCTGCAGACCTTCAAACCCCTGTTTATCAAGCTTTTCCCTTGGGGCACAAAGGATAACCCCTCTGAAAAATCGCAAGCGACGGCGATGACTCCTTTTAATGCCGTTTTGCGTTTGTGCAAAAAACAAAGATGCGGCAGGCCGCGCGCCACTGGCGGCACCCGGCAACTCCCCGTAAATACGGATCAAAAAGACAAAACCACCTGCCTGCGTCAAGTTGGTACGCCTGTTGCTATACCGGTACACGTCACCCTTTCTTGCTTTGAGTATTACCTGCTTTACAAAAGTACTTGAGGTCTTATGCAGGAAGCTACGGTCTGCCCTTTTTACGGCAAAAACGATGACTACTGCGACGTTGGATGCGGGTACATCTCGCCTCACGACGTGAAACAGATCATCAGGTTCTGCAGTTGTCGCCACAGGGAATGCCTGAAGTACCAGGAACTGTCCGACCGGATGCCGGTCGAGCAGCTCGACTCGCACCTTTGCGCGGTATGAGCCGACGGGCTCGCATCTTGCGCTACAAACACGGGTTCATCTTGATACAAACTGCATTTCGTTGAAAAAGGAGAACTGCGATGAGTGAAAAAGAACTGGAACTGCTTTCCAGGCTTGAGGAGCTGGAGCGGCATACCTGGCGCAACAGCGCCATACTGCGCGCAGTCGCCATGGTCGCCTTTACCGCCATGATCGGGATCGTGATCGCCTCCGGGGTCGTAGGTGGCGGTCGCGGCAGCCACTGGTCCGGACCGGCATGGAACACCATGTGGCTCTACGGACTGTTCGCGGCCAATGCCGTTTCCATGTTCTGGACCACTCACAAGGAGTAGCCGGGGCACCGCCCGTTTTAGGAGGATAGTCACATGCCGATGAAAATATCAAACGTGATACTGCTTTTGTCCGTCGTCATCGTTTGCGCGACCTTCTCCTTGCGGATATTCCAGGGACTGGACGACATGATGGGAGACCAGTACTGGGTCATCAACACGACCCAGGGGGATAACGGCTGGTACGGCATGGGACTGCTACCGCATGTGACCAAGGTTCCCAAGGATGTTGTCGCGAAAGCCAACCTGAACCCTGATAACGAGAAGAAATACATCATCTATGCCCAGGGGGGCGATTTCGCAGGCAACTCGGTCTACGGCATCTGCCTCGGCATCCCCCTCATCATGTACCTCATCTGGTTTGCCTTTATCCTTGGCTTTCCGGACCGGATCGACCCCTACCTGCTGCCGCGCAGGATCTTCACCCTGACAGTCATCATCATGTGCTCCATTATCGTGAACCTTTTCCTGATGCGGATCGCCGCCGACTTCGCGCGCGATCCGATGTCCAGGATCGCCAACGTCGCCGGGCACCACGCCTCGCTTTTATTCCACAACGCCGGCATCTGGTTCGCCATCCTCTTCTCGGCCCTCGGCACCCCGAACCATTCCGCCAGGGAGACGGCGGCCCCCGACAGCAGGAACTGGCAGACCCAGGCCAACGAGAAGTTCAGCTGGATGTTCGTGCTCCTTTTCGCCGTCACCATTCTGGAGGTGGCGCTGGTCAAGAACAGGCTGGCGCTTCCGGACGCCGCGGTCGACTACTCGTTCTGGATCATTCTGGTGGTCATATTCATGAGGATGTTCGGGTTCTCTCCCAAGTACTGGGTCAAGAGGGGGCGCGGCATAGCCATCATGTTCGCGGGGACACTGGTTACCCTGCCGGTCTTCTACCTGCTTGAAAGGGCGACCGGGACGCTGGGAGCTGGGTTCGCCTCCCCCATTCTCACCCGGTCGCTCGGCCCGGAAAACGCCAACATCGGCCTCTCCTTGATGATCTCAATCTACCTCATCTTCTGGATGGAGTTCGCAGCAGCCATCCGAATGAATGGTCCATCAAGATCATTGGCCACAGAAAAGTATTGATTGTTTTCAAAATCTATCTAACAAAAGTTTAAAAAAAGGAAGCCGGACATGGTTTCCTTTTTTTATGCTTTGAACTTGATCTGAAATTGTCTGATCATTAATCGTCAGCAGGCTTAAAGCTATTCTAATAACACCATGTTCTAGGTTTACGTATACCTGTAAAGATGGAAATTGTCATTGATACTCTGTCGATTCGTGCTAATTAGAAGTGAAGAAAAATTGGACCATGCCGATAAGAAAGAATGCTTCTGAAATCTAAATCAATAATGCGACATCGTTTGAGGTTCAGCCCACCCGCCTCGGCGCCTTGTTACGAACCAAGGAGCGATAAAAATAATTCCTCCGGCAAATTCAGGTTTTACATATTCATACCAGGCAGTTGCAAACAACCAGATATAAAACTTTTTTACTCAACAAACTTTTTATTATTTAAAACAGCGTTCATTTTTATTGCACCATTACAAATCATGTGCTAAAACCTTTCAGCGTATACACTAAAACGTGCCGTCGTCGCACCGTCTTGACAGCTGAAAACCCGTCTCAAAATCAGAATAAAATGTTGAAATTCGGACAGTTAACGTCCACACGCGCAACATAAGAACACACCAACAAAGCAGACCGTTCAAAATCAGTAAAATGAGCTTGCCGACTAAAAAATATCAAAGGGGGGACACTATCGGGGATTGACCACAGAGGCGGGACGCCGCCGCGACAACATTGCATTTTACCAAGAAAGGAGTGACAACCATGGCAGAAAGAGTGTACGACTGGAAAGCAATCGCAAAAAACCCGAAATTCGTGGAACTGCATCACAAGAAAACGGCCTTCCTTTTCGGATGGTGGATTTTCTCCTGCGTGTACTATTTCCTGCTCCCCATCGGAGCGGCCTACACACCGGGGATATTCAAGGTCAAGATCATCGGCGTCATCAACTTCGGCTACATCTTCGCCCTTTCCCAGTTCTTTGTTTCCTGGGGAATCGCGCTGTACTACGCCCACGTCGCCAACAAGGACTTTGACCGGTTGACCAGGGAACTGATCGACGAAATCCACGCCTAGGAAAAGGAGGAACGACATGACCATGAAGAAAATCATCATTGCAGCCGCGCTGGCGCTCTCCGTCTCCGCAGCCGCCTTCGCCGAAGAACCCACTAAAGCCGCAGTTTCCGGTGCGGCAACCGCCGTGACCGAATCCGCCGCAGGCGCCCCCCAGGTGGCGGCGCTCACCGCTCAGGCACAAGAGGCCGCGGTCGCCCCGGCTGCCGCCAACCCTTCCCAGAAAAGGGAGCTGAAGACCAACAAGGTCATCACCATCAGCATGTTCGCCGTCATCATCGGCATCACCATGGGCGTCGTGGTCTGGGCCGCCAGCCAGACCAAGACCGCTTCCGACTTCTACGCCGCGGGGGGCGGCATCACCGGCACCCAGAACGGTTGGGCCATCGCCGGCGACTACATGTCGGCTGCCTCCTTCCTCGGTATTTCCGGCCTGATCTCCCTGTACGGGTATGACGGGTTCATGTACTCGGTCGGCTGGCTGGTGGCGTACATCACGGTGCTCCTCATCGTGGCGGAGCCTTGCCGCAACGCGGGCAAGTACACCCTGGGCGACATCCTCTCCTTCAGGACCTCGCCCAAGCCGGTGCGCGCCTTCGCCGCCATCTCCACCGTCGCGGTATCCACCTTCTACCTGACAGCGCAGATGGTCGGCGCCGGGAAGCTGATGGCCCTTCTGATCGGCGTCCCCTACAAGACCTCCATCATCGGCGTCGGCGTGCTCATGGTCGGCTACGTCGTCTTCGGCGGCATGGTCGCCACGACCTGGGTGCAGATCATCAAGGCGGGCCTCCTGATGTCGGGCGCCTTCCTCCTCTCCGTGCTGGTCATGGCCAAGGCGGGGTTCAACCCGGTCGGCTTCTTCAGCACCATCGTCGCCAGCCCGGACATCCAGGACCACGTCTCCAAGCTGGTGCTGAAAGACGGGGTCATCCTGAACGGCATGGACGCAGGGCAGCGCTTCCTTGAGCCGGGGCTTTACCTGAAGAACCCGCTGGATCAGATCTCGCTCGGCATGGCACTGGTGCTCGGCACCGCCGGCATGCCCCACATCCTGATGCGCTTCTTCACCGTGCCGACCGCGCAGGCCGCCAGGAAGTCCGTCATCATCGCCATGTTCATCATCGGCGGCTTCTACGTCCTGACCACCCTGCTCGGTTTCGGCGCAGCCATCAACCTCACCCCGCAAGGGATCACCTCCGTCGATCCGGGCGGCAACATGGCTACCCTGATGCTGGCCCAGCAGCTCGGCGCCGACATCGCACCGATTTTCGGCGATCTTTTCCTCGCCTTCCTCTGCGCGGTAGCCTTCGCCACCATCCTCGCCGTCGTTTCCGGCCTGGTTCTGGCGGCGTCCGCGGCAATCGCGCACGACATCTACGTCAACGTGATCAAGGACGGCCACGCCGACCAGAAGGAGCAGGTTTACGCTGCCCGCATCACCTCCTTCGTGGTAGGCGCCTGCGGCATCCTGATCGGCCTCGCGGCCGAGAAGCAGAACGTCGCCCACCTGGTGGCGCTCGCCTTCGCCGTCGCCGCCTCCGGCAACCTGCCGGTCGTCGTGCTCTCGCTGTTCTGGCGCAAGTTCAACACCGCCGGCGTCATCTCCGGCCTCCTGGTCGGCACCATCGCCTCCATCGGCCTCGTCATGGTTTCCCCCAACATGACCTATCCGAAGGTGGTAGCAGCCGGCGCCAAGAAGGTCGTGGTAGCCATGGAGACCAAGCAGGCTGCACTTCCTGCCGGCGAAGTA
>Ga0209317_1002314_pt1 | contig 14030 bp, 15 predicted proteins | sample RifGroB2_FD_183994 | JGI IMG/M metagenome (GOLD analysis project Ga0209317, IMG submission 183994) | Soil microbial communities from Rifle, Colorado, USA - Groundwater B2 (SPAdes) (version 2) | ecosystem: Environmental > Terrestrial > Soil > Unclassified | place: Rifle, Colorado | collected... | reverse complement strand
CCGCAAAAGGTGCGCGCAGAAATAGACTCTTGTAGGAGCGGCATTCCTGCCGCGATTATCATGCAGCTGATCGCGGCGGGAATGCCGCTCCTACAGAAGAAGTGCACAGTCAAGGTGTAACGCCAAGTCCAGCCAGGACATTTTAGTATCGTCACTCAGCTAGAAAGAAAGGGGCAGCCATGGATGCGAAGATTTTCGTCCAGATTCTGGAAATCGCCTTCAACAAGAAGGTCTCCGACGTGCATTTCGAGACGGACAACCCCCCTTTCTTCCGCGGCAAGGGACAGATCATCCGCTCCAAGCTGCCGAACCTGACCCCGGAGGACACCGAGTTCATCGCCCTCCAGATCATGGAGCACAACAACCGCCGCTGGGAAAGCGGCCAAAAGGAGTTCGACACCTCCTTCTCGCTCCCAAGCGGGGCGCGTTTCAGGGTCAGCATCTTTCGCCAGCGCGGCTGCTTCGGCATCATCATGCGCGTCATCCCCGCCCATATCGGGACCTTCGAGGAGCTCCGCCTCCCGCCGGTGCTGGGGGAGATCGTCAAGGCCCCCAACGGCCTGATCCTGGTCACCGGGCCGACCGGCAACGGCAAGTCGACCACGCTCGCCTCGATGCTGCGCTACATCAACCATAACTTCAGTTACAACTGCATCACCATCGAAGACCCGATCGAGTTCCTGTTCCAGTCGGAGAAAAGCTGCATCATCCAGCGCGAGGTCGGCATAGACACGGACAGCTTCAGCTCCGCGCTGAAGGCGGCGCTGCGCATGGATCCGGACCTGATCATGGTGGGCGAGATGCGCGACAAGGCGACCATCGACGCCTGCCTGATGGCGGCGGAGACCGGTCACCTGGTGCTCTCCACCCTGCACACCCAGGGGGCCGTTTCCACCATCAACCGGATCGTCGGGCATTTCCCGCCGGAGGCACAGGAGATCGTGCGTCAGAGGCTTGCCGACATCCTGGTCGCCACGATATCGATTCGACTGGTGATGAACAAGGCGGGGGAGACCATCCTGCCCGCCCTGGAGATCATGCGCGCCACCACGACCATTCAGAGCTGCATCAGGGAAGGGCGGCTCGACGAGATCGAGCAGCACATGGAGAACGGCCGGAGCCAGTACCAGATGCAGACGCTGGATCAGCACCTGATCCAGTTGCACGAGCAGGAGCAGATCACCATGGAGGACGCCAAGCGCCTGTCCCATTCCATGGACCTGGAGAGAAAGCTGATGTTCACCAACTAGACGCCTCCTGAACCCGATAAAAAAAAGGCCCCCTCGTGCCAGGGGGCCTTTTCTATTTCTTTGTAATCACTGCCTATGGAATGGTCCCGCTATCTCTATGCGAAAGCCGCCAGCAGTTCCTCAACCTCCCGGCGCAGCGCGCCGATCTCCTCCCGCAGCGCGCCCATTTCCGTCTCCAAACTCGCCAGCCGCTGGTTGGCGGGGACGCGAGCCTGTGCGCCACCTGTGCCGGCGGTTCTCCGGGGCGCAGGTTCTACTTCCTCCGGAAAATCCGGTTCCTCCGGGAGTTCCGGCATCCCGGCGAAGACCTGGGCATAACGCTGCTCCTTGCGCCCGGCCTGGCGCGGCAGCCGGATGACGAGCGGGGGGGCGCACTGCCGCAGTTTCAGGATGATTTCCTCCACGGCGGCAATGTCGCCGAGTTCGGCCATACGCTCGCCACGGTTACGCAGCTCCGCCGCCGTCTGCGGGCCCCGCAACATCAACTCGGCCAGCACCGCCCGGGCGGCCGGGTCGAGCCGCAGTTTCTCTGCGACGTTATGGCAATACTTGGCGACACGCCCTCCGGTCGTGGTCAACCGCGCCAGCCCCCGGGAACCCAGGGCCTCCAGACCGCGCGTCAGGTCCGACTCGGTCAAGGCCATGACCGGGTCCCGGTTCGACTTCTGGTTGCAGGCGCTGGCCAGGGCGTTCAGGGTCAGCGGATAATACTCCGGCGTAGTGAGCTCCTTCTCCATGAGGCAGGCCAGAATCCTGATCTCCAATTCCGTCAAATTCATCTTCATCTGCTACTCCTCGTTCATCTGCAAAGAGTTTTCGGCGGAAAACGTGTTTCGGGTCACAGCCAGGCTTGCCCCAGCTGATACCATGGACTTTAGCAGATGACACACCGATCTGGAAAAGGTATTATTGACCGGATTGCGCGGGGAGCTTCCCCTTCACCCCTGCATGACACTTTCGGAAAGACCTTCCAAAAAGGATCCCGATGATAGGTAAGACTAAGATTTCTTTGGCGGTTGGCGCCTTGATCTTCGCGCTGGCAACGGAGGCGTCCGCGTTCTGTTTTGAAGAGGCGGGTGCCCAGTACGGCATCAACCCCCAGATCCTGCGGGCAATAGCCAAAGTGGAGTCGAACTTCAACCCTTCCGCCATCAACTACAACACCAACGGCAGCTACGATTTCGGCCTGATGCAGATCAATTCAATCTGGGCTCCGACCATCGGCAAGGAGCGCTGGAGTTCCCTGGGCGACCCATGCAGCAGCGTGAAAACGGGTGCCTGGATACTTTCCATGTGCATGGAAAAGTACGGCTATACCTGGAAAGCCATCGGCTGCTACAACAGCCAGACCCCCGACAAGCGGGACCGTTATTCCAAAAAGGTTTTCGATCAGCTGCAGCGCGTGAAGCCGTTGAAACAGGAGGCGGCCTATACGCCGCTGAAGAACAGGGTCGAAGATCTGGTCCGGGAAAAGGTGGAAAGCTGGATTGAAGATGCGGCGCAGGGAAAGAACGAGGAATTCACCGTAAAAGTTCGCGGTCACATCCCGGCGCCCAAAGAGGTGCTGCTTCAGGAACCGCCCTCCCTTGCGGATTCTTCCTTGCAAAGCGCGCTGCCCGGAACGCCCGCTCCGCAGAACTTCTCAAATCAGCCTGACACGAACGGGCTGAGCTTGCAACAGGGCGACGCCGTAGCGCCCCCTATCCCCTGACAACAAGCGTTATTTGGCGCCGCACCCGGAAGGCATCACCCACTTCTGCCCCGGATCCGCCGGCCCGTCCGTGATCAACACCCGCCTTCCGCCCGCATCATCCTGCTGGACCAGAAAATTTGTGCTCTGCTTTCCCCCCTGCAGGGCATGAGTCCCGAACTCCGGTTGCACCCCTATCAGCTTGAACAGCTTTTCAGAGGCGGTTTTAAAATCCTCCTTACCGCTCATCCTGAGAACACGGTAGCCTGCGGCTTCCAGCAGCCTGATCAGCGTGTAGTTGTAAGGGTCGTTCTCGCCGATGCTTATGATGTAGCGCATCCCCTTGTACTCAAAGTAGCGATCGACCCTGATGCTGAAGGTGGTGGGGGCACCGTGATCCGAGTGGATGATCCGGTTCTTGCTCCAGGATGCGGAGATAGCGTTTAGCACTGAGTCGACGACGTTAGCGGTATCCTTCTGGCCGACCGGGCAGATCCAGGTGTTGGCTTGAGGCATTGCCGGTGCAGCCGGTGCTGCCTGGGGCACGGCCACCGGCGGAGCAACCGGCGGAGCAACCGGCGGAACAGCAGGGGCAGGAGGTGCAACGGGTGTCGGTGCCGGTGCAGCAGGTTCAGCCATTTTCGGCGTCTCAGCCATTTTCGGCGTCTCAGCACTCTTCGGCGTCTCAATCGCCTCGGCCGGTTCCTTCCTCTGTTTCGTTTTTCCTTTCCTCCTGGCCGACCTTGCCACACGTTCCCGCTGTCCCTGTGCCGGAATGAGCAGGGTCCGGCCTACGGTCAGCGCTTTGATATTGCGGATCTCGTTGATGCGAACGATCTCTGGAATCAGACGTTCCGCGGCGTCATTCGACATGCCAAAGTGCACCATGAGGATCTTGAAGATGTGATCGCCAGGCTTCACCGTATAGCGGAGGTAATCCGACTGCCCAGCGGGGCGCTGCGACTTGACGCTACCGGCAGCCGCAGCCGGACGCTTCTCTTTTTTAGCCGGCCTCTTTCCCGGCTTGGTAGCGGCGGCGGGCTTTTGCCGGTCAAGCTCCTTCAGGTCGATATCAAACTGCGGCGGCGGTGCCGCGTGCAGTTGGTACGGCAACGAGAGAAGCGCCAGAAGGAGCATGGCCTTGCCTTGTTTCGAACTGATCATCAAAATACCTCATTTCCGTGTTTTCAGGGACGCCGCATCAACGGTAATAAACCACCAGGGCCTTCATCTTGTGATCGCTCTTGTTCCGGTAAACGGTCACGGCTGCACTCCCCGTCGTCGCACACTGCTCGACCACGTAGTCACCCTTTCTGGTGCTCGACTCGACGCGGCAGCGATCCATCCCGCCGCCGAACTCCCGCAGCACTCTCTTGAACAGATCGTTGGAAAGGGTTCCTCCGCCCACAGCCATGACCTGCATCGCTCTGTACAGCTCTGCCTCTTTGAAGAGCTTGTACTCGGCCCTTTTGCCGATGTACCTCACCCAGCCGGGGTGGCTTTTGCCGTAATCAGCATCCAGCCTGGTGCCTTCGAGCATAGGGGGAAGGGCGCTTACACCTCGCTTGGCCGTCGGCTTAGTATCTGGTTTCCCCTCCGGCTTGGCTAAAGGTTTGGTCTCAGGCTTAACCTCTGGCTTGGCCACCGGCACGGGTTTGGCTTCAGGCTTAACCTCTGGCTTGGCCGCCGGCGCGGGACTTGCGGTGGTCGCAGGACTGGCAGGCTGCTTAGCTTCAGGCACCGCAGCAGGCGGAACTGCTGTCGACGCCTTGGGGGGGTGCTGGGGTTTGGAGACGGATGCCGTTTTGGAATCGGGTGCCGTGACCCTGTCGGCCAGGTAGTAGAATAGCGGGAGAGAGACGAGCGCCAGCACCGACGCAATGATCCGGTACGGGCGGCGGCGACTCTTCTTCTCTGCGCGCAGCATGGCGTCGGCCAGGGGCTCGCCGGCAAAAAACGCCCCTACCGGCACAGGGTCAACCTCTCCCCCCTCTTTCTCAGCCTGACTGCCCGCCGCGCCGGATGCGCCTTCCGAACCGGGGACATCCTTGCCGAAATCGACGCGGTCCTCGACCTCCAGCAGTTCGGGCTTCAACGAGCCGACCGTGGCCGAAGCGCGTCGCATGACTTCCTCGAAAGGCACGGCCTCGCCCTGGTCGCCACCCTGCGCCGGAGAAGCGTCGGGCGGTTCTTCAGCTACCGGTTTACCGGCTTCCTGCTCCGGCACATCGGCAGAGGGCCCAGGTTGCACCAGTTCCTGGTTCCGCTCCGGCTCTTCAGCAACGGCGGGGGGGGGTGTCGCGATTTTCGCCTTGGCGGGGGCGCTCTTCGCCGCGGGGGGAGCTTCGCCTGCGGCGCCCGCAGGCATGGCTGTTCCAGTTACCAGGGCAGCGGCAGTCCGTTCCAGCAGGTCGTCGCTTAGCGAGAGATCCAGAGACCGTCTGCCATGCTTTTTAGCATGGGCGGTGTCCTCGGCATCTCCAGCAAGCAGAACCAGCTGGGCTCCGTTGGGGAGAATCTTGTCCAGGTGCCGCAGCAATATCTCGCCGGAGAACCCTGAGATGCGACTCTGCACGAAGGTAAAATCGGCGCCGGCCGCGGCTAGCTCCAACTCTCCCTGTGCCAGAGTCGAGGCAGTCTGCAGTTGCAGGACTCCCTTCTCTTCGAGGAGTTCGAAGATGCGGTGCACCCTTTCGGTGTCTGAGATGAGTAAGACTCGCGTCATGTTTCACTTTGATAATTCATCGGGCCATTTTAGGGTACGGAAACGAAATAATCAATATTATTCAGCGTATGGGGTAATTTGTAAGGCCCGCATGTGCAGGCTTGCCGAGAGAGGCTTTGATGATGGCCGGCCGTCTGGTTGCGCTTCAGCCCCGTGATGTGCTAGATTGCAAAATTATCAAGTTTCATTCCACCCATAGGGGGCGGGTCTCGAGGCCCGCCCCTGCTGTTTTCTACACCAGGAGCTTGCATGCAGATCGTCTTCGGCATCGATTTTGGTACCACCAATTCGGCGCTGTCAATTTACAGAGAAGGTACGGTAGAGGTTGTCAATATAGATGAGTTCAACAGCGCCAGTGCGCTGATGCGGTCGGTGCTCTATTTCAATGAGGAGAGCCAGATCTTTGCCGGGGGCGAGGCGATCAACCATTACGTCAACGAGGGAGCGGCCGGACGTTTCATGCAGTCCATCAAGACCTTCCTGCCCAACAGGAGTTTCGAGAGTACCGAGGTGTTCGGCAAGAAGTACGGCATCGAGGACCTGGTCGCCATAATACTGCGAAAGATCAAGGCCAAGGGCGAGGCATACGTCGGCTGTCCCGTGGACGGTGTCGTCCTCGGGCGCCCCGTGGTGTTTTCCGAGGATGCCGGGAAGGATGCCCTGGCGCAGACCCGGCTCGAGGCTGCCGCGCGCAAGGCGGGGTTCAAGCAGGTCTGGTTTCAATTGGAACCTGTCGCGGCCGCGCTCTCTTTCGAGGAGAGGCTGACCGCGGGCGACGAAAAGCTGGTGTTCATAGGCGACTTCGGCGGGGGGACCTCGGATTTCACCGTCATCAGGGTCAAGGGGGGCGCCTTCGGCAGATCGGACCGTCGCAGCGACGTACTCTCCCTGGGCGGCGTCTACACTGCGGGAGACAAGTTCGACTCACAGATCATGTGGGACAAGGTGGCCAAATACTTCGGGCGCGGCGTCAAATACAAGGGGATGGGCAAGGACGAACTGTTCGACATCCCTCACAGCATAATATATACTCTGTGCCAATGGCACAGGATCCCTTTACTGCGTGCCAGAAAAACCCGGGAACAGATCAGACTGATCAAGCATGCGGCTACTGACAGAAACGCGATCGAGAACCTGGAACATCTCATCAGCGACAACTATGGCTTCTTCCTGTTTCAATCCATTGAAAAGGCGAAATGCGAACTGTCACAGGTCGACCTGACCAGGATCAGCTTCAAAGAGCGGGATCTGTCCATCACAGAAGAGATCAGCAGAGAAGAGTTCGAAGCAATCAACGGTGAGAATTTCGCCCGCATTGCCGGCTGCATCGACCAAGTCGTCGCCAGTTCGGGAGTCGCACCAGACAGGATAGATACCGTATTTCTCACCGGCGGCACCTCCCGCATTCCGTTTATCCGCGCCCTTTTCGAGGAGCGCTTCGGAGCAGAGAAGCTGGACAACAGGGACGCCTTTACCAGCGTGGTGCATGGTTTGGGTTCGAGCGTTCCGCTTTTTATCTGAGGCGCCTTTATTGCGACTCCCGGGGTTTGACGATGCCAGGTATCTCTAGAATTGTGCCCGTTTTGCTCCTGGCGTTACTGGCCGGCGGTTGCGCCACGACCTACGTGCCTATCAGCTGGGGCTTCGGAGACAAGGTTCAGCAAATCTCCCGCTCGGACCTGATGCTGATGACGCTTTTCGATCGCTACGACCCGGGGCGCGGCACCCTGCGCGTAGCCGGGGCCTCCTTTGACGAGGTGATGATGCCGAGCCAGGTGAAGCATCACCTGGGGGCCTACCGCCCCGACACCAAACTCATCTATCGCAGCCTTTATCAGGATTACAGCGAAGGCCAGTTGCGCACCCTGATGCTGCACGAGCTGGCGCACCACATCTGGTTCAGCGCCATGTCCCAGGAACAGCGGGACCAGTGGCAAGCGCATCTGAGAATGAACCCGTCCCCTCTGCAACGGATGGTACGCCGTGTCTACAGCCGCAGTTCCGATTACGACACCGAGGACTTCGCCTTCACGGTGGAGTATGCCAGGCCAGTCGACCTCCAGGAACTTGCCAGACTGAACATCATCACCCCCGAGGAGCGCGACGCTATTCTAAGAGAGCGGCGTTTGGCGGGTGCGACAACTACGCCCCCCGGGCATGCCAATCTCTTCGCCGCCGGTTCCGACCCCGCCGGGAGCGCGCCGCAGCCAACACAGAAAGGATCCGACCCCGCCAAATGAAACTCATAGACCAGCTGGACAAGAAAATAGGGCGCTACGCGATCCCGAACCTGACCATATACCTCATCGCCGGGCAGTCGTTCTTCTACCTCATGTACATGACGGGCAAGCTTGAGCGGAGCGCGACCTACCTTTCGGCCAACCTGCTGATGTCGGGCGAATGGTGGCGCATCTTCACCCTCCCCTTCGACCCGCCACGGCAAAGCCTGATCTTCACGCTAATCGCCTGGTATTTCTTCTACATGCTCGGCTCAACCCTGGAGCAGCACTGGGGCGCCTTCCGCTACAACGCCTACCTGTTTTTCGGCTGCGCGATAACCCTGGCCGCCTCCTTCCTGGTCCCGGGGTATGCGGTCAGCAACGCCTTTCTGGCAGGCTCGGTGTTTCTCGCCTTCGCCACGCTGTTCCCTGAATACGAGATCCTGCTTTTCTTCGTTCTCCCCGTAAAGATCAAATGGCTCGCCCTTTTCACCTGGCTTGGCTACGCCTACCAGTTGGTTTTCGGCGACTGGGCCACCCGCCTCATGGTGCTTGCGGCGACCGCCAACTACTTGGTCTTCTTCGCCGGGGACATCTACCGAAACGCCAAGTACGGGCGGCGGCAACTGGTTAAAAGGGTGGTGGGGATGCCCCAGAAACCTCAGGGGCTGAGCCACCGGTGCACTACTTGCGGCATCACCGACAAGACCGATCCGGACATGGACTTTCGCTACTGTCCCAAATGCAACGGCCAGCACGGCTACTGCAGGGAACACATCTTCAGCCATGATCACGTGAAGTGACCGGGCGCCTTCTTGACGGGTGTGAAAAGAGCTGGACCTGAGTACCCTTTGTGTCTTATCTTACCGGACCGGTGCGGGCGGATGCTGTCGGCGCGCACCGCACAGCCGTAATTAAACTGCTAGGAGGCAACATGCTGGACAAGCTGAACAACATAGGGGACGAGGTCTACCAGTCATGGAGCTACGAGCAGCGCCAAGAGGAGATCGGCAAACTGGTGCAGGGTTTCAAGAACGGCCTGCCGGTCCAGATACTTTGCCAACTGTCGACCTCCATTGCTGGAAGTTCCGCGCTTGCGGCGGAACACATCTCCGCCTTCCTGACACTGAAGGAGCGCAAGGCAATCGTGAAGAAAGAGTCGGGCGACAACAAGGCGCTGCGCAAGTTGCTCGAATCCGCTCTACTCTAGACCATGTGACGGTTACCCTCCCGCCGCTCTCACCCCTTGAGCGGCACCTCGCCCGATTGCTGGAGGCGGGCCAATAGTATCCCATCGATCTCGCCGCCGGTAGTCACAGTGAACTTGCAGGCGGACACCACACCGGCTCGCTGAATGACTTGGCAGCCATCCTCCGGATAAAGCTGGAGAATTTATGCATAGATTGACACTGATAGGGATGCCCGGCTCCGGCAAGAGCGCTGTGGGGAAAATCGTCGCCACCCGGCTCGGGTGGAATTTCATAGATACGGACCACTGCATGGAACAGCGCTTCGGCATCAAGCTGCAGGCGCTCATCGACCAGGTAGGTGCGGAGTCCTTCGGTCAGATCGAGGAGGAAACGGTACTGAGCCTGGCAGCCCCCGAGCAGACGGTGATTTCCACCGGCGGCAGTATCGTCTACTCCGATAAAGCCATGCGCCATCTCGCCTCGGTTTCGACAACGGTTTTTCTCGATGTCCCGGTTGGGTCCCTCCGTGGCCATATCGCCTTGGAGGCGCCACGCGGCATTGTCGGCATGAGCGGAGGGGGGCTGGAGGAACTCTATAAGCAGAGGTTGCCACTTTACAGGAAGTATGCCGACATCACCGTACAGCTCGACACCGAGACACCAGAAGAAGCGGCGACCAGGGTTCTGTCAGAGTGCCGAATGGGTTAGGCGTGACGACGAGGATCGTTGACTTTGGCATCAGTGTCCTCTAATATCACCACATGCCTTCATCCAACAAGCCAGAAAACCCCACCAAGCTCAGCCTGTCAGGGCTCACCCTGATCCAGAAGATCGGATTGGGTTACGCGGCCATGGCTTTCTTTACCATGGCCGCACTGGCCTTCTCATCGGTCAACATATATAAGAGCAACAACACCGCGCGCCAGATAGCCAACAACGACCTTCCCGTCATCAGCGCGCTGATTGAACTGCGCACCTCGCTGCTGACGCAGGAGAGTTTCGCGGGGAAGTACGCCATCCTGAAAGACCCCGCCTTCATCGAGCTGTTCCGCCAGCGGGAGACCGAATCGCTTGCCAGCCTGGCGGTGCTGGAGAGGACCGACTCCGCTGAGGATTTCAACAAGCTGAAACAGCTTTACCTTGAATACCAGACGGCATCGCAGCAACTTTTCGCCGGCAAATCCGGCAGCACAGCGCGGCTACGGTCCTCGGCGCTGCGGCTGCTAAGCGCGGTGGATGCCAGCTATGTCAAGCGCAAGGACATGCTGCAGTCGGTGCTGGCACGCGCTAACGAGCAGCAGAAATCGACCATCTGGTGGACCATCATCATATCCTGCTCCGGATTCCTGCTCGCCATCGGTGTCGCTCCTTTTGTCACCTATCGCATCTTTGGCACCATCCGGAAGCTGCAGAGGGCAACGCACCGCATCGCAGCGGGGGATTTCGATTACGACCCGCAGATACCGATGGGGGACGAAATCAGCGAGTTGGCCCGCGACTTCACCCGGATGGCGGCGAGGCTCAAGGTACTGGAGCAGATGAGCCTTGATGCCAGCCCGCTGACACGGCTCCCCGGAAATTCCGTCATCGAACGGGTGCTCGAGGAGCGGCTGGCTATCGGGGCCCCCTTTGCCTTTTGCTACGCCGACCTGGACAATTTCAAGCCGTACGGCGATCACTACGGCTACGCCAAGGGGAGCGAACTGCTCCGCGTCACCGGGGACCTCATCGACGCCGCCGTGAAGGCGCATGGCGGCGCACAGGGCTTCGTCGGCCACGTCGGAGGAGACGATTTCGTCATGGTGATCCCCACAGACAGGGTGGCGCCGGTATGCGAGGCGGTCATTGAGAATTTCAACACGGAAGTCGTTAAGCATTTCAGCCTGCAAGACCTGGAGGCCGGCGGCATAGCGGGCTGCGACCGTTACGGCGTACACCGTTTCTTCCCGGTCACAACCATCTCCATCGCCGTCATCATCTGCGGCAACGATCAATACTCCTCTGCCGTCGATATCGCCAGGGCCGCCGCCCGGGTCAAGGACAGCGCCAAGGAAAGCCCGGGAAGCAACTACCTGATCGGCAGCCCACGGGTGGCGTTATGAGAAAAGCGGTCGTCATGCTCGTGCTAGCGTCCCTTTGCTCCGGATGCGCCTCCACGAAAATCGGGGAAGGGAGTCTGATGCGGCGCTATGCCGGCTCGAAGCAGCTGGCACAGGCGGAGGAGATGCTGGCAAAAGGGGACACCACCGGCGCCGCCAAGGCGCTGAGCGCCGCCAGCAGCGGCCCCCCAGTCACCGGTGTGACGGACGAGGCCCTCTTCCGGCTGGCGTTACTGACACTGAAGCCTGGCGCGGAAAAACCTGCCTCCGCGCAGGGGCATCAACTGCTGAGGCGCCTTGGCAAGGAGTTTCCCGGGAGCCCCTGGACCCTGCTTGCCGCACCGCTTAACGAGCTGATAAACGTGGCCGAGGACCTAAGGAAGCAGAACAAAAGCCTGAAGAGTGCCAACCAATCGCTCAGCAAGGAGGTCAATGCGCTGAATAGCAACCTGGAGCAGCTGAAACACCTCGACCTGGAACTGGAGAAGAAATCCCGCTGAGGACCCCGCAGAAGCAGATGGCGGAACCTTGGCGTGACCCAAACGACCACGCGTAGAATTCGACGGAGCTACCCGATTAACAAAAGAGGCGACCTGATTGCGGGTCGCCTCTTTTGTTAATCGGGCTTACGGCAAAACCGCGCCGTCACCGGTCACGGCAGCTCAAGGGGAGGTTCTTCGAGCGCCGACAGCTGCTCGCGCAGCTGAAGTATATGCTCGCCCCAGTAGCGCACCGTATTGAACCATGGGAAGGTGAGCGGGAAGGTCGGATCCTGCCAGCGGCGGGCGAGCCAGGCACTGTAGTGCAGCATGCGCAGGGCGCGCAGCGCTTCGACCAGCCTGAGCTCCGCGGGACGGAAATCGTAGAACTCGGAGTAACCTTTGATCAACTGGGCGAGCTGCACCGACTGGCGCGACCTGTCCCCCGAGAGCATCATCCAGAGATCCTGCACGGCCGGGGCCATGCGGGCATCGTCGAAATCGACGAAATGCGGCGCGCCGTCGCGCCAAAGTATGTTGCCGGCGTGACAGTCGCCGTGCGCCCTTATGTAACGCAGTCCCGGCGCACTGGAGATGGCCTCGTCGATCGCCTGCAGCAGCTGGTCCGTCACTGCGCTGTAGCTCGCCCGGTACTCGTCGGGGATGAAGCGCTCGCTGATCAGGGCAACGCTTTCATATCCGAAGCCGCGGCTTTCCAGGGTCGGACGGTGCAGGAAGGGCCTGACCGCGCCGATACTGTGGATGCGCCCAAGCATCCTCCCGAGGATCAGCAGGTTCTCGTCGTTGTCGAATTCCGGCGCGTGCCCGCCTTGGCACGGGTAAAGCGCGAAGCGAAAGTCCTGGTAATGAAAGAGGCTCTCGCCCGCCTGGTTCAGGCAGGGCGCCACCACCGACAGCTCGTGCTCGGCGAGCTCCAGGCTGAACTGGTGCTCCTCTATGATCTGCTCGTCGCTCCAGCGGCCGGGCCGGTAAAATTTGGCGATAAGAGGCTTCCCTTCATCGATCCCGACTTGGTAGACGCGGTTTTCATAGCTGTTCAGCGCGGAGGTGCGGCAGTCGCAGCGGTACCCCTGGCTCTCGACGGCGTCCATGATGAAGCTGGGAGTCAGGGTCTGGAACGGGTGCGGTGTGTCGTGCATAGCTGGCGTTTCTCCATGGCGGCCATGATTTGTGCGGCGCTCTCACCATAGCACTATTCATTGCCGGAACCAAGGGAACTGAGGAGGTGTGCATTTATAGCGGCGTTGCGGCGGCGCCGGCCATCATAATGCCGGCTGCTGCAGGGTAGCTGCATCTGCTCGGTGCCGAAACGGGGGGGATTGCGATGACTCACGGGTCCTTACCTGCGGAGGGCCGGCCCGCTAGAAGGAGATCGCACGGCTCACCATGTCTGCAGGGGCTTGGAAGGGGCCGAGCGGGTTGATCTGGTCTTGGAACTGATCGATCTGGGGTTCCCCGCTTGACAGTTTGTACGCTACGTGGTGGTTGACAAAGACGATGAGCGCCTTGAAGCGCCAGCCGGTTTCATGGCTCTTGCGCCTGAAGTTCAAAATGTCGAGCCAGAAATTGCCCACCCGCTTGGTGTAGATCCTACGGGGCTCGAAGACATAGGCGCGGCAATCGGCCCTGGCCCTGAGGCAGGCCTGCAGCCCCGGATCAAGCTCCCTGATGGGGATGGCCTGCACGGTGGCGGCGATGTCCAGGTAGTTCATTACCTTGAGGTTCGGCGATGACTTTACATCGAAACCGAGGTCCTTCAGGGCTTCGACCGTGGTCACGCCGACGGTTATCCGGTCGAACGACTCCTTGGCTGCCGCATACTCCTGCCATGGCGATTCGGTGATCGCCTTGCCGCGAGGCAGTAGGGCACCGCAACCTACCTGCATCGTTAGCAGCAAAACTAGCACCAGTCGAAGTAGCACATCGTAGCGCATGGCGCGAATCCTCTTGCATAAAAGCGACTTACGCCGCCCTGGAAAAACAATGAACAGAGTATAACCGATTTTTCTGCGATAACAGCCGGCGAGAGCGGCAGGTCGATAAAATATTAGTTTCAAAAGGGGCTGGCGGCGCGGCTGGCGGCGCGGAAAAGCGCGGCGGCGCTTCTCTAGCCCGACCCGGCCCCCTTCTTCCTTTGGGCTTTCAGGCCGCAGTAAGGGCAGCGTTTCTCGGGAACCGACCGGTTGCACGACTTGCACCAGTAGGAAAAGAGATCCTCCCTGCGGCACGCTGCGCAGCTCCCCTCCTTTTCGTGATCCCCGCAACCGCACTCCTTTGTCGCCATGCCCCCCTCCGGTCCCCTCCCGGGACTGCTGTTACGGGATCATCTTCTTAAGGTACTGCCCCGTGTAGGAGCG
>Ga0209317_1002312_pt1 | contig 14045 bp, 10 predicted proteins | sample RifGroB2_FD_183994 | JGI IMG/M metagenome (GOLD analysis project Ga0209317, IMG submission 183994) | Soil microbial communities from Rifle, Colorado, USA - Groundwater B2 (SPAdes) (version 2) | ecosystem: Environmental > Terrestrial > Soil > Unclassified | place: Rifle, Colorado | collected... | reverse complement strand
CGCAGCGTGCGGAAATTGGCACTCACCTTAACTTAATGGCAGTGCTCCCCACCCCCCCATCGGCCTTCGCCAAGGCTACGGCTGACAAGTCAAGGGGGAGGGGGTGTTTGTGCAGTGTACGGGAGATTAGTACTAATCAGGTAACCAGATGTCTGATCCAGCTTGACGAGGCATGGATCGGGCACGTAAGCTGCCAACGCCCCAGGCGTCCCCTTGGTGCAATATAATCTCGTTATTGACAGTTTCATCTCAAGAAATGTTGAAAATAACCGAGAATTTACCCACCTAGGCGGTTGCCCGGAACATGAACCCTCTTCGAGAGGAGCGCCTCCACTCTGACGGCTACGCAATCAACATCCGGTCGCAACAGTAATGTTCAGGAGAAACCGGTGTCCATTTTTAAACAATCACAGCAGTGGTACCGGATGCCGACAGCGGTATTCTTGATCGGGGCATTCTCGATCGGCCTGCTACTATGGGTCAACCGTATCGGCGACAGGCAGCAGATGAATTTTCTGGTCGTCGACGCGGTCATGGGCGCCCAGATCAGTGTCGCGACTGGCCATCTCTGGCTGGAGGAGGCTCTCGGCGGAGATACTACGGCAAATGAAGCATTGGCTGCAATAGATCAGGCAACTTACCTGGTCAATTCAACCCTCCACGGCGGAAGATCCGAACACGGCTTGATTCTGATCCCCCTGGAGGACCCGGCTCTGCGATCCCGTCTCGAGGCGCTCAAGGCCATGACCTTGAAGTTCAAGGTGTTGGCCCTGGAGCGTTTGCGCAACCCCGCAGAAGCCGGCGTTGGTACGGTCCACGATCAACGGTTCGACGCGCTCTTCAAGGATATTCTCGCAAAGGCGTCGGCCCTGGAATCCGTCGTCGAGAAGAACAGCGCGAGAGACCGGTTGAAATCGGGCCGCATCTTCCTCGGCATCCTCCTTGCCTGGGCCTTTATCATTGCCGCTGCCACTGCGGGATTCTTGAGCCGCGAAAGGCGGCGGAAAAGCGCCGAAGAGGCACTGCTGGATGCTCATGAGCAATTGCTGGCCCAGGCGGAAGAATTGACGGCACACCGTGAACGGCTCGCGGAATTGGTCGAAATGCGCACCTGCGAACTGACCGCCGCGAACGAGCTGCTCCGGGACGAAATCGCCGAGCGCAAGAATCTGGAATGTCAGCTCGGCCAATCCCAGAAAATGGAAGCGATCGGCCAGCTTGCCGGCGGGGTCGCCCACGACTTCAACAACATCCTTACCGCCATCATCGGCTATGGCAGCATGGCGGGGATGAGGTCAAAGAACGACGAGAAAACATTGCAGTACCTGGACCAGATCCTGGCCGCTGCCGACAGGGCAGCCCTTCTGACCCATGGACTGCTTGCCTTCAGCAGGAAACAGACGATCACACTGAAGCCGGCCAATCTTAACAGCATCGTCAGAAGCGTCGAGAAGATGCTGGGTCGCCTGATCAGCGAAGAGATCGAATTGCAGACCCGCCTGAGCGAAGAGGATCTGGTCGTGATGGTCGATTCCGGTCAGATAGACCAGGTCATCATCAATCTGGCTACCAATGCCCGTGACGCCATGCTGGACGGCGGATCTTTGGTCATCGAGACCACTGCATTTGAAATGACGAGGGATTACTGCAATACCCACGGGTTCGGCGCCGTGGGAAGGTATGCCTTGCTGACCGTTAGTGACAGCGGCCAGGGGATGGACGAGGCGACCCGGGCGCGGATCTTCGAGCCGTTCTATACCACCAAGGAAGTGGGAAAGGGGACCGGGCTCGGCCTGTCCATCGTTTACGGCATCATCAAGCAGCACAATGGTTTCGTTACCGTCTACAGCGAAGTGGGGACGGGCACCACTTTCAAGATCTACCTGCTGCTCGCCCGGGGCGAAGCTGCGCCGAAGCGCCTGGTTGAGGGGATGGAAACCGTCACGGGGGGGGACGAAACCGTACTGGTTGTGGAGGACAATGTGGAGGTGCGAAACCTGACCCGGCTATTGTTGGAGCAAAACGGCTACCGGGTAATAGAAGCTGTTGACGGTCAGGATGCCGTGGAGAGATTCGGCGCGCATCGGGATGAGATACAACTGGTGATCATGGATGTGGTGCTCCCTAAGATGAACGGCAAAGAGACATTGATGAAGATGCACTCCATCAGGCCGGATGTCGTGGCGCTTTTTACCAGCGGATACACGGCGGAAGTCATTCACAAGAAGGGGGTGCTGATGGAAGATATCAACTTTATCTCCAAGCCCGCTCCCCCGCAGGCGCTCCTCAGGAAGGTGCGGGAACTGCTGGACGCCTTAGCACCGGGCCGCGGCGACACCAAGACGCTGACTGTTACTCATTCCTGATTAGTACCAATCTCCCGCAAACTGCCCAAACACCCCCTCCCCCTTGATGGGGGAGGGTTGGGGAGAGGGTGAAAAGCTCGCACAAGCCTCACCCTCCCCCCGCCCCTCCCATGAAGGGAGGGGAGAAGACCAAGCGGGAGATTAGTGCCAATCAGGTACTCATTTCACCCTTCTGAACCTGGCATTTAGCATCGTCTTTGGGGCACAGGAGAAGCCCGGTTTTCTCTCTTAAACGTGATGCTCCGCTTCCATTGTGGCAACCATTTCCCGCAGCATGACGTCATCCGGGCTCTGCTGAAGGGCTGTTCTCAAATGTTCCAGCGCCTCCTCCTGCCGTCCCAACTGCAGGCAGGCATTGCCGAAATCCGCATGAAGATCCTTCAGGTTGTTGTTCAATCGCGCTGCCGCCGAGAAGTGCGACAGCGCTTCCGGTTTCCCGTCGGCGGCGAGAAGGTTCCCAAGTGAGTGATGGGCTTCGCAAATGGAGGGGTTGATCTCAAGAGCCTTGAGGTATAGCTCCTGAACCAGTGCCGGGTCGCTTCCCAGTGACTGCTCGACCGAGCCCAGCCCGAAATATGCCGAGGCCAGCTTATCATTGAGCGAGATGGCTTCTGCAAAGAAGTTGCGAGCGGTTTCATACTCCTGCATGAGCAGGTAGATATTGCCGAGATTGACCTTAACAAATGCAGAAGCGGGGTCTAATCCTGCGGCCACGGTGCAATGGGCAAGGGCTTCTTCGAGCCGGTTGGTCCTCAGAAGCGCGGCACCGTAGTTGTTCTGGCAGTTTACATGGTCGGGATCATAGGTGACGGCTTTTTCATAGTAGGCAATTGCCTCTTCGTTACGCCCGAGGTCCTGGAGCAGCACGGCATAGGTATAGAGCGTCCCCCAGTGGTTCGGCGCGCATTGGAGCGCCCGCAGCAGCACGGATTCTGCGTAGTCGTAGATGCGAAGGTCGTGCAGCGTGTCGCCCAGCTTATGGAGCACATGGGCATGCTCCGGGACAAGTCCTGCGGCAATCTCGAAACATACCGCGCTTTCCTGGACGAAGCCGTCGCCTTTGAGAAGGTCTCCCAAAGATACGACAATTTCCGCAACAGCCGGGATGCTGATGACTTTAGGCTCGTCCCTGAGCCGTGCCACCAGTTCCGTGGTGATTACGCGCGAGATGGTCTCCCCCAGCTGAGAAATCTGCCCGCTGAGAAGGCGGAGGCTCTCCGCAGCTTCAGCGGTGTTTCCCTTGCCGGCCTTGACGGCTGCTGCAAAGAAGGGGGCAAGGGTGTGGTCGGGGAGTTCTTCGGCGATGCTCAGATAGGCGGTGAGCGCCGGTTCCAGTTCACCGCGCAGCTGCATCGACAGGGCAGCGATGAAATCGCCTTCCCCTGGTTCAACAGCGGTCTTGTCAGATGTAACTTTCGTCCCGAACATTTTGCTGAATAAGCCCATGGTAGTTGTCCTTTTGTGGAGTAGTAGCAGTAACTTTAAGGTTGCAGCCCGGACGCCCGTCCTGATTGAATTATCTGATTAGCACCAATCTCCCGCAAACTGCGCAAACACTTCCTCCCCCTTGATGGGGGAGGGTTGGGGAGCACTGCCATTAAGTTACCTGATTAGTGCTGATCTTCAGTAACGGCGGGTGCGGCTGAAAGTCCCCCTTTGAAAAAGGGGGATTTAGGGGGATTTGCAGTTAGTTGCAAAGCTGCCCTCTGTGGCGCCTTGGGCGAAATCCCCCCCGACCCCCCTTTTACAAAGGGGGGAGCGAATATCGAGCCTCCTACTAAAGATTGATGCTAATCGGTTTAAGTTAAGCGCTGATTCCGTGAATCATGTAGGGTGGGCCGTGCCCACCATCAGGATGCGGTTGTGGTGGGCACGGCCCACCCTACTCTCGATTACTCGGTTATAACTGCCCGGAGCGAAGCGGTGGCAGCATACCACGCAAAGTTTGCGGCTAACAACGAAATTTATCCTTCGGTCCGATTCAGGATAGGGTGCGGGATGGCACCGGTTCACCGTGACATTCCTGTTGCAGCGCCGGGTCCTGCCAGCGGGAACGGGGTGACCCCGCGCAGGATCTCAAGGGCCTTACCGGCCAGCGCGGTTTCCGTGGCTTTCAGGTTGGCGGCGGCCAGCGGGTATTCCGGATCGATCCGGAGCGCGGTCAGAAACTCCACCCGGGCCTCGCGGTGGCGCCCGGCGACAAGATAGGCGTAGCCCAGGTTGTTGTGGGGCCGGGCCTTGTCCGGCGATTTGCCGACGGTGTCCTCCCAGAGTGCGATTTCGCTCCGATAATCGCGGTTGCGCAGGAAGGTAGAGAGTGCCAGAACCATGAACAACCCCGCCGCAGCCGCCCGCAGACAGCGCCGATTCCAGCTGTCAGCCAGAAATCCCAGCGCCAGCCCCACGGTCAGCGCCACACCGGCCATCGGGAGATAAGCCTGACGGTCGTTGACCAGATCGAGCCTGGGAACGAGGGAGTTGGTCGGGACCAGATGGAGGAGGAACCAGAGGATGCCGAAGCCGAGCCAGGGATGGCGCCGCAGGGTGGCGAGACCGGTTGCCGCCAGCACCGCCAGAAATGCGATCCGGAGAGCGAGCGCCCCGTCGACCCGGGTGACGGGGCGGAGATCCGGGTCGATATTCATGCCGGTCAGTATCAGGAGCCGGGAGAGCAGATAGCAGACCGCATTCCCCTGGCTGAGGAGATTTTCTCCCCGGGAGCGGATGTCGAAGCTGTATTCGAGGAGCGCGCCGTAACGGGGGTGCAGGAGCAGCGCCACCAGTAAAACGGGGAGAAGCAGCCAAGAGCGCCACTCGGCCCGGAAGTGGTCCCTCACCCTCCCGGGTCCCCGCTTTGCCATATCCCAGAGGAGCAGGGCGAGCGGCAGGGTGACGGCGGTTTCCTTGGCCAGCAGGGCGGCGAGAAAACAAAGCGGCGTCAGCCGGTAGAGCCGGGAGTTCACCCCTTTTTGCCGGGCCTTTTCATGCAGCAGCAAGGCGGTCAGGTAAAAAAGGGCGGCCAGGGAGGAAGAGCGGCCGCTCAGGTAGGTGACCGCCTCGGTCTGGAGCGGATGGAGGGCGAAGATGGCGGACGCCAAGGTGGCTCCCCTCCCCGGTTCCACCTGACAGCTTAATGCCAGCGACCGGGCCAGCCGGTAAACCAGACCGACGTTCACCAGGTGGATCAGGAGGTTCACCAGGTGGAAGCCTGCCGCTCCGCCTCCGGAGAGCTGGTTCAGCAGGTAGCTCAGCGTGAGGAGTGGCCTGATGCCATGGGGGAGATCGCCGAACCAGGCGGAGAATGAATGGGCTTTGGCGCTGCCGAGGATTACGTTGTAGTCGTCGAATTGAAAGGCGCCGGCGAAGGCGTTCAGGTAGGCCAGGACGGTGATGCCGAGAACGAAAAAAAGTCCGGGCTCAACCGCGCTAAGCCCGGACCTGTTATCGCCTCCCTGCAGAGACACTAAAAGCCGATGATGGAGCGCATCTTGCGCACCGGATTGTCCAGGACCTGATCCACGACACCACGAGCACCGTTCTCACCGGCCGCTGCGCGGGGACTTTCTCCGGAAAGCTTCGCCTTGCGGATTTTCTTGGCGGTCAGATCCCTTCCCATGCAGTTGCCGTCGCCGACACGCCTGCCGGTCACACGGGTATAGAAGTAGTCGGTCCCGCTTCTTTTGATGGAGCCGCCTTCGAAGGAATTTCCCTGATACTCCACCCCGCCTGTGAACTCCATCTTGATCCCCTCATCGGTGGCCTCCCTCCAGGTGATGGTGTTGCCGCTTCTCTTCATCTTCTCGCTTCTCAGCGATTCCGGCTCGTTGAACGGGGAGAGGCAAACCTTGGACTTCTCCACCTCGACAGGCAGATATGAAACCATTTCGCCGTAAACCTGCTTGCCGGTGATCTCGGTAGTAACCTCCCACTCTCCCGCTCTGATGGCGAGCTCCGGGAGGCGGTCGTCGCAGTCGCTCTTCACATAGGCGGAGACGTAGGGGTTGTAAACATGCTCGCAGGCATCGCCCTTCTCCTTGGGGATCTTGATCTGGTTGATCAGCTTCAAGCTCCGCTGCCGTTTGGCTTCCTCCCGGGCTCCACCCTCCCTGGCCCTCTCCTGCAACTGCCTCCCCTTCTCCTGAAGCTCCTTCACATCATGGCCATCGACCGACACCGTCTGTTCTTCTCCGGAACATTTACCGAGACGCTTCCCCTTCATTTTGGTGGTGGCGGTCATCCTCCCTTGATCGGAAACGATGGTGGTCTTCGAGATCCCCGAGGAGGTAGTCCCGCTATAGGTCATCTCCCCTTTGCCGGTGGCCCTGGTGCCGTCCTGGTTGCACTGGTATTCCCAGGAGACCTTGTTGCCCGATTGCTTCATTTTGCCGAAGGTGCAGTTGCTGGAGTTGGGATCCTTCGGGACCTGTTCCTCGGGGGTCAGACACTGCTTTACCGTGACTATGGACGGGGGAACCGCCATGGGGAGCCCCTCCATCCTGGTCTCCATGTTCATCTCCCAAAGCCCTGCCTGGAATCCGGGGCCGGCAGCCCCGCAGATGGCGCCGTGGCCAAGCAGCATCAGCGTGAATACTCCGTAAGCGGCGATGCGTTTCATGTTCACCTCCGGGGGGTTGCCCTTCTGCCGTGGCATCAGGAGTGCCGTGAACTGCGGGACCGATTCCAGTTAACGCCTTATAACATGAAGAAATCAAAATGTAAAGCAACCCGGGGGCAAACCACTGAGATAATCTCTGTCATAAACGCCCAGTTATCCAGTCGATACTTGTCCGGGCTCTCCTAATCAGACTGTCAACTGCCTTTCCGTTTGCGCATCCGCATCCAGCTAGTATACTGCATTGGATTGAAGATGCCTGGAGACAGAACTCAAACGGGCCGATTGTCTTATCTGGGCTGAACGATGTCAGCACAACCTCAATTGTCCTGACTCGTACTCAAGGTAAGACAGAAGGTAGACGGACATATCACTTGCCATGTCTTTGTGGCGAGATATCCAACGCTGCAACAGAAAGGAGATGCCGGATGGGATCGAAAGGACGCGAGATTGTCGGCATGGACGTAGAGGAACTGCTAGGGCTTTTGCAACGGGCCTATTGCGACGAGTGGTTTGCCTATTACCAGTACTGGCTGGGGGCCAAAGTGGTCAAGGGACCGATGAAAGACGCCGTGGGGGCGGAACTGCTGGTGCACGCAACGGAGGAACTGGCGCACGCGGACCTGGTGGCGATGCGCATAATCCAGCTGGGAGGGACGCCGGTGACCCGGCCCGAGGAATGGTACCAGCATAGTAACTGCGGCTATGAAGCCCCTGACGATCCCTATGTCAAGACTCTGCTGGAGCAGAACATAAAGGGAGAGCAGTGCGCCATCGGTGTCTATAAGAGGCTATTGGACATCACCAGGGAGAAGGATCCGGTCACCTATAACGTGGTGCTCACCATCCTGCAGCAGGAAGTTGAGCATGAAGAGGATCTGCAAGCGCTCCTGGAGGATTACGAACTGCTGGTTGGCGCCCTCAGGGGATAGATCCGTTTTTGCGCAAGAGCACCCCCATCCCCCTCCTGACCTCCCCCTTGAAGGGGGAGGAACCGGGACAGCGGAAGATTGACGCTCATAAGAAACTTGGAGCTAACCTGCTGATTTTGTATCCAAGAGTCCCCTCCCCCGGAGGGGGAGGGTTAGGGAGGGGGAAGCCCAGGCCAGTTCTTCCTGGAAGCCAGCCCTCTTCCCCCCTCCCGACCTCCCCCCTCCGGGGGGAGGAGCAAGTGGTGGAATGCTTGCGGAAGTAGTAGTTACTTTTTGATACGGGGCCGCCCACGGCGGCGTGGGGCGCTTCTGAGTAAGTTCACCCTTTAACCACCACGTCCCCTCCCCTTCAAGGGGAGGGGACGTGGTGGGGATGGGGATAGTACGGCAATCCAGCCTCAGGCGCGCCAGCCGTGCTGCAGCATCAGGCGCTGCGCGGGAGTGTGCTCCATCTCTGCGGCTGCCTTGATGAGCGCATGTGCCAGGAATTCCGTTTCCGGCTGCGCGACGAAGCGCTCCCCCTGCCAAAGCAGAAATCGCGGGTCCTGCTGCGGCGCCGATTCCAGTGCAACCTCAAGGAAGGCCTCGGCTGTGTCAACGCAGTGCGGCACGCCGAGACCTGTGGCATAGAGGCAGGCGAGTCTGATCTGGGATTTGAAGTGTCCATGCTCGGCTGCCCTGCGGTACCAGTAGGCTGCTTCGAATGAATTTCTGTAGTCGGGATCCTTGTCATAGATGTAAGCGAGATAGTACATGACGGCCGGCTCATCCTTGTCTGCAGCGCGATACAGCAGTTCCAGGGCCGCGTCGGTATCCTTCGGGCAGTGTACGCCAAAGATATAGAGCTCGGCCAGATATATCATGCTCGGAACATGTTCTTCGTCGGAGGCGCCCTGAAGCAGCCGGATGGCATACTCCTGGTCGTACGGCACGGTCACCCCATCGATATGCAGACGGGCCAGTTCATGCATGGCCTGAACAACTCCACCCTTCGCGGCTATAGCCAGGAATTTGGCGGCCTTCGAAGGATCACGGGGCACCCCCTCCCCGTTCAGATACATCAGCCCGAAAGCCACTGATTTGGTTGCCTCCAACGAGGAAACCGCTCGGGAGAGGATCCCCTTTATGCGCAACTCACTGGAGCGTTGCCTGAAATCGATCACTTTACCTGAAGGTGCCTTATCGACGCTTTCCCTGCCCCCCTCGGAGCCGCGGCAATCCACCTCCCCCTGGTAACTGCCGCAGATGTCACACTCTTCCGCATCGATGCCGCATATAGGATCTTTTGTCATGTCCAGTACCTCGCTCACCAAGAATCAAAGCCCACCGATGAAGTGATCATGCCTACCGTCAACCTTCCCGTCAACGCACGTTACAACTAATATGCCAGTAGTCGACAGGTTATCTGCCAATACAGCAACGTCTTGATTGTGTTGATTATTTTGTGAGCATGTCACACAGGAGAGGGGGGAGGTCATACAGAAATCACGCGATATGGCGGGAATTTCAAGTGAAACTACCCAGCGCGGCCCGAAGCTTGCCAGGGTGAATCGGGCTGATTTGTAAAAATTTCCGATAGCTTGTCGGAAATATTTACAGTTACCCGCCCAGTCATTGCCGAAAGAGCTGCCTGAAATATAGAAAGGCACGTCGTCTGACGTGCCTTTCTTTTTACCCATTAGGAATCCACGCTGCCACGGCAGCAGCCTTGCACCCTCCCCCAGCCCCCACTGCCATTAAGTTACCCGATTAGCGTCGATCTTCCGCTGTAAAACTCCCTCCCCTTCAAGGGGAGGGTTGGGGTGGGGATGGGGTAGCTCCGGTGGCAAAATCACCCCCATCCCCCTCCTGACCTCCCCCTTGCAGGGGGAGGGACCTGAACAGCGGAAGATCAGCACTAATCAGATTACGTTAAGCTCAGCGCTAGTTTCCCGCACTCTGCAAAAGCCCCCTCTCCCCTGGCGGGAGAGGGCTGGGGAGAGGGGGGAAGCTAACCGGCCCGCCTGCGGATCAGGTGGACGGAGGTCGCCTTGAAGGAGGCATAAACCCCTTTCCCCTCGGAAAGCTCCAGATTGGCGAACGATTCGCGGGTCACATAGGCGGTGAGGGTAAAGCCGCATTCGAGCCGCAATCTGAGAAAGGGCCCCATGGATGCAATTTCTACGATCCGTCCCGGAAATACGTTCCTAGCGCTGCTCTTTTCTGAGGGATGACTGACGCTTACGGTGACGTTCTCGGGCCTGATGCAGCAATAGACGTGATCGCCGGCCCTCTCGCTCCCCACGGTGTCTATCTCGTGCCCCGCAACCATGACGGCCATCTGCTGGTCACGGTTGCTGAGCACCTCTCCTTCCAGGATGGTCTCCATGCCGACGAAGTTCGCCACGAACTCGTTCACCGGCCGGTTCATCACCGCCGCGGGTGTGCCGAGCTGCACGATCCGGCCTGCGTTCATCACCACGATCCGGTCCGACATCCTGAGCGCCTCGGACTGGTCGTGGGTCACCAGCACGGCGGCGATCCCTTTCTCGCGTATGATCCGGTCCATGTCGTCGGTGAGCGACTGCCTGGTGGGGGGGTCGAGGTTGGCGAAAGGCTCGTCGAAGATGATCATCTCCGGCTCCACCGCAAAGGCGCGCGCCAGACTCACGCGCCTCGCCTCGCCTCCGGAGAGCTTGCGCGCCGATCGCTGCGCCATCTCCGCCAGGTTGAACCGCTCCAGGTAGGCCATGACCCGTTTGCGTATCTCGGAGCGCTCAACCCCCCTGATCTTCAGGCCGCTCGCCACGTTGTCGTAGACGGTGCTGTCGAAGAGGAGCGGTTCCTGCAGCACCATGGCGATCTTGCGGCGCAGCTCCAGCCAGGAGGCGTCGGAGCGGATCTCTTCCCCCCGGTACAAAAGCGAGCCGCTTCTTCGCTTGATCAGCCCCATGATCGAGAGGAGCAGGGTCGACTTCCCTGCCCCGTTGGGCCCTATCAGGGAGACGAACTCGTTTTCATGCAAGGAAAAAGAGGGTATATCGAGGATCTGCACGCCACCTCGATCCACCCTCAGATCTTTCAGGTCGAACACATTTTGTGCCTGTGTCATCTAGGCCTTTCTCGCTGCTGTATGTAGGTCAGAAAATAGTTGATCACGAAGCAGAATAGCAAAAGTATCAGGGAGAGGGCAATGGCTATGTCGAAATTCCCCCTGCCGGTCTCCATGACGGTGGCTGTGGTGAGCACCCTGGTGTACCCCTTCACGTTGCCCCCCACCATGATCGAGGCGCCGACCTCGGAGATCACCCCCCCGAACCCCGCCATCACCCCCGCCATGAGCGGCAGCCTCGCCTCCTTGATCAGCATCCAGACCATCTGGGTCCGGGTGGCTCCCAGCGCCAGAATCTGCAGCCTCAGGTTCGCCGGCAGATTCTGCATGGCGCCGATGGTGATTCCCATCACGATCGGCGTTGCAATGACAGACTGGGCAATGACGATGGCGCTCGGGGTGTAGAGCAGTTCCAGGAACCCCATGGGGCCGTTGCGCCAGAGCAGGATGGAGACGAAGAGACCGACCACCACGGGGGGAAGCCCCATGCCGGTATTGACCACGCTCACCAGGATCTTCTTCCCCGGAAACCTGGTGAGGGCGATCAGGGTGCCGACCGAAATCCCGATCACCAGGCTGAAAAGGGTCGCCAGCCCGGAGACCTTGAGCGAGAGGAAGGCGATCCCCAGCACCTCGGGATCGAGGGCGATGAGGAGCTGGAACGCCTTGATGACACCTTCGAGGATCAGATCCATTTACAGCCCCAGTGTCTCCGGTTTCTTGCCGGCGTCCGGGAAGAAAAGCGGCGAGCCGAACTGCTTGGTGCCGAAGCCTCCGATGATCTCCTGGGCTTTCTTTGAGACCATGAAATCCGAGAACGCCTTGGCGCCGGCGCTGTTCACCTTGGGCCACTTGGCCGGGTTCACCTCGATCACGTGATAGACGTTGAGCAGTTTCGGCTCTCCGGCGACCAGTATCTCAAGCCCGAGCCGCTTTTTCTTGTCCAGCGCCAGGAAGGTGCCGCGGTCTGCCAGCAGATACCCCTGCTTCTCGGCGGCGACGTTCAGCGTCTCGCCCATGCCGAGACCGGTCTGCTGGAACCATTTCTGCCCGTCGGGCGCGATCCCCGCCGCCTTGAAAAGCCCCTTTTCCTTGGAGTGGGTGCCCGAGTTGTCGCCCCTGGACATGAACAGGGCACCGGAGTCGGCGATCCTTTTCAACGCCTCGGCCGCACTCTTCGCGCCGCGGATCTTTGCCGGGTCCTTGGCCGGGCCGAGGATGAGGAAGTCGTTATGCATGACGAGTTTTCTGTTGATGCCGAACCCCTGGGCGAGGAAAGCCTTCTCCGCCTCCGGCGAGTGCACCAGCAGCACGTCGGCCTCTCCCCTCTCACCCATCTTCATGGCCTGCCCGCTGCCGACCGAGATGGTCTTCACGAAATAGCCGGCCTGCTTCTCGAACATCGGGATCAGGACGTCCAGCAGGCCGGAGTCCTGGGTACTGGTCGTGGTCGCCAGGATCAGGGTCTTCCGCTCCGCCGCCCAACCGGTGGAGACGGAGGCGGCTGCGGACAGCGCCAGGAAAGCAACGAACAGGGAGAGCATTCTGGAACGGTTCATCTTTGGGCTCCTTTTCGGTGAATTGATACTCTGCAACTGAATTTAGCGGATTAGTTAGAATCTCCCTCCCCTCCCTTGATGGGAGGGGCGGGGGGAGGGTGAGGCTCATGCGAGCTATCACCCTCTCCCCACCCCTCCCCCATCAAGGGGGAGGGGTGTTTGTGGACTCTGCGGCAGTTAAGCATTCGGTTTTGGTGGGCACGGCCCACCCTACGTCGCTACGTCGCTGTAGTCCGAACGCTACAGCGCTATCCCGAGAAAAAGGGAACGGGCAAGCCGCTCCCCTTTCCGGTCTGCTAGCTTACGCCGAGAATGACGCTCGAGGCCTTGAATAATGTGCAGGCGTGTTCCCCGACTTTAAACCCGAGGCTGCTCGCGCTCTCATGGGTGATGACGGCACTGATGGTGTTGCCGCCCCCCACTTCGACGTCCACTTCCGTCGATACCGGCCCCTCGACGATCTTGACGATGGTGCCGCACATGACGTTGCGGGCGCTGATCTTGGCGTCATGCAGGTCGGTCCCTACCATGACCGAACTCGCCTTGATGATGGCGTAGGCGGATGCTCCTTCCTTCAAGGCCAGGTTTTCGACGGCGCCGTTGGTGATTACGGCGATCAGCGGGGTTCCCCCGGTGAGCGACAGGGCGACCTCCGAGTTCACTGCTCCCTTGGTGATCTTGGTGATGGTTCCAGCAAGGACGTTACGGGCGCTCACTTTCATGGATATCCTCCGTAACAGTTGGTAAAGACCGGCGCTGTCGCCAAGCCTTCCCTCCAGATTCTCCAGGAATCTCCTGTGTTCTTCCTGGAGCACGCCGAACTGCCTGATCACCTGCTTCCCATAATCGGTGAGGGTCGTACCCCCCCCACCCTTGCCACCGGCCAGACGCTCGACGAGCGGCTTGTCGGCCAGATTGTTGATCATGTTGACCAGATCCCAGGCGTTCTTGTAACTGATGCCGATCGCCTTCGCCGCCCTGGTGATGGAACCCAACTGGTCGATCTTTTCCAGAAGGGCGATCCTGTCGCCTCCCAGGAATTTCTGCTCGGCCTTGTGAAACCACAAGGCGCCTTCGAGCTCGATCCCGCCGTTTGTTTCCTGACTCAAATCCGCACCTCTTTGTGCCGCACCCTGTGCCGCCAATGCTGTTCCACGCTTCAGAGAGAAGCGGATATTATAAAGAGCACCGGTGGGTTGTACAGTTGCCGGATGACTGGAAATTTCGTTATATCATAAACTATATGACGGCTGACAAAAATAATATCGCAGCACCGTATACTTTTCGGATCATTGAAATCCTGATTGGTGCTGATCCGCAGCCACAAGCCTCCCCCCTTTGTAAAAGGGGGGTCGGGGCAGTGTTGTCCGGTAAGGTCCTTGCAGTGACCGTCCGGCACGAATGTGTAAGAAAAAAATAATATCTAGATGAGTTTTTTACTTGCTTTTGAATGAAAAAAGTCGTGGGCCGTTTTCGTAACTACCT
>Ga0209317_1002311_pt1 | contig 14051 bp, 10 predicted proteins | sample RifGroB2_FD_183994 | JGI IMG/M metagenome (GOLD analysis project Ga0209317, IMG submission 183994) | Soil microbial communities from Rifle, Colorado, USA - Groundwater B2 (SPAdes) (version 2) | ecosystem: Environmental > Terrestrial > Soil > Unclassified | place: Rifle, Colorado | collected... | reverse complement strand
TGCGAGATCATCGAAACCGGGAACGATAGCTGGAGAATCAAAACGAGGGTAAAGAACTAAAAACTACTGCCTGGGGTGGGTCAATTTTGGACGCCGATGGTGGGTCAATTTTCAACGCCGATTGACATGCTGCTGTTAAAACGTTGCTAGATGTCATTTCTGATGTGGTGTCAAGATATATAATAATATTAGAGCCAGAATTGTTGACTATATTACTTGAAATAGAAGAGGGGTATGTCGGCATGCAGGCTTTTACCAATATACATGCTAAAAAAATTGATATTGAAGTAAAAGCCTACTCAGTTCAACTGTTTGATGAAATTAAACTGATATTCTCACTGCAGGAATTGTTAGAGCAGCAAGCCACAAGCATTCTTACAAATGCTCAGTTTAACGCTAGAATCGACTTGAGTGTGAAAAAGCTAGAAAAATTAGTAGCGTAATAAGGCGGAGGATTTCCAAGTTGACCTACGTTTAGGAGCTAACGCTATCGAAAATGCTATGGCTTCAAGTAAAGAGGTGTTTGGGGCATAGCACTATCCAGGTAACGGAAAGGTACGCTCACCTGAACCCTGATAAATTTGTACACGCTGCTAATGTGTTGGAAATATGAGGTGGTTAATATTTGTCCTTAAAACGATTGCCTCTTTGGGTATAAATTTGGTATAAGTTTGGTAAGAAATACTCAGTAAAAGAGGCATATTGTTAAGCAGTATCAATGACTGGTGCAGCTAAATGTCTAGAGATATTAGTGTGTTGGAATTGATACCTGCATTCTAGAGCACGATCCCTGGCGCCCCAGCCAATAAAAACAGGAGGTTAGCTTAGCAGCTAATCTCCTGTTCTAGTATCATGACGCAGATACTGACGCAGATTATACACTGACGCAAGTAAGGTCATACTCTCTAATCTATGTTGATGTACAAGCATCAGTTCCTTCCTCCCTAGTCCGCAAGCTCCTCCGAGTAAGACCCTCTACAGTCTAACCACACTCCCTCAAGCACCAAACATCTCCTACCTGCCCACCATAGTTCCATGACCCACTTTAAAGCAATCTTAGTATCTGGATTGACTAGTGGAATTGTCAACTATTTATGTGCATGTGGCTGACGAGTTTTATGATGTAATTCTGGGCATTTATATGTGTAATGGCTTGCAGTACCACGGCATATTTATGATTAATACGTCCGCCAAATCTCGCTAGCGTTGCTTTTACTTGGAGGGGAGCGGTGGTAGAGACCTTGTGGCAGTTGTTGTATCGGCAGATAAGCAGATAGTAAGAAATGCAAATTCCTACAGTGATTTCATTTTCATAAGTTAGTGCCAGTAGAGTTAGGAGATAATCAGACTCAGATTTGTTTCGGACCACGACCCCGGGGTCACTTGTTCTAGGTAATAAGAGGCAGTAGTCCTATGGTGCATAGGGTGCTTGGGTTATCCTAAACTCCGCGCCGCCCCCATTGTTCCGAACCGTCAGCTTTCCTCCCATGCTTTTCTCGATTATCGTCTTGGACATGAAAAGGCCGATCCCTGTGCCCTTCTCTGGCCCTTTAGTGGTAAAGAAGGGATCAAACAGTTTATCCATGATCTCCTCAGCGATCCCACCTGCATTGTCGGAGATGGTCACGACAGATTTGTCCCCGTCCGCGAAAGCGTGGATCGATATCAGGGCATCATCAACATTGTGCTCGATTAGTGCGTCACGGGCGTTAAGGAGAATATTCATGAGTACTTGGGAGTACTCATTGGGAAAGCCACTGACCGCGGGATTGCCATCATTGTGGATAGCAATGCCGATTTTCTGGTCCTCGAAGATCTTTTCGAGGAGGGAGAGCGTTCGCATGATGACCTGATAAACATCGAAAGAAATCGGTTCCTTGCCATCTTTGAACAAGCTCCTGAAATCCTCGATAGTTTGTGACATATGTTGAATCAGTTCCATGGCCTTTTCGATGTTTTCTTTAATGAACTTCTCGCTTAATTGGCCTAAGTCGTAGTAAAGCGCAAATTGCTGGACGACGAGTCCAAGCGTGTTTAGCGGCTGGTTCCATTGGTGGGCGATATTGTTGATCATCTCGCCCAAAACGGCGAGACGGTCCTGCATGATCAGTATCTGGTCCTTCTTGCGCAGTTCATCTATGGCCTCGGAAATGCGCACCTCAAGAGATTTGTTGACCTCTTCGAGTTCCAGCTTTTTTACACTAATCTCGGCTTCGGCAAGCCTTCGCTCAGTAATGTCGATGACCGCAATGCGACATTCCTTGCCCGAAGCATCGGCCAAACCTTCAACCTGAACAAAAAGCGGGTGATTTCCCTCTTTCGTGAGTGGTATTTCGCAGGACTCCTTGCCCTGCTGTGCTAACACCTTCCCGAGGAAATCAGCAAAGAATGGACGGGCATTGATCGGGAGGAAATCCCTGAAACGCCGGTTGAGCAGTCTGGAGCGCTCAATACCAAAGAGGCTGGCACCACTGATGTTCACCGCTTTGATTATCCCGGCGTGGTCGAGGGTGAAGTACCCGACCGGGGCGAAATCGTAGAGGTCGGTGTACATATCCAATGTCCTATCCACCTCAGCGCGGGCTTGGATGAGTTCCTCATTCTGCATCTCCAACTCGATCTGGTGGACCTCAAGTTCATGGACGAGTTTCTGCGTCGCTTCGTCGGTCCGGGGTGACTTCAGTCCCGTCGTTCTTTTCTGCAATTCTTCTTCGGCAGTGCGGCGCAGTTCGGCTGCAGTTGCCTTGCCCTTGTCTTCGGACGCTCTCACTGACCCCCCCCTGGCTCCAGATTTGAGCTTAACTTATACCATATAGAATAAGCTAATAAATATTTTTAGGCCTGAATGAGTATGGCCTTTGCTAGGAGGCTGTCGGGCTTTCTTCATTAGAAGGGGAGAGTACCGGAAATGGACCGGAGAGACCGAAAGACGAGGGTCGAAAGAAGGCCCTGCTCATGATAGATCCTCGAATGATGGCCGATGTCAACTTTGGAGACGAGCAGGGGTGTGACGGTCGGTCGGGGGGCCAGCGGTGGATGCGATAAAGATGAGTTAGCGAAAGAAAAATTTTGCACGGACCGGAGGAGGACCGGAGCCCTGCTCCCGAAACAAGGTGTGCTACCAGCATTTTACAATTTCGGGGGATGGGCAATAATGGCCATTATGGCCTTGCTCCATCATACCCTCTAGTTGGAATTTATGAATTAGCACCCACATCTGCTCTGGGTTCGATGTTCCTGAAATCGGTCCAAAAAGGCACTGCAGAAAGGTCTTGTTGAGATTTCCTCCACCAGCAGATACCTTGAAAGGCTGCTAGTTCGGCAATTAAATTTGCATACACTAATAGAGAATGGGGAATTTAGCAATAGTTTTAATAAATGGAGCGATCCCGCCAGCTGAGGAAGTAACTTTGAATAAGGCGTCGTGATTGTCTAGCGATGTTGAGTAAATGCATTTCCGGCGCCTTTGATTTCGGCGCTCGGTCTCGCTACGGGTAGCAGATTTGGCGTGACGCGGGAAAGGATCCGCCAGATCGAGGCGAAGTCGCTGGAGAAGTTGAGAGAGATGGCGCAGACAGCCGATGCTGCAGGACCAAGTTCTCGCCTCTCGATGCCGCGCCGACCACTCCTCGTGATTCCCATTATGAGCGGGGCAGGGGGAGACCCTGACCACTTTGGGACAATTCGAATGTGGCGCTTAGAATTGTCTGGTCCCTGTCGGTGCTTTACATTTGTGTAAAATAATGTATTTATGTTAATGGTTTTTTGTCTTGCTCTTGCATGCCTGTGCGGGTGGCATGCTTTGCCATTTTTCGCTGTCGCGAGGAGGTATTGTTATGATCCCCCAGTACCGCATCGTCAATGAATGCCTGCCGTTGCTTAAGCAAACAGAGATACCTATCATCACCAAGTTGCGGATTGAGATTCAATTGATGCAGCTGAAAAGGTTACTGCTTCATGCGGATAATCCGGACCGGGCCTGTAGCCAGGATACCTTGTCTGAAGTGCTTTGTGAGCTCAGAAAGATACGTGACGGTGGCTGCGGAGTGGATGCGGTAAGCGATGTCACGAAACGTCTTGGCGGCATTATTGGGAACTTTCCGGCGACTGAGACGGTGCTAACGCAGAGGATGGCCGCATGGCAATAACTGCTTACTGTGTTGATGGCCTGGACGTACTCGTATCTCTCGTAACCGGCTCTTGAAGGGATAAGAAAAGGCGACGGCGGCTGAGGACCGGGGGGAGCCCCCCGCTTCCCCCGGCAACAGCGACAGGGCAGAACTGCGAACAGCACTGAATCACATCCGAAATTTCCCGACCATGCTTTGAAAATTTAGTCATGCATTCATTGATCTCCTCAATCTCTTCAAATCGGTAATCCGAATCCTTCAGCAGTTTGGTAGAGATGCGTGCTGATTGGCTACCTCAGTAACCGGGGCGTGGAAGCTTATGAACCCTTTGTTCAGGATACCGATCAGATTGCAACTCATGATTATAGTCGCCATTGTGGCATTCCCTGCAGCGGGCATTATCATCTATTCCGGGATTCAGCACAGGGATCAAGCTATTAAACACGCACGGGTGGATACTCAAAACCTGGTAGAGTTGGTTGCATCAGAACAAAGGCTCTTGGTTGCTTCGGCCCAGCAACTGCTTGTTACCTTGGCCCAACTGCCTGAGATTAACGAGAAAGATGTTGCCAACACCAATCTTTTTCTAAGCAGAATTCTCAAATTACATCCCAGCATCGGCAACATATTCATCGCTGACCGTACAGGCACCATCTGGGCCTCAGCCGCACCCTTCACAACGAAGATCACGATACATGACAGACGTTACTTTAAAAATGCTATGGCTACCGGACAACTGTCGTCAGGCGAATACCAAATCGGCAGGATCTCTCACGTCCCTACGCTAAACCTCGGATACCCGTACTGGGACAGCGAGGGTAAGATCGTCGGGGCCATTTGTGTCGGAATGAGTCTGGAAAATTATAAGGTCCTCTTAAAACAAACTCAAGTTCCCAGTAGAACATACATGGTTCTCATAGATCACAAAGGAATAGTACTTTTCGGTGCAACCGTCCCTGAGACGCAAGCGGGAGATACTTTCGATCAGGCTTTATTTAAGAGTATGCAGGAAGGCCCTGATGCAGATACCTCGATAGCAGTCGGCATTGCGGGTGATTCCCCTCGACAAAAAAGATACATAAGCTACCGAAAGTTGCGTCTTCAAGGTGAGCAGGCACCATACATGTACATCTGGGTGGGGATTCCGGTCGAGTCAGCCCTGTCAGAGTCAACAAGCCAGCTAGTAAGGAGCATGTTACTGTTTGCTTTTGTACTTGCGTCGGCGCTGCTTCTTGCCTGGTTTGTAGGCAAACGTTCCATCTCAGACCGGATTACATTACTGGAAACCGCGTCCCAAAACGTTGCTAACGGAAACCTTCAGATCAGAGTGTCTGATCTGATAAAAGGAGGCGAACTGGGGAGCCTGAGCGAATCTTTTGATGCCATGGCCAGGCAAGTCTTGTCGAGAGAACAGATACTAGGAGAAAAACAACACCAGCTTGAAGAACTCAATCTTAACCTTGAACAACGTATTGCGCATGCAGTCTCAGATTTACGTAAAAAAGACCAGATGCTGATACAGCAGGGTCGTCAGGCGGCACTGGGAGAAATGATCGGAAATATCGCCCATCAGTGGCGTCAGCCGCTCAACACGCTGGGGCTTATCATTCAAGAGACAGGGATGACCTATGGCCGTGAAGGGTTTTCTGAAAACCTTCAGGCCAATACCCAGAAGGCTATGGCCTTGATTCAACACATGTCAAAAACAATTGACGATTTCGGGTCCTACTTCAAACCGGAGAATATTAAGAAACTCTTCAATGTGAACGATGCAGTATCGAAGACCTTGGATCTTGTTGAGCCTATGATGAGAAATATGGACATTGATATGAGGTTCATTCAGATTGACACTGCGGAAGTCTATGGATATGCCAACGAATATGCGCAGGTGCTTCTCAATATCATATTCAACTGTAGGGATGCCTTTCAAGTGGGTGAGATTAACGGGCAAGGGGTTATCAAAATCACCGCTGGTAAAGAGAACGACAAATCAGTGGTAACTGTTGCCGACAACGCAGGGGGCATTCCTGAAAATATCATCGATAAAATTTTCGACCCCTATTTTACAACCAAGGGACCGGACAAGGGGACGGGTATTGGACTGTACATGTCTAAAACAATAATAGAGCAACACATGGGTGGACGACTTACGGTGCGAAACCTTGAGGGTGGAGTCGAATTCAGAATTGAAATCTGATTCTCAGTAGACGGTTTAGCGGTGGAAGGCAAGTGGGCTCTCAATGTTCATGGTTTCTATCAACGCGCGCGCTACTGCTGCGGACCGGGAGGCCCCCCGCTTGCCCCCTGTTCAAGCAGTGGAAAACTCCTTCCTTGATGGCTACCCATCCAGGACCTCCCGCAAGGCCTCCGATACCGCGTTCATGCAGGTCTTCTTTCCGTAGGAACATCCTATGCCGCCCAACGCCTTGACCGCCTCTCCCGGGTCCATCCCGGACCTGAGCGCGTAGGAGAGGATCCTGGTCATGCCGTCGAAGATCGCGGCGCCGCAATGCCCGGCTTTTCCGAATCGGACGAAGGTCTCGAAAGGAAGCCCGGCAGGGCCGGTGGTGATGGTGACATAGATCTTGCCGCAGGGGGTGTGCTTTTCAAAGGTGACGCTGGGAAGGGACTGTGGGCGCGGACTTTTCATGGTGGGACTCCCTGTGGAAGGGGGAATAGCAAATTATGCGTCGGGTGAACGGTCTTGTTTTCTTCAGAGCACACGGCATACTTTTGTGGTGGGAGGTTTCTCCATCTCCCGGCGAAGGCTCCGACCCCCTCGTTTGATCTGAGAGAATCGGGGCCTTTCGTTTTTTAAGGCATTGGCATCCATCGTTCACTCGGACTGCCATGCTGCTGGTAAAATCCCCAAAGCCCGCAACAGAGAAAGAGCGCTTAACCGGCTCATGAAGGGGAAGGCGTGGAGAGGCTGAAGCGGCTTTGGACCGGGGGGAGCCCCCCGCTTGCCCCGGCAACAACGACAGACGATAACTGCAGAAAGCACTATGACCTGTCTTCGCAATAGAGGACACGAAAACTTCCCAGCTTGTCATGCTTTACAATTTTAGCGATGTGTCCATGATCTCCTTGATCTCTCCGGGGGTACCGATCCTCCCAGGCAATCCTTCCTCGATGACCGCCTCACACTTCAGCCCCTCTATGGGGCCAGCTGCTCGACCTACGCTCAATTACCCCCCCTCCAGTTAACTGACATTCTATGGCTCATAAATCCCAGGTACGGTCTTACCTACAGTCACAGGGAGGCATAATAAGAGTTGCTCTGTACCTGATTCTGCCGGTTGCCGATTCGTGTTGGGTCTGTTGTTGTGCCCACAGTCAAAAAAGTTCTTTAAAAAGAACCTGTAAGGATTTACATTGGAAAATTTTATTATATCGTATACGTGGTGACTGAGTCGCAGAGGTGCGGCCTGGCATGAGGGCACAAAGAGCGTGTTGAATCTGTCACGGGCGTACACATCGCCCTTAACCTCAACCGATCAAAGGAGACCCGGCACATGACACAGCTAAAAGACTTGCTGCAGGAGAAGATTCAAACTCACCGTCCCCGCATTGCCCGACTGACCAAAGAGTATGGCTCGGTCATCATTGACAAGGTTGATATCGGGCAGTGCATCGGCGGCGCCCGAGACATCAGGTCTCTTGTCACTGACATCTCCTATCTCGACCCACAGGAAGGGATTCGCTTCAGAGGCAAAACCATCCCGGAGACCTTCGAGGCGCTCCCCAAGGCAGCTGGTTCGGGGTATCCGACGGTCGAGTCATTCTGGTATTTTCTCCTGACAGGTGAAGTCCCGACTCCTGAGCAGGTGACTGCCGTCGAGGCTGAGTTCAAGTCGCGCCAACAGGTTCCGGATTACGTGTTCCAGGCCGTGCGCGCGCTCCCGCGAGACAGCCACCCCATGGTGATGCTCTCGTGCGGCATCTTGGCCATGCAAAAGGATTCGAAGTTCGCGGCCTTCTACAGCAGCGGGAAGTTCAACAAAATGACCGCATGGGAATCTGTCTATGAAGACGCCAGCGACATCGTGGCGCGCATTCCGGTGCTGGCAGCCTTCATCTACAACCTGAAGTACCGCAACGACAAGCAAATTGCCATCGATCCGAACCTGGATCTGGGCGCCAATTTCGCCCACATGATAGGCCAGAGCGAGCAGTACAAAGATGTCGCACGAATGTACTTTATCCTGCATTCCGACCACGAGTCGGGCAACGTCTCGGCCCACACCACGCACCTCGTACACTCGGCGCTGTCCGATCCCTACTACGCTTATTCCGCCGGCCTCAACGGTCTGGCCGGGCCTCTCCATGGCCTCGCCAATCAGGAAGTGCTCGGCTGGATCATGGAGTTCCAGAAGAAGCTGAATGGCGCCGAGCCGACCAAGGAAAACGTGACGCAAGCGCTTTGGGATACCCTGAACGCCGGGCAGGTCGTGCCGGGGTACGGGCACGCCGTTCTCAGGAAAACCGACCCTCGCTACATGGCCCAGCGTGAGTTCTGCCTGAAAACTCCGGGCCTCAAGGACGATCCCCTCTTCAAGCTGGTCGCCATGATCTTCGAGACCGCGCCCGTTGTGCTGACTGAGCACGGCAAGACCAAGAACCCCTGGCCCAATGTCGATGCCCAATCGGGGGTGATCCAGTGGTATTACGGGCTGAAGGAATGGGATTTCTACACGGTGCTATTCGGCGTGGGACGTGCATTGGGGTGCATGGCGAACATCACGTGGGACCGCGGTCTTGGCTACGCCATCGAGCGTCCCAAGTCCGTCACCACGGAGATGCTCGAGAAGTGGGCCGCCGCCGGAGGACGCGAGGCTACGGTCGTCGTTGTCCCGCAGACAACTGTGCCAGCTGCCGCTGTGTAGTGCCCGTTTTCTGCTCCAATAAAGACAACGGCCAGGGCTAAAGAGCCTGGTCGTTTTTTGTTTGTTGTATCCAGCATGTCACGGGCGGACTGAAAGTGCCGCCAAAGCGGCGCTTTGAAAACGTTTCTTCTCCTGCCTCTGGTTTTTCTTCGAAGTAAGTAAATTTCACACGATTCTTCTGTTTTCTTCCGGCCGTTAATCCTTTTTTCCCTGTTGTTTCATGATGTTGGATGATTGCCCCGGAGGTACCGGGTCATGAAGCGCATCAGAGAACGGCTGTACCGGTGTAGCAAAGAGTCCTTCTTGCCTGACTACCGTAACGCTGGAAGCAGGCCTATTGCAGCAAGCCGGAATGTCGCAAGGCCAGCAAAGCCCAGAGCTGCTACATTGGAAAAACTGGTGATCCCGGTTGCTTTTCGGCGCAGCTGCCGAGTTACAGGTGGCATCCTTTTTCGCCAAAAGCCCAGCCTTTCCCGCCTGGTCTGCTCCTCAGTATGCCCGACCGCCTAGTAGGTCCCTTCCTAATCTCTAATAAAATTTCCGGCCGGGGAAGTGTGGTGAGCAACTACTTGAATGCCCCCGGTGTGAAGGTGTTGGATCGGTATCTTCAGAAAAAGATCTGCTTGAAATGTAATGGAAAAGACACGGTCCGGTGTTCCAGTTGTGAATGCGGTGCAGAAGATTTCAGCTGGCCCTAATTGGATACGGCCGCTTTGAACGGAAAACGGAAGAGACTGAATCACCCCAAAAAAGCTGCTCGCATTAGCAGGCAAAGGTGTTGTCGCTCGGAACAGGTCAAAACGCCTCAAACTGGCTGTTGAAGGGGAAGTCCCGGCGTGGCAAAGGCGGCTGCGGACCGGGGGGCAACCCCCCGCTTGCCCCCTGTTCAAGCAGTGGAAAACTCCTTCCTTTATGGCTACCCATCCAGGACCTCCCGCAAGGCCTCCGATACCGCGTTCATGCAGGTCTTCTTTCCGTAGGATTTTCAGCGGAAGTCCAGGTCCAGTTGGACCGTGAAGGTGCCGTCCCCCGCGAGGGAGGACCTGCGGAAGTCGTTGTACCCGAAAAGCAGGGAGGCCTTCCGGTAGAACCTCCAGGCTATACCGTAACTGAGCGCCGCGTTGGCGTTGTACCCCCCCAGGTAGTCCACCGCCAGCCAAAGCTTTTCCGAGAGCTCCGTCATGCTCCGGTCCCAGGAGAGGAGGAGCCCAGTGTTGTCCGGCAGGAGCGCCTTCCTGCTGCCGTGGTAGTAACCTCCCGAAAACCGACCCAGGGAGGAGGCCGTGCCGGGGAGGGGGAGTGTCTTCCCCGCGAGCGCGTAGGCTACGTTTTGTCCCGATCTCGTGAAGGAGAGGCTGTCGCTTCGGAACTCCCTGGCCCGCCCGGCGTTGTAGACGCCGACGGCGTCGAGGGCGAGAAGCCGAAAAGAGCCTTCTCTGGAATGCCGAGCTTCGCGTTGCCGCTCCAGGGATACCGGTCGTTCGGGTTCCCTGCGGCAGTGAGATAGTCGATGCCGATCTCCAGCTGCAGCTTCTCGAAGGGCATTCTCCGCTGAAAAGATTCGATCTTTTGAACGGAAGTTGTATTCATCCGCTCAAAAGAATTGATGCGAGATTTTGAGGGGAGGATGGGTTTGGGAGGAGAAAGGAGATAAGTAAGGCCGGCTCCGTTTGATACCATTCACGGGCCGGCCTTCTGTCGTTTTCATCGGTCTTCTGTGGGGTCGGACCAAAGTAATGCGTTGTAATGACACTGTAATATCCAATTTTTATCCCCCGGTTTATCCTTAGAGGCATGTTTTCACCTGCAAAAACGGGCCGATAAGCCATGGCGCGAGCTAACAGGCGCCACCATATAGCTTTTTCTATTTCGGATGCAAATAATGGTGGGATTGCGGATGGTCACAACACTTTCAAGAGCAGATCTAAAAGGCATAGCCTCATTCGGGCAATGTCCGGCTCTGGCCCCCCCAAGGGGTACTTTGAAACAGGAAATAATGATTGAAATAATTGTAGTTTTCGGCCAGCTGACTTCTGCCTGAAATTTTATGCTTGCTTTAATCTCTCATGGGTGTAGGGTTGGCAGCACTGAAAAATGTAGATTATTGATACACGACAATACTAAACTATCCGTGAGGATAGGACGGAAAGCCTAAGGGTCTCAACGAGACAGCCGGGTCGCCGAAATATCGCCAACCGATACCAGGCTCCCCGGCTTTTTTGTGTTCTAAATTTGTCCTAAATACGATACAGGAGGCGACCCCTAATGACCCGTTGTAGCGCCGGTGAGGCGCGAACATTTATACCGACCGGCTTCATGTGCTGGAACTCGGTATAAATCAGGTAGCGGTACAGGAAAATACTAAACCACCCGCGAGGGTGGGACGGAAAGCTCATTGGGTCTCCACGAGACAGCCGGGTTGCCGAAACAGATGTGTCTTCGGTTGATCCGGCTTTTTTGCGCGCATTTTACGATGAGACCGTAACTTGGGCCAAGGTAACACCGTGCGATCCTATCCCTGAAGCGCCATGGGGCCGATCGCAACAATACCGACCGGCCGGTCGTTTCTTTGCAGTTTGTTGACAAAAGGAGAACCAAAGGAAGAAACCAATTCGAAAAAAGATTGCCGAAACTTCAGGTGAATCGATCTGAAGGGGATGTCGGCAAATGCGGAAGCAATTGTACTGATTTGCCAAGGAGGCTTGTATGGAAAGATTCCCGACACGGAAAGCGTATCTTCTGCTTTTATTGATTCTGAGTGTTTTTATTGTCCTGCCAGGGAGCGGCGAATGCGCTGTCGGGGACAAAACCGACGGCGTCACCGTGAGCTCCACAGTCCCTGCCAATGCCGCCGTAGCTGTGCCGGTCGGCAACAAACTCTCTGTAACCTTCAGTGAGGCGATGGACCCCGCAACCCTTAATCCGGCAACATTCACCCTAAAGCAAGGGGCCGCTGTTATTTCAGGCACGGTGAGCTACTCCGGCGTAACTGCGATCTTTGCCCCGGCCAATACCCTGCTGTCCGGCACTGTCTATAGCGCCACGATCACCACCGGGGCAAGAAACCTGGCCGGCAATGCTCTGGCAGGTAACTACGCCTGGAGCTTTACCACTGGCTCGGCCCTGGACACAATGAAACCTGCCGTGACTGGCACAACCCCTGCCAATGCTGCCGCGAGTGTGCCGATCGGCAGCAAACTCAGCGCAACCTTCAGTGAGACGATGGATCCCGCAACCATCACTGCGACGACATTCACCTTAAAGCAAGGGGCCACACCTGTTCCGGGTGTGACGAGCTACTCCGGCGTAACTGCGGTCTTTACACCGTCAGACGACTTACTATCCAACATGGTCTATACCGCCACGATCACCACCGGGGCCAAGGATCTGGCCGGCAATGCAGCGGCAATCGACTATGTCTGGAGTTTCACAACAGGCATGCTTCAGGACACCACGCCACCCACTGTAGCTACGGTAAACCCTAATTCTCATGCGACAGAGATCTGTCTCGGCAAGGCCATCACCGCGACTTTCAGTGAGGCGATGGACCCCTTGACGGTCAGCACGGCCACATTTACCCTGCGCCAACTGTTGCCGCAAGGGACGCTTGCTGTTGCAGGAACTGTGAATTATTACGGCCTGACCGCTGTCTTTACGCCGGCAACCGATCTTGCGGCAAACGCCACCTACACCGCCACGATTACCGCTGCAGCCAATGACCTCGCCGGCAACGCAATGGAGAAACAAGTCTGGAGCTTTGCCACGGGTACGGCGGCCTGTCTCGCGCCGGTAAACCTGGGGACAGCGGGGAATTTCGTGGTCCTGGCAAAGACAGGTGTCTCAACGACCGGAACCACCGCCATTGTGGGAGATGTTGGAGCTAGTCCTGTCGCAGCGACATACCTGACGGGGTTCTCACTGATCGCGGATTCAACCAATACCTTTGCAACGTCGTCCTACGTGATCGGGAAACTGTACGCAGCCGACTACGCAACTCCTACCCCTGCTGTTATGACTACGGCTATAGGCGACATGGAAACTGCCTTCACCGACGCCGCCGGAAGAACTACGCCTGATTTTACCGAACTGGGCGCAGGTGATATCAGCGGGCAGACTCTGGTTCCCGGCCTCTACAAGTGGGGCACCGGAGTTCTGATAACCAGTGCCGGAGTTACTCTGTCGGGAGGTCCGGATGACGTTTTCATCTTCCAGATAGCAGGAAATCTCACGGTGAACAACAGCGCCATGGTTACCCTGATCGGCGGCGCACAGGCCAAGAACGTGTTCTGGCAGGTCTCCGGCCAGGCAACGCTTGGAACGGCAGCGGACTTCAAGGGGATTATATTGAGCCAGACCCTGATTTCGCTGAATACCGGCGCAAAGATGAACGGCAGGGCGTTGGCACAGACCGCGGTAACCCTGAACGCAACTGCCATTACCGCCCCGTAAGACAAACGCTATTAAACTTGAGAGCAGGTTGAGAAAGAAGAGGCAGGCTGGTTTCATAATCAGCCTGTCTCTTGTGTCTTTCGGCAGCAATAAACAAACTTGAAACGAAAGCGAATTGCCTATTAGGTATGATACTTATTGTGGTAGCTTGTTACTGGCATGAACACAAATCTAGATTAAATGAAGCTGAGGTCACATCATGTCTTGTAAGGTTCTTCAAATTGAGCGTGCCGAGTTACGCCGTTTAGCGGAAAAACGGCTCGAAGAGAGCACAGTGAAAGAGCCTCAGTCGGTGGTTGAGACTCAGCGACTTTTCCATGAACTCGAAGTCCACAAGATCGAACTGGAAATGCAGAATGCTGAAATCTGCAAGGCCAGAGATGATGTAGAGATGCTGCTGGATAAGTACACCGAACTCTATGATTTTGCCCCAGTCTGCTACTTTACCCTCGATCACTCAGGCCTCATCAGCAATATCAATCTCGCCGGTTCCGGTCTCCTCGGGGTTGAGCGTTCCCGGCTGAACGGCCGGTGCCTGACGGATTTCATCAACGATTCGGACCGTCCCGCCTTCGCAGCCTTTGTC
>Ga0209317_1002310_pt1 | contig 14055 bp, 11 predicted proteins | sample RifGroB2_FD_183994 | JGI IMG/M metagenome (GOLD analysis project Ga0209317, IMG submission 183994) | Soil microbial communities from Rifle, Colorado, USA - Groundwater B2 (SPAdes) (version 2) | ecosystem: Environmental > Terrestrial > Soil > Unclassified | place: Rifle, Colorado | collected... | reverse complement strand
CGTCATCCGTTTCGGCGATCTGTCGCGTCGACAACTCCGCCAGCGCGGAGAAAATCAGTTCCGCCTCGCTCATGTGGTCGCGCAGATTCTGATCGTGCAAGCCCTTCCTGGCCTTGTGCGCCTTCATGCTCACGCCCGACCATTCCTGATGAATGATGTTGGTGAGAATGGCGAACTCCTCGCCTTTTTTGATGTCGTGATTCGCCCAGTAATCGGTCAGCTTGTTGCGCGTCTCCTGCCCGGTCATGCGCTGTTGAATCCACTTCTCGCTCCGTCCGTGCTTCTGCCAGGTCGTGCGGGCGCGATCCAGCGACAACGCCGGGTCGGCCATCTCCTGCATACGCTCGTAACCGACCTTGGCCAGCCAACGTTTGATCGGCTCCGCTTTCGGGCTGGGGACGGACTGCACCAGACGCAGCAAGGTTTCGGCGGTGGCGACGTCGGTGAGACGCTGCTTGCCGTCATCAGCGGTCATTTTCAACTGGTGACAATTTGTCACCAGTTGGCTTCCTTCCTTGCCAAGCCGTTCTTTCAGCTTGTTCCAGTACTTGCGCGCTGCTTGGTAATCCGCCTGCTGGGTCAGCACCTGAATGATGTCGACGACCGAGAACCACCAGGTCTCGCTGTCCTCGTCATAGACACGGCGGATTTCGTGGGTCTCGAAAAGAGCGGGCTGCATCGGCATGGATCGGCTCATTACAACTGACCTCCGAAGGCTTGTTCGAACATAGGCACCTATTCCAATATGGAGTTTTGTTCTTTTCGGTTGTTGGTCGTGTCCCCTGCGGGCCAACGACCTAGCTCACCTGCCCGGCCTGCGCGGTGAGCAACGAACCCCGAAAAGCAAACGTGCGGGCCGGGACAGGTGCAGCGCCTGGTTAGGCGTTGAATCTAATCTCCTGGCTGTCATCCGCGAAACCGTTTCACCTTGAGGGGAACATTCGCCTGCGCATCTCCGAGCGCGGCCGTTCCAGTTGCCTTGATCAATGCTGCGAATGACGGCGTAAGGTCCTCTAGCAACTCGCCCTGCCGTACTGACCTGAGTGTTCTGTGAACTGCAGGCAGTTTAGGGTTGTCCTTGAGGATTATCTCCGCCATCGGCCACAATGCGGCACGACGGCCCGCATCCTCTGGAAGTCCGAGCGCCTCGAAGAAGCCATCTGGCGGGTCTGATCTTGCCTGGCCGCCTACAAAGATTGTGCGTCGGTGCTTGGAAACATCATGAAGGTCGCGGACTTGAGCGATCAATTGTGCTTCGTTCTGCCATACTCCTTGAATGGTCGGGAAAATTGTTTGGTAGCCAGCCAGCGGTGCGATGGGAGGAGTCTTTGTTGCATCCCCAAGGATATCAAGTGGGCTAATCCGCTTCAGCGCTGTGGCATCCGTCACATCTCGGAAAGCGTCTGGCATCACGACCCACCCGAGCGAGTTGAGCGCAAAGATAAGGCACTCCAACGCTGAGTCCATCTGAAACAGGATAGATGCAAGATGGTACTCCGTATCGGTCGGGATTCGGACACGCGGCAGCCATGCGTGAACTTCGAAGAAGTGCCGCTGGACTCCGTACAATCGGGCGTAGAAACCGTAGAGGCCGCCGCGAAACTCGCCGAACCAGTCGCCAGCGCCACCAAGGTTGTAATCCTGACACGCAAGCAGTGCTAGCTGATCGAGCGCTTCGAAAGGTGCCAGGTCGAAATGGACTGAAAACTCAGGCACAGATGCAACCTCCACCGCCTAACGTAAAGCCTAGGGGCGCCGCGCTTTTGCGGCGTCCCGCTTGAGCGCATGGTTAGGCGAGAACTTCCACCGGACGATGTTTTGCGTACTCACGATTAACTTCGCAAACTCGGTTTATTATTGCCGGAGACGACGACACACTGACGAACATCAGGGAGTGCCAGTAAATGGCGGCGGAATACCCACTCTGGAGACGTTCGCGAATGCGAGCGAAGTCGTCAGGAAATTTTTTCCGCCGGTGATGTTGAAACGCGGTGATAACGGAACTGGGTGAAATCGTCTTGATGATCCTATCAACGTCTGAGTAAAGAACGTGTTTCTCAGAAAAACTGTGTTCAGGCTCAAATCCGTTGTCTGGATCGAGGAAGAGAACTTGGTCGGGCCCGCTTTCAATGCCTGAGAAATACGAGTCGCGGTTGCCGCCATTCAGGTTCTCATCTGGGTTATGAAGGCTGACCGCATAACGTGCGCCTGTTGTGGTCGGCAGCCCGGACAGCAACGCAGGGTCGCGGGTGGAGCGCAAATTGTTACAGAAGTGCAAGACCTCCGGCCGTGCAGGAAACAGCTCGGGTGGTGTCTTTCCATCTGGTCCGTCGTCATCGGGCGTCATCATCCACGCGATCTTGAGCTGGCTATATCCAAGGGTTTCAACAAGAAAATGGAGGTAGTCCCACTTGAAGCTGTCTTTCGAGTCACCGAGATATTGGCGCTTCATCTGGCTTGATCGCCGCTCAGCATCAGCTGCGGCGGAAGCGCCGTCAGCTGCATGCTGTTGTCAGGCGCCCTCTTCATGCCATCGCCCATTCGGCGGACAGCACCGCTGCCTGCTCCAACACTGTCTGCGTCGCCTTCTCCTGCTTGTCGGGCGGGTACCCGTGCTTGCGCAGGATGCGCTTGACGAGAACGCGGAGCTGGGCGCGCACGTTCTCGCGCACGGTCCAGTCGATGGTCACGTTGGCGCGTACGGAGGCCACGAGCTCGCGCGCGATCCCCCTCAGCGTCTCGTCGCCCAGCACCTTCACGGCGCTGTCATTTGTCTCCAGCGCGTCGTAGAAGGCCAGCTCGTCTTCGGTCAAGCCCAGCGCCTCACCGCGCAGGTCCGCCTCGCGCATCTGCTTCGCCAGCCCGATCAGTTCCTCGATCACTTGGGCCGCCTCGATGGCGCGGTTCTGATAGCGGCGGAGTGACTGCTCCAACAACTCCGCGAAGGACCGCGCCTGCACGAGATTCTTCCGCCGGCGCATGCGCAGCTCGCCCTTGAGCAGCTTCTGCAACAGCTCGACTGCGAGATTGCGCTGCGGCATCCCGCGCACCTCGGACAGAAACTCGTCCGAGAGGATGGAGATGTCGGGCTTCGCGAGCCCCGCGGCGGCGAAGATGTCAACCACGCCCTCGGGCGTCACGGCGCGGGAGATGATCTGCCGCACGGCGTGATCCAGCTCTTCCTCGGGCCGCGCCTCGCCCGGCGCGTGCTTGGCGAGCACGGCCTGCACCGCCTGGAAAAAAGCAACGTCGTCGCGGATGCGCAGCGCCTCGGCGTGCGGCACGGCGAGCGCGAACGCCTGCGACAGCTCCCGTCCAGCGCGCACCAGCCGGTCCTTGCCGTTCTCCTGCGCGAGGATGTGCTCCTGCGCCGGGGGCAGCAGGCCGAGGCGCTCCGCCGGCGTGCCCGTGACCCACTTCGGCCACTCGAAGCCGTGAAAGAGACCGCGGCAGACCTCGTGCTTCTCCAGCATCACGGCGACGGCTTCGTCCTGATCGAGCGCGGTGCGGCCCGTGCCGCCGCTCTCCGTGTAGGTGGCGAGCGCCGCCTTGAGCTCGTGCGCCAGCCCGAGGTAGTCCACCACCAGGCCGCCGGGCTTGTCCTTGAACACGCGGTTGACGCGCGCAATCGCCTGCATCAGCCCATGGCCGCGCATCGGCTTGTCGATGTACATCGTGTGCAGGCTCGGGGCGTCGAAGCCGGTGAGCCACATGTCGCGCACGAGGACCATCTTCAACGGATCGGTGGCGTCGCGGAAGCGATTGGCCAGCGCCTCGCGGCGCGGCTTGTTGCGAATGTGCGACTGCCAGTCCACCGGGTCGGACGCCGAGCCGGTCATCACGACCTTGATCGCGCCTTGGTCGTCGTCCTCGTGCTGCCACTGGGGCCGCAGCCGCACGATCTGCTGGTACAGCTCCACGCAGATGCGTCGGCTCATGCAAACGATCATCGCCTTGCCGTCGAGCGCCTCGATCCGCGTCTCGAAGTGCTCGACAATGTCCTTAGCCAGAAGAGCAAGACGCCGTTCGGCCCCGACGATGGCCTCGAGCTGCGCCCACTTGCTCTTGAGCTTTTCCTTGCGTTCGACCTCCTCGCCCTCGGTCGCCTCCTCGAACTCCGGGTCGATCTTCGGCCGCTCTGCTTCGTCGAGCGCCAGCTTCGCCAACCGGCTCTCGTAGTAGATCGGCACGGTCGCGCCGTCAGCGACCGCGCGCTGGATGTCGTACACGCTGATGTAATCGCCGAACACCGCACGTGTGTTCGCGTCGGTCTGCTCGATGGGCGTGCCGGTGAAGCCGATGAACGAGGCGTGCGGCAGGGCGTCGCGCATGTGCCGCGCGAAGCCGTCGATGAAGTCGTACTGGCTGCGGTGTGCCTCGTCGGCAATCACCACGATGTTGCGCCGGTCGGAGAGCACCGGGTGCCGGTCGCCCTTTTCCTCGGGGAAGAACTTGTGGATCGTGGTAAAGACCACGCCCCCCGCCGCCACCGCGAGCTTCTGGCGCAGGTCGGCGCGGCTCTCGGCCTGCACCGGCGGCTGGCGCAAGAGATCCTGGCAACGCGAGAAGGTGCCGAAGAGCTGGTCGTCGAGGTCGTTGCGGTCGGTGAGCACGACCAGCGTCGGGTTCGCCATCGCCGGCTCGCGCACGATCCGCCCGGCATAGAAGACCATGGTCAGGCTCTTGCCCGAGCCCTGGGTGTGCCACACGACGCCGATCCGGCGGTCGCCCGGCTGGCCCCCGGGCTTCTGGCCCGCCTCGTAGCGTCCGCCCGACTCCGCCACGCGGTCCGCCGCGAGATGCAGCTCAGCAGCCCGCAGCGTCTCGCCGGCGGCCACCTGCACCGCGTGGAACTGGTGGTAGCCTGCCATCTTCTTCGCGAGCGTGCCGCCGCCCGCATCCTCGAAGACCACGAAGTCGCGCACCAGGTCGAGGAACCGTCGCGGCGCGCACAGCCCCTCGATCGACACCTGCAACTCGGAAAGGTGCGGATTGGCGAGCCGCTCGCCCGTGATCGTGTGCCACGGCTTCATCCACTCGCGCCCAGCCGTGAGCGTGCCGACCCGCGCCTCGACACCGTCGGAGACCAGCAGCACTTCATTGAACGCGAACAGCGACGGCAGCTCGGCCTTGTAGGTCTGGAGCTGCTGGAACGCCGTCCAGATGGTCGCGTCCTCGTCGGCCGCGTTCTTGAGCTCGAGCACCGCCAGCGGCAGCCCGTTGACGAACAACACCACGTCCGGCCGGCGCGTATGCTTGTTCTCAGCGACCGTGAACTGGTTGACCGCGAGCCACTCGTTGTTCTCGGGGTCGTCGAAATCGAGCACCTGCGCCTGCGCCCCGCGGATCGCGCCGTCGAGTGCGCGGTACTCCACCGTCACACCCTCCACCAGCAGGCGATGCACGGCACGGTTGCGCGCCGACAACTCCGCGCCTTCGGGGCGCGTCAGCCGCCGGAAGGCATCCTCCAGCGCCTCGGGCGGCAACACGGGGTTGAGCCGCGCGAGCGCTTCGCGTAAGCGCGCTTCCAGCACGACTTGGGCGTAGTCCGTACGCTCGGCTCCGGGCTCGCCCGGCGCGATCTCGAGGCCGTGCGTGACCCGCCAGCCGAGGCTTTCGAGCCAGGCGAGGGCTGCCTGTTCGACGATGGATTCGGTGAAGCTGCTCACGACTCAAGTCCCGCCACGGATCAACCCCGAATCCCGCCATGTCGGCGGGATGTTTGGCGGGATTCGACGCCACATGGAGGCCGCCGGGCCGTATCCCGACACTTTGTCGGGATTACTGTCGGGATTCCCGCTGTCCCCTGCGTGAGGGTCGCGAGTTCCGACAGTCTGTCGGGACAACTGTCGGGATGCGGAGTCATGGCCGCATCACCTCATACCGCGTTGCTGGACCCCGTCCAACGCGGCGAAGCAACCCGGAATCCAGAAGTGCCTTCAAGACGCGCTGGGCCTTCCGTTCATCGAAGCCCATCTCCTTCATCAGTACGGGACTGGTCACGGATTCTCGCCCAACGATGAACTGCCATGACGCTTTTTCGTCGGTATTCAGATGATCCAGCACTTCAGGACTCAAGTCGCGAACAGCACCGGCTGCGCTGCGGTAGAGCGTCAGCACCAGATACGGGGCCTCCCACGCGAACCGGGGCAGCGGCAATCCCGCCGCTTCGGCACGAGCCTTCATGGACCTCAGCCCCAGCCCCCGCTCTTCGGCCAGCTCCATTCGGGCGAAGACATAATGCAGGGCCGGGTTGCGGCTGAGCATCGGGGCGTCGAAGGACTGCATCTGTTCCAACGTGATCGGTTCCACCGGCCGCCCGGGGCTCTTCACCGTGATCGTGTCCGGCGTGACGACCAACTGGCACTTGGCGCCTTTGATCGCGTAGTCGCGGTGCACGAGCGCATTGACGACACCTTCGCGAACGAGCTCGAAGAGCGCCTCATTCGCCTGCCGTCGCCGCGCCGCAGAGCGCTCGATCGGGTTGGGCAGTTTGTCCCGGAGCCATTGAAGCGCCTGCTCAGGTGCAAGCACCTGCGGTCCGTCGAAGTCCTTCGGTTCTTCTGTTCCGTCGGCAAAGTGAATGGTGCCCAGCAGGCCGGCCTGAGGCATGACCGTTCTTGGCTCTCTGCCGAAGAGCAGAAGGCCGAAACCCGTCGGAGTCGGTTGTCCATTCTCCTGCTTGAGCAGGCCCTGCTGGACCAGACGACGGTTGAAGGCAGGCGAGCCCACCGTGTCACTGATCTTGGCAATGGCCCGATACTGCTCCATCGCTTCGGTCGAGAAGTCCTTCATCTCGGCGGTGTCGAATGCGTTTTCCAGCGGCGACAGCGTGATGCTCTTCGGCTTCTTCTCTTCGCGGGCCGCAGCGGCCCTTTCGAGCGCCTGCTCGATGAACACTTTGTTCGCCTTTTGGATCTCTTCCTGCAGGTCCCGGTCGAACATGTGCACGTTCACGCCGCTGTCCTGCAGATACTTGATCCCCTTACGGTCCACCGTCGGGTCGGGGTCTTCGACGCCGATCCAGACCTCCTTGATCCGCGCGAGAACAATTCGCTCCGCGCAGCCCAGCTTCGGATGCCGGCGCGAACCGGGAGCGCAGGGTTCCAACGTCGCGAAGAGCGTCGCGCCATCGAGTTTGCAGTGGCGGTTCTTCCGCTCCAGCAGGGTGTACTCTGCGTGATCGCCGTCTCGCAACTCCCCTCGGTATGCGGTCTCCACAGTTCCGTCCGGCTTCCAGAGGACCACCCCCACCAACGGGCTCGCCTTGCCGTCCGTCCGCGGTTCCGCGACGGACTGCCGCATGACCTCGATGGCCTGTTCCATGAGCTTCCGCAGATCGAGCTTCGCCATCAGCAGACCCTCCCGATGATCCGCTCGGCCTTAGGCTCGCCGGACGCAATCTCGGGGCCGTGCCTGATCCGCCAGCCGAGGCTTTCGAACCAAGCGAGGGCGGCTTCTTCGACGATGGATTCGGTGAAGGCGCGGCTACTCACTTCGCGGCCACTCCTCGGGAACGAGCTTCGCCCCCCCGCGCCACCGTTCGACGATTGCGCTCTGGTACCAGTCTTCTTTTATGTCGGCGTGCTCGGTGATTACTACCTGCAAGCCCGGCGTTAGCTCATTCACGACTTTGAAGATGTACTGGAACATCCGGACGACCGCCTGCCTGTCGTCTTCTTCCACCATAGCCATCGAGCCATCGACGTCCTTCTCCGGTGGGAAGTAGACCTGCGATGGTTGATCGAGGAACAAGAAGCGAGGAACCGGTCGCCCACGTTGGGTAAACCACTCGTGCAACGCCAGGTGTGCAATGAGGTGGTAGCCCACCCAGTTCTCGCCGCTGCCCATGCGGTCCATGGGCACCGGGCCGTCCGCAGTGTCCGCGACGATCGTGAGTTTCCTTAGATCCAGCCTGAGAGGAAACTTGGAGTGTTCTAGACCTAGCTCGCGAGCCCAGTCCGTCATCCGTCTGCCGAGAATCGACATGATTGAATCGATGCGTTCCCCGATTCGCTCGTCACTGAGCTCTTCCTCCAGCGCGGCGGATTGGTCCCTCAACCGCTGAGATTGTTCCTCAAGCGCCTTGGTGTCTGGAAGCTCGGGCAGGCTCTCCAAATACAGACTGATGCGCCCAAGGATGAGCGCACGCTTGGCCGTCTCGTCCTGGATTTGCTGCAACCGATCGCTTGAGCTCCGCACCGCCTCCATCTCTGCTCGGTTCTTAACCAGCGCCGCCACGACCCGCTGTAGCCGGGAGTCGATCTCGGCAATGGCTCTCTCGACCTGCGGGGCCGCCCGAGTCACAGACTCGAGGCGAGACGACACGTCGGTTAGGGCGTTCTTGATCTGTGCCACAGCCGGCACTGCGACCGCATCGGGGAGATCTTGCGAGCACAACGGGCAGACGTGTCCCGGCTCCGAACCGTTGAATATTCCAATAGAGGCCAGTCGAGCTCGTTGCTCGGATGCCTCTCGCGAGAAACCCTTTTCATCTCGTTCGAAGGCGCGCGCGGCCGAGATCTCGTCACGCAATCGGCGCTGCTCATCGAGCAGTCGATCCCGATCCACGGCCAGGCGCGAGTACTCCTGTCCGTCCGGATGCTCATGAGCAACCATCGCCATCGGGGTTCGAGACATTTCCCGAAGCGCGGCGACCGTATCATCCCAAGTGTTCGCGTCGCTCGATGAAAGACCAACGTCTCTCGCTTGAGCCAGCAGCGTCGCCGCTTTGCTAGTACCACTTCCCTGAAGCGATTGGAGCTCGGTTAGTTGCCGCTCGCATGCTCGCAATTGTTCGCGCACTCGCCGAAGTACCTCACACTTCCGCACAAACTCATCATCGACCGCCCCAAGGAAGTACGGCAGCGTGTCCTTCAGCGCTTGGGCGAAGAAATTGTCCGCCGCGCCATGAAAGAGCTGCTGGCGGCGAATGATCTCGTCCTGTGGCTGAAAGCACAGCCCGAGCGCGTGTCGCACATTGGCTGACAGTGCCGGCCTGGTCTGACCGGGAGGCGGCTCATGGATGTTGTCGTGGATCCCGCTCCAGCCGGTAAGGAGGGCGCCAAGACCCTTCTTGTTCGTGGTCTGCCGAAGAGCACCCGCATCCGGTACATCGACTCGGCCCCCGACCTCCACGAAACAGTCTTCGCTAGATACGGATCGCGCATCGGGGCAACGCCTGGCAATGAAGGCCTGCCCGCTATCGAGTTGAAGCCGGAGGCCGAACCACGACACTGACCGCCGAATTGGCCCCTCGGGGACTCGGCACTCGCCCGCGCCGAAACAATAATCGATAATGTCGACGAGAGCGGACTTACCGGTCTTCGATGCGCCCGTGATGATATTCACCGCGCCGGTCTTCAGCGGGAGAACACGCTGCTGTCCGTGGTGACTGAAAACAACGATGTCCAAGATCTGCATTGTCATGGGCGCACTCCAATCAAAGCGAGAACGGTCGCGGCGCTGCCGGCCTGGGCGAACCAACTCCCAATGAAAGCTGCTCGCTTGGCGCAGCCCTTGACCTCGTCACTTGACTCCGTGAGTGTTCGGTTCACGGCTCGTTGCCAGGTCGCCTCTGCCCGCAGTCTGCCTTCATCAAGCCGGATGAATCCGTGGACGCCACCGAACGTCAACGCCTCCTTGGTGAACGGGACCAACAAGCGCGCACGGCTAGCCACTCTGCCTCGCGCCAGAGGGTTTTCATCGAGCCACACAGCCAGCGACGTACGGCTAGAGCGAGGCAGGGTCTCTCGCGTCTCACGATGGAGTACAAACGGCAGCACCAAGAACGATTCCTCAAATGACAGCGCACCGTCGCCGTCGCTCGCATATCCACTGGCAGCGTGCCAGAGGAGATTCGCGCAGAATCCTGGGTTCAGGAGCGCTCGTTCCTCGTGAGATCGATCCACCCACGCCGTCATGCGGTGTCCTCCTTGGCGCTCAAGAGAAACTCGAGCCGGGCTCGAAACTCTGGGTGCCATCCGATCCGTACTTCATCGGACAGGATGTGTAGGGAGCCGCGACTCACGAACGGCTCGGTTACGCTAGGCCGAATCGGAATGGTTGTGCGCTCTGCCCACGCAAGCACCGAGCGCGCAGCTTGTTCTTGCGCCTCATCCGTAGCAGTATCTCCCACGTCGTCGCGCATCGCCTCGAAGACCAGTTCCCATTCCTCGCAGAGTCTCTTCTCGTACTCGTGAAGGTCCAGGCCAACCACCAAGTCGTCGCGAATCCACCGGGAGCGCTGTTCGAAAGCCCTGTAGTAGTCGCGAATGGCTGCTGCTATGCGCCGCTTACCCGCCTTGATAATTGCCAGTTGCCTGACGAACGTAGAGTCCTCATGAGCGGCCTTGGTCGCATCATCGAGCGTGAACTCACGGAGGTCCTCGTCAATCGGTAACGCCTCTTGCTTGAACTGTTCGCGCAGGTCGGACATCTGCGCCTCGAGTTCGACGGATCCGACTCGGTCTTGCGGGGCGTCGGTCAGTTGACGAAGTATACGACGCAGCCACCAGCCCTCGAGCCGATCGAGAAATGCTGCGTGGTGTTCCTTCCCAGCCGCCCAATAGACTTCTTGACGCAGTTCGCCATCGAGATCTGCGACCGTCGGCGCGGCATCAACGATGATGATCTTGCCGAGAATCGCAGTGCGCTCGGCCGAAGTAGCCTTGAGATACGCAGCGTAGGCACTCATGTTCGTCTGGTTGGTTGATGACGCCGCCGTGGCATCCAGCGCATCCTGCGCCGCAGCAAGGTCGCGAGACGCCGCGCGGAGCCGCGATGCCGCTGTGCCGTCAGGCGCGGCACTGGTCGTTACGAGGTACAGGTTCGCGGTCGTCGGTATCTGCCCCGACGCATGGCCCTCAAACCAGATTCTTAGCGTCTTCCATAGGTCCGGGCTCGCATCAGTCAAAGATGCGGAACCCTTGCGATGGTGCTTCGTTTGGAGCAGGTCAGTCGGGTTGCCGCCAGCCGTCTCGAAGGTCACGTCGTCAAGCGTTTCAACAGACACAAGGAAGTCGGGCTCGCTTTTCTGCCTCCGCAGAGCCCAGAGCAAAGCCGACCGAACCTGGTAGAGGTATCCCAGTGTGGCGTCGACTGCTGAGAACGGGCTGCCGCTTCCGGTCGTCACTGCATAGCCTCGGCCAGTGTCTTGAAATGGGCGACCCTCAACTCGCCAGAGATGAGCTTGGGCGGCAGCGCGTCGCGCAGGGCGGCGAGGGTGAGGGATTCGCGCTCTCCCTCAGCCATGTCCGCAATCAGCCGGGGCACTCTCTTGGCGACCATCGTCATGGACTCGTCCCCAACTTCTGGAGGTTATCCGACAAGCGTGGAGCCAGTTTGCTGATAATCCTCGCGAGTCCTCTCACCTCGTCAGCACCGATACCAATCTTCCGCCCGACGACAGCGCGGGTGTCGCCTGTCTTCGTGATGTATTCCTGATCCACGACGCCCAGTTTGTGCGTGACGAGGTGGCGCTTCTGAAAACCGATGGCCGCTGCGCGCCATTCTTCCGGTGCTACCTCGCCGGACAAGTCTATTCCGAACAAGTCCAGGAAGGTCGTTTTCGAGCCTTCGAGATTCTGAAAGCTCATCTTCTCCATCCTGGCGGGGTTCCGGGCTCTATTCGCGTGGAGGCGGCATAGTTCACGCCCGAAACCGTCGAAGGCCGAAACGCAATCCTCCAAGGCATTCTCAATGAGTTTTTCAGCAAGGACTTTCTCCGCCCCCGCTGCCAAGTCCAACATCTTTCCGACCATCTCGAGGTTCTTGTCAAGAATCTGGAGCGAGTTGTGCTGGCCGCAGTCCGGACAAAAGGCGAAGACACCGTAAACCGAGTATCGGAGTGTGCAGTTGACGCAGACGACCTCGGTTTCGAGCTGCTCCTCCCTGTAATAGTGGATGGGTGTCGGGCGACCCGGCTTGACCTTCATCGAGATGCCTATGCCGAACGCGCCTTTCGGCTTGTGGTCGAACTCCAGTTTCTTGAGGTCCTTGTGGAGCGCGTCGGTAATCTTCCGCATGGCGACCGACTTGGCGTATTCGATCTGTTCCTTTGTCCAGAAGTGGTCGTGACCAGCGGTGTGACCACAGTACGGGCAGTGACACGGGAGCCCTTCGCCTTTGAGGCCCGTACCAAATTCGATCTTAAAGTACCCCTCGCAGTCCGGTTGCGGGCACTCGCGTCCGGTGAAGGCGTTCTCGTCCGCCGAGATCGGGATCGAAATGCTGTTGCCGAGTCGCCGAAGGTGATCCATCAGACGATCTCCAGTATCCGTTCGGCGTCCTTCACCTGCAGCTCGCCGGAGATGAACTTGGGCAGCAGCGTGTCGCGCAGGGCGGCGAGAGGCAGATCGGGATTGAGGCGCAGGAGCGCCTGGCACAGGCGGCCCTTCAGCACCACGTCGCGGTAGTTCGGCTCGCTACGCTCGGTGCCGAGCATGCCGGCCGCGATGTCGGGGCCGTGCAGGACGGCGTAACCGAGTGTCTCCAGCCACGCGAGGGCAGCTTCTTCGACGATGGATTCGGTGAAGTTGTCGCTCATCGCTTCTGATACCGCCAACGACTTGCGACGACTCCCAGCTGCTCTGCAGTAATACCTACGTTTTGCCAACCCTTGTCAAAGTCGATGTCGTTCGACCTTGGCAGCTGTTCGTCCGCCAGATCCCTGATCATGATTCGGGATGGAAGCATGGCCGCCTGCCCAACAAATATGGCCTCCTGCCGACGAAGTCCAGAAAGCATTTTCGTGAGGCCGGCCATCGAATCAGGAAGAATCCCTTTGACGTGTTCTCTGTCAGCATCGTTCGTGATGCGAAGCACGATCCACGAGTTACATTGCGACAACACGGTCGCCTCAACCTCGCTTGGGCGTTGTGACACCAGCATCAACCCAATGCCGTACTTGCGGCCTTCCTTCGCGATTCGCCTGATCGCACCCTGAGCTGCCCCGTATTGCGCCTCACCACTATTCGGCACGTATCGGTGAGCTTCTTCGCACACCAGCACGACCGGACTCATCGCCCGCTCTTCTGCGGTCTGCCAGACTTTTAGAGAGAAAAGGGTTCGAGCTATCGCGGCACTCGCAGTCCCTGCCACCTCGTTTGGCACTCCGGACAAGTCGACGATTCGCACCGGAACACCATCACCAAGAAACTGAGCCAACACATCCGTCATCGGGTCACCGGCTCCACTCCAAGGCTTCATCATGAACGCAAGCCGTTCGTCCTTCATGAGGGAGTCGAGCTTCCTCAGAACCTTGTTGTAGTCCTCGTGGTCCTTTTTGTTCTTGTTTTCTGGTCTCTGTGCATTGATCGCTCCGACGAGACCAGTCTCGTACTTCGCGCCATTGACCGCACCGAACTCATCCAAACCTGATGGCTCACCGAGAACGTATGGAATAGGCGCGTCGACAGTGAGTTTCGCCGCATCGAGCTTTAGAACATCCGCCGCGGACTTCAACCGCGCTGCGAGCAGTGCGTTCTTGACGATGTTGGACTGTGACGTAGCCGCGTACTCAGTTTTGCCAATCAAGAGCCCGATCGTTTCGTCTAGGTCCAACAGCCAATAGGGAAGAGAAAGAGTGCCCTCGTCCGTCGAGAGTCTCTTGTGGCCCTTGAACGCCTTGCCATATTCGTTGTGTGGATCGAGCACCACGATCTGCGGCTTCCAGTTCGCGTGCCCCGCGGCCGCGCCTCGTTCAAGAACGCTGTGAATAATCGCCGCAACCGCGCAAGACTTGCCGGCCCCAGTCGAACCGAGGACCGCAGTGTGCTTGCCGAGCAATTCATTCATGTCCGCAAAGCACGGCGCCCCGCCCGACCCAACGTGCTCGCCGAGCTGAATGACCCCGCCCTTCTTGTGCCCGTAGATGGAGCGCAATTCCGACTTAGGCGTGAGATATACCGTCTGTTGGGGCAAGGGATACGTCGCGACGCCCCGCTCGAAATCTAACTTCGTGGTGCCGGCCGCATCCCGGCTCCACTCGCCCTCCCCGAACAAGTCGGCCTCGACGACTCTCTCATCGGCTGAGGCTTGAGACACGATGCCGCG
>Ga0209317_1002307_pt1 | contig 14066 bp, 18 predicted proteins | sample RifGroB2_FD_183994 | JGI IMG/M metagenome (GOLD analysis project Ga0209317, IMG submission 183994) | Soil microbial communities from Rifle, Colorado, USA - Groundwater B2 (SPAdes) (version 2) | ecosystem: Environmental > Terrestrial > Soil > Unclassified | place: Rifle, Colorado | collected... | reverse complement strand
ACTCGCGGTGACCTCGGCGACCTTGGTGCTGGCGATGATCTTCTCGCCGCCGACGATCTCGATGATCCGGCCGCGCTTCAGGTGGATCTTGTCCCCTTCATCGGTGTAGAGAGCCACCTCGCCATTTTCCAGGGCAAGCCGGTAGCGGCGGTCGTCCGAGGCGCAGGCCACGAAGTGCCCCCCCTCCCGGATGATGATCAGCTCCGCCCCCTCCAGCGGCCGTGAACTGAAGCCGTAGTGCTGGAAGTACTCCCGGTTGTCGATGGTCTCCCCTCCCCTTCCGTAGGCGGAAAAGCGTTTAATGACCCCTTCAATGACGCTTCTGACAATCCCCCTGATCATGGCGCCACCACCAAGCCCGGAGGCCCGAGTTTGATATCGGTCCAGCTCCCCTCTTTGGTTTTGCGGAAGCGCCGGCTGGTGATGAGCAGGGTGCGGTTCACATTCAGCACCTCGTCCGTCACGGTGCAAAGCTTGTTAATGCCCCAGTTCACGCCGTTCTGGCTGTGCAGCGGTGCGACATAGGACAGGCTATAGCCATCATGGCGCTGTTTCTCCAGCAGCATGCGGCCGTGCAGCTCCGGGGTCTGGCTGTCGTTGTTAAGCGTGACCACCAGCGGTTTGTAGAAGGGGAAGTCCGGATCGTTGACGACTTTCTTCACGTTGACCTTCGTCGGGTCGCTGCCGAATTCGTCATGCCCCTGCACCTGGGAGACGACCGTGATCTTCGAATAGCGCCGGGAGATGTCGTCTATCTCCTCGCCGCTCTCGACGTTGTTCAGCTTCCCATCCCGGCGCACGTTGATGAAGAAGTCCGGCTCGCCGGTAATCCTGGGGCGACCGAAAATCAGGGTCCCGTCCGGCAGGGCGAACGGCATCAGACCACGGCTGGCTGCGTAGACGGCCAGGACCTCGAACACCGTCATGCCCGGCTCGATCTGACTGAGCTTTTGGGGAGCGTCCTTGAAGGTCGTCAGCGGGCTGTCAGCGGTCTTCTTCTTTCCCTTCCCCTTTCCCACCACGTCAGCCTGGTACTGGATGGCGGAGCGCTGTATCCAGGGGATCGACCGAATCAGCATCTCGGCCAGCTCGCTCACCTTCTTGCCCTGAATCGTCACGAACTGCTCGGCGTAGCTGTCGACCAGGAGCCCCATCAGGTCGCGCCCCTCGACGCTCAAGGTCGTGCCGCTTTTGCTGTGCTTCCTGGACGTCTTGTCGATGATGCCGGTCAGCTCCAGTTCCTTGTTGACGAACAGCTTGCACTGCATCCCGGCCTTGACCGGCGCCTCGGGGTTGGTGAGCTCCAGGGTGAACCTGTCAGCGGCCTGGTACAGATCCGCCTCGATGTCGTAGCTCTCGAAGTTCCCAATCCGGTGAAGCCCACTCTTCTGGTCGCCGATCTGGAGGCTTATGGTATCGCTCATAGCGTCACCCCCGCCGGGTTCATGTAGATCTGCAGCGAGCCCCCGGCGAAGTTGGGCCGGGGTATTCTGTTGATGGCCACGAGTCGCTCTGCGTAGTGGTAATCGAGGCCGTAGCGAAGGCAGACGATATGCAGCGGCATGGGGTTGTCTAGGGTGACGGTGATGATCTTCTCACGCTCCAACTTGATGATGTTGACGTGGTCCAGAAGGATGCGGGCCATCGCCTTCAGCGCAGTGATGTTGCGGCCACCCTCGCTATCGATGGCTTCCTGCAGCATGTCGCGGCTAATGAGTATGGACGCCTCCAGCTCGTTGACGGTGTAGACCGGCTCAGCCGAACGCTTTCTGTTTTTCCAGCCGGCGCAGCACCTGGCGCTGCTTTTCATCGGTCGCGTAATACTGGGCCACCGCGTGCGCGCCCTGGGTAGCGACGGCCGCCCGGATGCGGGCCTTCATCCGCGGCGAGAACGCAAACTGCGAGATGAGGTTATCGACAGCGCTCCGCAGGTTTCGCAAGAACCTGCTGGGGGCGGTGGTGGCGGTCTTGTACAGCGTGACGTAGCGGTCGACCATCCTGGCTATCGAACCGATGACGCGGCCGGGAAGCTTGGTGCCGTAGCTGATGGTGGAGATCAGGCTGTTCACTGGCTGGGTCACATCGTTCAGCGCCCCCTCGAAGGCGGCCACGGCAGCGTCGACCTGTTTTATCCAGGCTCGGGCCTTCTGGCTCACCCCGCTGAACTGCTCCAGGATGTCCTGCTCCGGGTCCAGTTCCTGGCTGGTGATCTCCGTCGCCTCGGCTCCCAGTTCATCCTGGGCTTCGTCCTCTAACTGCTCCATCTGCTCATCCTGTGCGTCGATCACAGCCTGATCGGCTGCGGCCTCGACGTCCTCATTCTCGCGCTCGTACAGGTCCTGGCGCAGCTGCTCGACGAAGGTGATGTCGACCTCGGCGGTCAGCTCGCGGTCATCGGCCCTGACGCTCACCCGCTCGATCATCCCTGACATGGAGCCGTACATCGGGTGTACCAGGTCGACCAGCGCCTTGTTTTTTAGATGCTTGACCAGCTCGATGTGGTCGTTGTAGGTGAGGTGGCTGCCATCGTCCCAGAAGTAGCAGCGGATGTTCACGGTGCGGGCCTTCTGCCCCATGTTCTCCAGCAGCGCGCCGTCCCTGTAGGGGATTTCGTGCCGGGAGATGGCGACCTCGAATTGATCGTCCAGGGTCTCGATCTCCAGATCGATCCCGTCTATGGCAGCGCTGAACAAGGTCATTACCAGGCCCTCGTGGTGGCCAGGGCATCCCATATGCTGCCCCGGTTGCTCTTGACGTCGGTGCGGGTGTTCATGTCGCTGACCTTGGTGAAGGCCCGGCCGAGTTCGTCGAAGTGCACGTCGATCTTGATTTCATTCTTGGGCTGCTGCTGGCGGCCGCCTATCCCCATCACCTCGTACTCGCGGGAGCTGCGCAACACAGTTTCAGCCCCCCAGCCGTTTTCCTTGGCCCTGTCACCTACATATGCGGAGACAAACGGCGCGGCTGCGACGGCGACCGGCAAGGCATAGGGGGCAGTCGCAGCCGCGAAAGCGACACCTTTCCCAAACGCTTTACCCATTCGGCCTGAGCCGAAAACCTTCGGGTTCGATGGTAGGTCTGGAACCCCTCCCGGCATGTTTCCTCCAGGCCAGTTAGTGACGAAGACCGGCGTGACACCAGCCGCGAGCTGCAATGCCTTGCCTTCAGCCACGCCGATAGCGGTCGAGCCCGACATGCTCCCGAGTTTCTTCTTCGCCCATTCGCCCAAAAGCTTGTTGCTACCCCGAGCAGCCAGATACGCGCCTCCAAGGATCGCGGCCGTTCCCCCGGCAATCTCCTTGCCGGACAGCTCCATGCCGCCGTTCTCCTTCTTGTCCAGCATGAAGGAGATCCAAGCCGCCAGCGCCTCATTGATCGGTTTGGCGAAGTCGTCTGCAGCCTCGCGCATGGTGTTCTTCAGGCGGCCGCTCGCGTCGATCAGGTTGCGGGTCGCCTCCTTGACGTCGCGCTTCAGCGTGCCGCCAGCCCCCTCGATCAGCCCCGCCATCCTGCCCACCTCGGGCAGGTTGTTCGACTGCAGCAGGGTCTTGATCCCCTTGATGGTGTCCAGGTCAGCCTTGCCGAATGCCGCCTGGACGAAGCTGTCGCGCTGGAGGTCGGTTTTCAGCGTGTCGTATCTCTTCTTGATTTCCTTCAGGACGTCGAGCGGATCGCGGCGCTTGCCCTTGTCGGAGTAGAACTTGATGCCGGTGCCCTTCTGGGCGGAGGCCATGTAGTTCATGTTGGTGAAGGTGCGCAAGGTGCTGTCGGCCAAGGTGGCCAGACGCTCCGGGTTACGCTCCACCTTCGACAGGGCCTCGATGAAGCCCAGCGTCTTATCGAAGCTCATCCCCGCCGACTGCGCGTTGACGCCGATGCGGGCGAAGATCCCGGAGAGGTTCTCAAGCTCGGCGTTCCCCAACCTGCCGGCGACGGTCATCTTGTCCAAGAGCTCCAGCGCCTGGCCCGGCTTGGCCAGGTCGAACTGAAACGCCTGGGCCGCCACCGTGAGCCCGGCGGAGAGGGTCTCGGCCTTCGCGCCGGTGACGGCCATGGCGATGTTCACGCCGTCGAGGGTGCTTTTAGCCTCGCCCATGTTGAGGCCGGACTGCACCAGGGCGTTGAAGCCGTTCTTCAGGCTCTCGACGTCCTGGCCGCTCTCCTTACCCATGCGGAAGAGGTCAGAGCGCAGCAGCGCAATTTGGCCGGCGCTCTCGCCCGCCGTCTGGCCGATCTGGGTCAGATCCTTGTCGAGCTGGGCCGATACGCGCATTTGCTGGAGCGCACCGATGGAGATGCCGAGTCCGGCGAGCTTCCCCTCGATGCCGCCCAGCGCCCCCTTCAGGGAGCTGAGCTCCCGCTTGGCCCCCTGGGTGAAGCGGGAGACGGCCGTACCCGACTCGCCCATCTCGCGCTTGAGACCGCTGGCATTCGCCAGTATTTGCAGGAACAGCTTCATGTCAGCCATTGCGCTTCTTCCTTACCTTCTGCTTCTTCGGTTTCGGGTCGACGATGTCCTGGTAGTTCAAGAGGAGGCTGTCACCCTCGGCCAGAGGCATATCGAGCACCTCGGCCCAGGGAACGCCCAGCTTCAGCAGGGCCAGCTGCTGCTTACGTTGTGGGGAACTGAGCGTTTCGAAACTCGCTCCTCCGTTGGTCCAGAGTCATGATCGCGTTGGCCACGGCGTCGCCGTCCTCGCCCTCCAGGTCGAGCACCATGTCCGGCGTGAGCTTTGCGATGCCGGCAACAGCGATCCGCTTGGAGATGACGGCCGCGTCGTAATAGGCCGGATCGTTGAGGAGATCCTTGTTGATGGTCGGATCGTTGGCCAGCTCCAGGGTGTGGCGGAAGGTGCGCTCCTTCAGCACGAAGTCGCGGCAGAATTCGCCCTGGTCGTTCTTGATGCCGTAGGGGAAGGTCCCGGTCTGATCCATGGGTTACTCCTCCGTCCTGGTACCGGCGGCGAACTCGATGGTCTTCACCACCTCCTTGTCGCCGTCGAACTTGGCCTCACCGATGGAGAGGCAAGCTACCTCGCCGAAGCTGATACGACGGCCGTTCTCGTAGTCGATGGTAACGGTGCCGTCCTCGACCCCTTCGAAGTCGAACTCGGGCTTGTCGGCCGGTACCACGTAGTCGACGCTGAAGAGGTGACGGCCCTTGACCTTCAGGGTGCCAGTCGTGTTCATCAGGTTGACGGTCTTCTTGAAGACGCGCTCCTTCTCGGTGAAGGCGTTGAAGTCTTCCAGCTTCTCGCTGTTGATCTCCAGGGTTATTGAAGCGATGTATCCTTCCATTTAAGTCTCCTTGAAGGCGGATTAAAGAATCAGGTCGATGCGGCCGGCTGTGACGTGCAGGCCGTTCACCACGTCGGCCGGGATGCGGATGTTGACCCTGTTGGGGTCCTGCTCATCCCGCTCCACAGTCACGCCGGAGCGGTTGGCCGCCACGTTCTCCCATATCTCCAGGCGCTCCAGGCGGTTCATCACGTCGAGCACCTCGGTACGGATGCGGGCCGGGGTTTTGGCAGAGAGCTTCGCCCTGGGGAAGCGCAGCAGCAGGCGCTCCCGAACCGCGCGGCGGCCGTAATCCAGGGAGTCGATGGTGGTGACATCGAGGAGGCTTATATCCGGCACCCCGGCCAGGTTCTCGACATAGGTGGTGATGGCCCGCACGATCTGCACCTGCTGGCCCGGTCCGACCTGCAGCGGTGCCACGCCGTTGGCCAGGGCGCTCTCCTGTTCCTGGCGGGTCAGGCGCTGGGCCTCCGCCGGTGCCGCGATCCCCTTCAAGGGGAGGTAGTTCAGCGGGCGAGCCGGGTCCGACTCGGAGGCTCGTACTGCGGCGAAAGCGGCAGCGATCTCATAGGACGGCGAGCGGGTACCGCGCAGCAGAGGCCCCACGATGCGGCCGCTGTTGATGCCGGTAGCCAGGGTGATGGCGCTGGCCAGGCTGGTGTCGATGGCGTAGTAGCCCACACCGGGGCGCTGCTCGATGGCGCCGGAGACGGCGTCGAGGTGATCGCGCAGGGTGGCCAGGCTGGTGGCGTCGTTGTAGGGGGTGACGACCAGGCTGTACTGGCTGGCGTACACCTTGTCCAGGGCGTCCTGGATGTCCGGGTCGATGGTGCCGCCGGCCATGGCCACTACGGCGACGGTGCTGCCGATGCCGGGGGTGATGGTGGCCTCCAGGTCGAGCTGGTTGGCAACCGTTCCCTTGTTCCTGGCGGTGAGAGTCACCACGCCCAGGGCGGCGGCCGCCGTCACCGGGAGGTCGGCCAGGTTGTTCACGGCAGCGGCCAGGGCGGTGGCGATATCGGCGACTGCGGCGCCATTGGCCACGGCCACCTCGATCTTCTCATTGCCGATGTAGAGAGAGAGGACACCGGAGCCGGTCGCGGCGTTGGCGATGGTGATGGTGCCGGTGGCTGCCGCCCCTGCCCCGTCATCGAGAGCGCAGACGGTGAGGTCCAGGTAAGGGTTCGCGCGAAGGGCCGTCATCACCATGCGGTGCACCAGCGAGCCGCGACCGAAGTAGGTTGCCGCGTCGGCGCTGCTGTAGACGCGGGTGGGAAGGAGCGCAGCCACGGTGCCGGCGGCGAGGCGCTGGGCAACGATCAGGGTCGGCTGCACGTTGGCGGGGAGCGAGCTGACGGCCAGAGTCGTGTTGAACTCGAAGTAGGCGCCGGGCTTGCGGATCGTGCTGGGGATGCTGTCGAACATTATGCCTTACCTCCGGTTTTCTTTTCCGGCTCCGGGACGATGGACAGGGAGCCGTCGTCAATGAGGCGGCGGTAGTAGGTGCTGTCGGTTACCGGCGTCCCCTTCTCCGAGTCGGTGATGTGGCGGCGGGGATTGTCCTCGGAAGGGCAGATCTCGCCAGGCTTGGTCTTTACCAGGATCTGGGCCATTGGGTTAAATCTCCATTAAACGGTGGTGGTCAGGGTCTCCGATGCGTCAGCGGTGTCGTCGCCGGGCTTGAGCATGTAGGTCAGGCTCATGGTTATCAGGTCGTTCACCTCTTCCTCTTCCTGTTTCTTTATGTAGAAGGCGGTGCTGAACTCGATCAGGTACTCGATCACCCCGCCGTTGTATTTCTCCTCGGTGGTCACGTCCCTGAAGCGCTTGGGCTGAAGCTCCTTTATGTCCAGGTCGAGCTTCTGACCGATCAAAAGCCCGATGATTCCCTTGCACAGCGGATTGATACCTTTGCGGCGAGCTTCCTCGCTGTTCATGTTTTTGAACTTGACCAGGACGCTGACAGTAACGTCTTGGCGCCAGGACCCGGCAACCTTCTCGAAGGTCCCCTCCAGGACGGCGACAGCCACCGCGTGGGAAGTCAGAAGTTGCTTGGTGTCTTTCTGGTTTGCACCGGTCTTCAGCTCGGCGATCCGGGAGGTTATCCGGTCCAGGACGGCTTCCTCGATGGCGGTGATCATCTAGAGCCCCCTCATCTTGTCGCGGCTGAAGAGCCGGGGGCTGCTGGTGATCACCGGGCTCTGCTGGGGTTGAACCGGGGCGGTTGCGGCCACCTCGCCCAGCTTGACCATGCCCCTGGAGATGTCCTTCAGGAGCGCGACCCCGTTGTTCCTGTTTGCATCCCGGACCTCCGGCATCACTTCGACGCGCCTGGCGTACAGGTGGTAGATGGCCAGGTCGACGGAGATCTTCTTGATCACGGCGGGAACGACCGCAAACGGCACGGTGTACTTGGTGCTGCAGTAGCCGTCTATCTCGCTGTCGGCTTCGGTGATGGCCGCGTCGACCTTGACCTGGTCGATCTCGCCGAGACCGTCATCGTCGGTCAGCTGCAGGAGCGTCTCCTCCGGGAGCTTGGCCTTTATGTCATCGAGCGTGCTGTACATCTGGTACCTCGTGAGTTGTTTAAAAAGGGTGCGGGGCTGCCCCCGCACCTTTGCGCTTCAGCTAATCGGCCCGGCTATGCCGGTGCCAGTTCCGCCCTTCTCTTCGCTATGGCATCCAGCACGCCTTTGCGATCCTCTCCTTCTGCCAGCGCATCGAGCGCCTCGATGGTTGCGGCGGCCTGCACCTGGGCGACACTGGTGGGCACGTTGGGCCTGGTGTCCTTCGGGGCGGCCTCTACGATCAGTTCCACGACCAGCATGGGCTCGGCCTGAAGTACCGCCAGCTCCTGTTTGCTGAAGCGGTCGTCAGGGTATTGGGTGGGGGTGGCCGAGTGCGCGATGCCACCGCGCCTGAAGCCGTCCTGTTTCGATGTGATCCTGATCATGCAGTACTCCTCTCTATCGGGATGGGTGGGGCACGGTCACCCGTGCCCCTGTCAGTTACGCCACGCTGCCGTCGCTGCCGTAGGCCAGCTGCCAGAAGCCGTAGCCGCCGGCCGCGCGGGCCTCGGCTCCGAACTTGAACTTCTTGCGGCTGAAGACATCGTCGGCCTGCGGATCGGTCTGCTGCACGAAGACGGGCTTCTTGCGTTCCTGGTAGATGAACGGCTTGACCGGCTTCGTGGTGTCCAGCAGGAACCAGGCGTTGTCATCGGTGAGACGGGTCTCGCAGACGACCTCGCAGCACCCCTTGTAGGGGTTGGGCTTGCCATCTTCCAGCCTGTCGTTGATGCACAGGACGTTGGCGATGTCCAGCAGGGCCGGCGGCACCAGCAGGACGTTCGGGGTGATGTTGAGCGGCCGCCCTTCGTTGTCTTTGAACTTCATCATGGCGATGCGGGCTGCGCCCAGGGAGGCGATGGCGCCCGCCTGGGTGGCTGCCGAGAGCTTCTTGGTCCCCTTGTTGGAAACGCTCTGCACTACGCCGTCCTTGTCGGTCACCGGATGATCGGTATCGATGAAGTACTGCCCGTCGTAGCACTTGTTGATGAAAGCGCCGTTTTCCAACTCAGCGACAATCTCATCAGGAAGCTGCTTGGCGGAGAAGCCGGCGCCCTGCGCCTGGGGTGCGTAGATGCCGAGTTCGTCATCCTCGATGTCGTTGCGGTCCACTTCGACCGTGGCTTCCCAGTCATCATTGGTGACCGTGTAGCTGAAAGCCTCCAGCGCCTTGGCCATCTTCTCCCCCACCCATTTGCGCATGCGGGGGAAGTTGGCGAGCCACTTGTAGTCGTTGGTCTTGCTGGTCGAAGGCACCAGCATGGCTACCTTCTGCCAGTTACTAGGTGCCGACTCGAAAGCCTTGTTGAAGAGCGTCTTCAGGTTGAGGAATACGTTCTGCAGCGCGGCTGCATTGACGATCATGCCAGCCATGCCAACAAAGGGCAGGCCTTCGTTTGCGCGCCCTGCGGTGATGACATCGGCGGCATAGGCCGGTGCCAGCAGCACGGCTAGGGCGAAGAGCCCGGCCAGGGTGAAAAAGGTACAGATCTTCTGCTTCATTTGTGCCCTCCTTAAAGGCGATGGTTGATGACGGTTACTGTACCCAGACGCCGTCGCTGTCGATGCCGACCACCTTGCCCGCTGCCGATTGGGTATTGCCGCCGGCATTGGACTTGGAGACCGTGTCGTCGTCCACGATGTAGCAGGTCTTGCCCAGTTCCGCCTGGGTCACCGCGTCCCCGGCGCTGTTCTTCCACTTGAACGCCTTGCCGCGACGAACCAGGATGGTTTTGTCTCCGTCCGCGCCGCCGGTGTTGTCGACGAACTCCTCGGAGCGGCCGAGGTAGGTGAGGGTGGTGGCGGTGGCCCCCTTGGTGCCGTAGCCGGTGGCATTCGCCGCCACGATGCCCCCTGCGAAGATCTTGGTGTTTGCCGCCACCGGGACGGAGATCAGCTCGCCGTCCTTATGCGGGGTGTTCCTGTCAGCCGTCAAAGCCATGTTGAAGCCTCCTGTAAACTAGAGTGAAGGGTGGATTAAGCGCCGCCGTACTTCTTGATGTCCTCGGCGGAGTTGCCGAACATCTCCGCAACCTTCAGTTGCTCAGCGTTGAGCGCGGTGCCGGGGTCTTTGGGCAATTTGCCGTCGAGGCCGCTGTCGGGCGCGACGACCGGTGCGGCGTTGACGAAGGCCTTGAAGCGATCCAGGCCGCCCTTCTCGCGGCAGGCCGCTACGTGGTAATCCTTGGTCGCCGGGGTGATCTTGCCGGCTGCCAGTGCCGCATCGATCTCGGTATTGATGGCGGTCTCCAGGCTGTCCTTTTTGATGCCAGCCAGCGTAGCCTCGGCGGTGGTGGCGCGGTTCAGCGCCGTGTCGTAGTCGGCCCTGGGGACAAACCTGTCCAGGGACGGGTTCTGCGCCTGGTTCAGGGCGGTGGCATGCTCAGTCTTCATCTGGGCGATGCGGTTCAGGGCTTCGAGGAAGGTGGCGGTCGCCGGGAGGCCGAGCGACGCCAACAGCTGCGACAGTTCCATGTTTAACTCCTTCTGGTGTTGGGCTCTGTTGAGCGCGTTGAGGTAGAGGTTCGGGGTATTGGTCAAGCCGCAGGAAACGATGCGGAAGATCCGGTTGGTCTCGATCTCGAAATGGAATACCGGGCTGATGTAGCGGTACTCCTTTGAAGCTATGGACGCTGCACCGTCGTTGGTCCATTCCACCCGTCCCCAGATGGCGCCGTCCCGGATCTCCATGGCCTTGATCCAGCCGGCGGCCGGAGACCTGTCACCGTTGGGGGCCTTCAGCTGGGTCGAGTGCTCCCAGTCAATGGGGAGATCTTTTCCATCGGCAGCGAAGGCCGCGAGGATCATCTCGGGCCGGTCGTTGATCCAGGTGCGGCCGTCCCGGCCGGTGATGACCTGGCCGGCGGGCAGAAGCTCGATCCACTCGGGCAGGTTGCCCCCGTCGACCGCCGCGATCTCGAAGTTGAGGGCCATGCAGTTGCCAGGCTGGGCCGAGCAGAGTGCCGTTGCTACCAGCGCCCCTACCCTTCTGTCGTCATCTACAACCAAAATTCTCATCGTCTCACCTCGCTGTGCGTTCGCACAGTACATGTGTCAGCGGCTGTTGTCGTTTGCGGTACCGCAAAAAAGACAGTGCCGGTTTTCGGAACCGCATTAAATCCATCTTTAAAAATCGCTACAGCCGGTTCCCCGCCCCCCGCCCCACCCCTACTACCCCCTAAACGGCTACAGGGCATTTTCGGCGCTCTCAGCGGGCAAAGGAATCCTCGATGATCTCCATGATGACCTGCCGGTCCTCATCCGAGAATCCGAGGAAGGGCCGGGCCGGTATTTTGGGGTCATAGCTTCTCACTTGTGCCCAAACAGGGAACCTCAGCTTCTTGCCGTATGCGGTTGTCACTGTACGTTTATGTTCGGGCATCTTGTCTCTTCCAAACTGATGCGTTGCTGCATAGGCTTTGGTGTTACCTACTCTCAGTCCGTTATTCCGGACTGAGTAGCTTACGTCATCTCTCAGGCCGGAACTTTCAGTTAGGATCTTTGTGTGCTTCTTCCTGTTCTTGGTCGACTCTTTTAAAGCCGCCCACTTCACCCCGGCCGGATCCACCTCTTTGGTGAACCGCTCCTGGGTGGACTCGACCAGGTACAGACCGATGTTCTTCAGGCAAGGGTGCAGGTTGCCAGCCCTCTGCTCCAGGCGCTGCAGCTCGCGCCGGATATCGCGGTCGTCGATCTTGGATATGACGGTGGCGGTGCCGGCCATTAGAGTCCCGCCTCCGCCCTGACCATCGCCTGCAGCTCTTTGGGCACCCCTGCTATCATCGTCTCCATGATCCGCTTGCGGTCCTCTTTCGGCGACCGGCCCGGCGTGTAGTCCCAGCCTGGGTCGATACCGTTCGGTATGGTCTTCACCTCCCCGGTCTTCTTGTTGAGCCACTCATAGGTGCCGTCGGCGGGCCGCTTGCTCATGACCAGGTCCCGGCGCTTCATATCGCGGTCGCTGAGCGCCACGATGCGGCATTTGCACCCCCAGCCGTTCGGCGTAAAGTGGCTTTCCCACCAGGGGTCCGTTGCGGGGAGGACGGTGCCGCTCCAGGCGAGGTGCGGCAGGCGCGGCCGGATGCTGTCGCCGTGCTGATAGAGCCAGTTGGGGCGGTAGGCCAGCACGTCCGGGTCGGTCATCTGCTGGAAGCGCCCGGCCTGGTAGGCTGTGCGGACGTTGGTGCTGTAGATCACCTCGGTACGCCAGCCGCGCGTGCCCTTGTAGCCCCAGCCGTGCTTGGCCACGATCTTGTCGAACTCCTTGCGGAAGGTCTCCAGGGTGGTCCCTTCGGAGATCGCCGCGTCGATGGCGGTCTGGAAGTCAGTCAGCAACTCGGCCTTTGTCGCGCCGGCAACCATGAAGCCGAAGTCGTGTTCGTTCTCCAGCAGATCGTTCCAGCGCTCGGTCGGGATCTTCACCTTTGAGCGGAAGAAGGTGATCGCCTCCTCGAACGGCAGGCTGCCGTATTCGGCACTACTCGCCATCGAGCACCTCGGACCGGCCGGCCAGGTTTGCGCAGGTGAAGGCGTTCATCATAACCGTCCCCAGGGCGGCGCTGTCCATCTTCGGGTAAAGCTCGAAGAGCTGGTCGCGGATCTCCTCCAGGGAGCCGCCGGTCATGAAGAGCTCGCGCACCTGGTCGATCATGGCGTCCATGGCGGCGGCCGCTTCCCGGGAAAGCCGGGCGGCGAAGACGTCGGCCGCGTCCGGCTGGTCTGCTTCCTGGTTCAGGGCGGTGGCGCAGTGCGGGCAGTTGTGCCCCTGGTGGTTCAGCGCCGCACCCTTCCCTGCCGGCGCCTGCGGTGCAGCTGCGGGTAAGCCGAGCAGGTCCTCGGGTTTCGCCTTCGGGTCGGGATCCGGGAGGTTCAGCTTGTCCCGCACCACACTCTGCTCTACCTTGAGGCCCAGCGGCACCAGCTCCTTCAGGGCATTGGTGAGCGCCGCGATGTCCTCGGGCTTCTTGATGTAGAGCTCAAGGGTCGGGTACACCTCCTGCGGCCCGAAGTTGAGATCGACGAAGGGGCGGATCAACTGCAGGTTGAGCGTCTCCTCCAGCTGCTCGGCATCGCTCTCGGTGATGTCGCCGCGCACTTCGTCATGCACCTTGGCCTGCGCCTGGCTGGAGCCGTCGTCTGAGGTCATGGTTTGCCCCAGCACGGCCTTGCTGGTTTGCCTGTCGTTCCACTCCGCCAGTCCCTGGAACAGCTTCTCGCCGCCGGTGGCCTGGGCCGCTTTCTCAAACTCGATCTTCATCGAGTCGGGCAGCACTGCGGCGGCGTCGCTCCCTATGTTGGCCACGGCCGTCTTCAGGATCCGGATATCTTCCGGGGTTGCACTGGTGCCGTACTTGCCGATGCGCAGCGGCATTCCGAAGATCTCAAGGAAAGCCAACCAGTCCTTGAACGTGTACATTTTTGCCATATAGGACCAGGCGACGAGCCGGGCCAGGCCGCCACGGATCGGTATGCCGCTCTTGATCTTGGGCAAGTGAACGATGAACTTGTAGGGTGGTAGCTCTACGCCATCGACCATGTCGGCTTCGTCCAGCAGGCGCACCTGCGTCCGGCTCACCCGGTCGAACACGAAGAACCGCGGATCGCGCCACTTGTAGGCGCGCGGGAACCACCGCTTGCCGGTCATGTCCCACTCGATCTCGACGACGGAGTAGCCTTTGCCCAAGGCGTCCAGCAGGTCTTCGAGCAGCGCCTTGAAGCCGGCGCGCTTCACCAGCTCGCGCACGGCGTCGGCTATCTCCACATCTTTGGGAGTGTTGCTGGCAGCCTCGATCTGGGTCGGTAACTTCTTGACGGCCCGCTTCCTGGTGGAGAGCACACTGGCGTAGTGCGGTTCCTTCTCTTCCATCTCCTCGGCCAGGGTGAGGTAGTCATGGGCGTCGCCGTCGACGGCTCGCTGCAGCAGGCTCGCCATGCGCTCGGGTGTCACCCCGGACGCCACGGTATTGGTGAACAGGGTACGGACGCCGGTGAGGCTCGGTGCGGCCACCTCTTTGGTGAGGTCCTCTTTTTTCACAAGCCTTTTAAAGGCGTCATAAAGGTGGCTTAGGAAAGCCATTACCATGCTCCTTTAGTGCGGCCGAAGCCGGCGGTCAGCTTGAGCGGCCGGGGTAGATCCTTGATGGTGTCGGCGGTGATCCGGTGGCAGGCATAGGTCACGTCTCCACCCGTCGCCGCGTTGAT
>Ga0209317_1002306_pt1 | contig 14071 bp, 13 predicted proteins | sample RifGroB2_FD_183994 | JGI IMG/M metagenome (GOLD analysis project Ga0209317, IMG submission 183994) | Soil microbial communities from Rifle, Colorado, USA - Groundwater B2 (SPAdes) (version 2) | ecosystem: Environmental > Terrestrial > Soil > Unclassified | place: Rifle, Colorado | collected... | reverse complement strand
AGCGAAGAAATGTTTAAATACCTGCATAATTATTCGCCTTATCACACCATTAAAGAAAATGGCAACTACCCTGCAGTACTTGCAACAACAGCCGATCACGACGATCGTGTAGTTCCGGCTCACACGTTTAAATACATGGCTCGCCTTCAGGAATTAAACAGCAAAAACAAGCTGCCGCTTTTGGTGCGCATCGATGCCAAAGCTGGTCATGGCGCCGGAAAGCCAACTGCCAAGGTAATTGAAGAATATACCGACATCTGGTCGTTTGTATTTTATCATTTGGATATGAAAATGTAATTGCCTGCGACTTCGTTGGGGCAGTGCGGATTGACTTCAAGTCAAATTCCTGCACTAATAACCCATTAAAAAGTCATTTCAATTAGCACAAAATATTGTACTTTTAAAATCCCGGAAAATAATCTCCGGGATTTTTTTATGTCCTGATTATGAGCTTAAACTATTTGGTGATTGAAGGAAATATAGGCGCAGGCAAAACGACACTCGCGCAAATGATCAGTAAAAAATACCAGGCGAAACTCGTTTTGGAGCAATTTGCCGACAATCCGTTCCTGCCAAAATTCTATGCCAATCAGGATCAGTATTCATTTCCCCTCGAGATGGCTTTTTTGGCAGAGCGTTACAATCAGCTGAACCGCGAACTAAGTCATTTCGACCTGTTTAGTACGTTTACCATTTCGGACTACTATTTTATGAAATCGCTTATTTTTGCTCAAAACACGCTACAGCCAGACGAGTATAATTTGTACCGACAGTTCTTTACCATTATTTATGACAAAATGCCAAAGCCCGATTTGTATGTTTACCTTCACAAGGATACCGATCTGCTTTTGAAGAATATTGCTCTTCGCGGGAGAAATTACGAAACATATATTACCAAAGAGTACCTCGAAAAAATCACACAGGGTTATTTTGGCTATTTTAAGCAGCAAAATGACATTCCGGTTTTGGTAATCGATACGAATGGTATAGATTTTGTAAACAAGCCCGAAGATTTTGAAAAAATAGACAATTTAATATTTAACAAGCAATATAATAAAGGAATAACAAGATTGTTTTTGTGAAAAATCGTATCCGAAAAGCGGCTTTCTGCTATGAGACATGGAAAAATAATGCTATTTTTGGGCACATTAACAGAATTTAATACAATTTCAAATTTAATATCGACACATTATGAGACGCATTAACTTAAAACCACTTGCTCTTTTTGTTTTGGCAGCTGTACTGTTTAGCAGCTGTGCAAGTTTGCAGAAAATGAAGAAGAATGCAAACCTGATTGACTTTAAAACCACTCCTGAAATTCTTGAGACACACGCCGGAAATGTTGACCTGGCGATCGACGGAAAATTCCCAGCTAAGTACTTTGCCAAAAAAGTAACGCTGGTAGCAACTCCCGTTTTGAAATACGACGGTGGCGAAAAAGCTTTTGAACCTGTAACACTTCAGGGCGAAAAAGTAAAAGCCAACAACAAAGTGATTACCCTGTCGGGTGGCGGAAGCTTTGCCTACAAAGATGCAGTTCCTTATGCCGAAGCGATGCGTGTATCGAATCTCGAGCTTCGGATTACCGCTTCACAAGGTGCCAAGAGTGTTGATTTCGCACCAATTGCACTGGCAAAAGGTGTAGTTGCAACATCAACTTTGGTTGTTAACTACCCAACTCCAATTATTGGCGTTCAGCGCGAAAAAAACACCACCGGGAAATACGATCCAAACATCGACGCTTTCCAACGTATTGTTCCTGATGAATATACTGCTGATATTCTTTACCTGATCAACAAAGCTGAAATTCGTCCTAGTGAATTAACTAAAGGCGATATTGCAAAATTGAATGAATATAATAAGGCAATTGCTAAAGATCCAAAGAAAAAACTGAAAAGTATGGAGGTTTCTTCTTACGCTTCACCCGACGGAGCTTTGGATTTAAATACTAAACTGGCCGAACAGCGTCAGGCAGCTTCTTCAAAATTCTTAACCAAAGAATTGAAAAAAGCTGAAGTTGAAGCAGAATTTAAAACCAAATTCACCCCTGAAGATTGGGATGGTTTCAAAGAACTGATGGGCAAATCAAATATTCAGGACAAAGAATTGATCCTTCGTGTGCTTTCGATGTACACCGATCCTGAAGTTCGTGAACGCGAAATCAAAAACCTTTCAGCTGCTTTCACAGGAGTTGCAAGCGAAATTTTACCACAGTTACGTCGTTCAAAATTCACCACCAGTATTGAGCTGATTGGAAAATCAGACGAAGAAATTGCTGCTTTGGCCGATTCAGATCCTTCGAAACTGAATCCTGCTGAATTGCTTTATGCTGCCACTTTAACCAAAGACCTGAACAAACAACTGGCTATCTACAATTCGTTCATGAAGATTTATTCGAACGACTGGAGAGGTTTCAACAACGCCGGAATGGTTTTGGTAAAACAACAAAAATATGCTGATGCAAAAAGCTTGTTCGAAAAAGCTGAAAAGTTGAACAACAATGAGCCAATCATTAAAAACAACCTGGGTGTATGTGCATTGAAAGAAGGCGATTTGGCAAAAGCTGAAGTTTTATTCGGAGCTGCTTCGGGTGCCGGCGATGCTGTAAACAACAACCTTGGTATTTTAAGCATTATTAAAGGCGACTATGCAAAAGCTGTTAAATACTTCAACGACTCTGATTCACCAAACACCGGTTTGGCTAAAATTCTTGCAGGCGATAACAACGGAGCATTAAAATCGCTTGAAGGTTGTACCTGGGAAGGTTGCTACTGGAAAGAATACTTTAAAGCAGTGGTTGGAGCTCGCACAGCAAAAGAAAACCTGATGTACGAAAGCCTTGCAACAGCTATTAAAATGAACCCGGAATTGAAAAAAACAGCAGCTACTGATATGGAGTTTGCCAAATATTTCGACGAAGCAAAATTTAAGGAAATCGTAAAATAATCGAATTCAAACTGATATTTTGAAAGAGCGGTCCGAAAGGGTCGCTCTTTCTTTTTCCTCATAGTATGTAAAAGCCACTTCTCCTGAAAATTGATTAATACCGACAAATGGCAGTTTTTTTCAGTTTCTTTCAAACGATCTTTGTTGCTCCAGATTACAGAAATATTTATCCGGAATTTGCATCATCGCAACATCAAACAGCAATGAATTACAACAAGCTATTTTCAAAAATATACAACGGACTGGAGATTTCAGAAGATCAGGGGAAGGTCGCATCTTACATTCCTGAATTGCAAAACGTAAATACAACGAAGTTTGGAGTACATCTTACGACTTTAAAAGATCATCATTACAGCTTTGGCGATTCCGACGAAAAATTTTCGGTACAAAGTATCGCCAAAGTGCTTGCGCTGGTGCTGGCTTATAAGCTTGAAGACGAGAAATTATGGGAACGAGTGGGTGTCGAACCTTCAGGAACTCCATTCAATTCGCTTGTTCAGCTTGAATACGACCGGGGAATACCCCGGAACCCGCTGATAAATGCCGGAGCGCTGGTGATTTCTGACATTTTAGTCAGCCACTTTGAAGAACCCAAAAAGCAGTTTATCGAGTTTGTACGAAAAATTTCAGGAATACAGGAAATTGACTATTCGTCAAGGATTGCCGATTCGGAAAAGTCGGTTGGATTTACCAACGCAGCACTGATTAATCTGATGAAATCGTTTGGAAACATCAGAAATGATATTGATGATGTGCTTGATTTCTATTTCAATCTCTGCTCAATAGAAATGACCTGCAAAGAACTTTCACGAACTTTTCTTTTTCTGGCTGATTATGGCGTCTGCCCTTATACGAAAGAACGGATTATCAGCACAAGCAAGTCGAAGCGAATAAACGCCATAATGCAATTGTGTGGTTTTTATGATGAAGCCGGAGAATTTTCCTTCAAGGTTGGATTGCCGGGAAAGAGTGGTGTCGGTGGCGGAATCATAGCCATTCATCCAAATAAATACAGCATCGCGGTTTGGAGTCCCCTTCTGAATAAAAAAGGCAATTCAATTCGGGGAATGAAATTTCTGGAATTGTTTACTACCGAAACGCAGGCTTCAATTTTCTAAGTGCCTCTTTATTTCCCGGCAAATTTTTCAACCTCACTGAAAACCCTTAAAAGGTTACCTCCCCATATTTTGCGGATTTCTTTTTCGGTGTATCCTCTCCGGAGCAATTCGCGGGTAATGTTCGGAAACTGGCTCACATCGGCACAATCGCGCAAGCCGCCGCCGCCATCGAAATCGCTGCCAATTCCCACATAGTCAACGCCCACCAGATTTTTAACGTGATCAATATGGTCAACCATATCTTTTACCGTTGGAAGTAGTTCCGGATTCATTGCTTCCACTTCATTCCATTCTTTCGATAAAGCTTCGCGCTCGGCTTCGGTCATTTTTCCCGCTCCTTCACGGTATTTTTTCATAACCTGTTTCATTCTCGTGAATTTGACGGAAGTTGTATCTGGTTCCTTAATGTAGTCGTCCAACAGGCAAATCTGAATCACCCCGCCTTTTTCGGCAAGTTTTTTAATCATCTCGTCGGTCATGTTTCTGTTATGTTTTGCCACTGCCCGAACCGAGCTGTGCGACGCAATTACCGGAGCTTTGCTAAGCTCAACAGCATCGAAAAACGATTTGTCCGAAGCATGAGAAACATCGACCATCATTCCCAGGCGGTTCATTTCGGCAATTACCTGTTTGCCAAAATCGCTCACTCCGTTGTGCTCGGCAGGCGCGGCATCGCTCGACGAGTCGCAAATATCGTTGTGGTACGAATGGCAAAGCGTGATGTAGCGAACTCCTTTTTTGTAATATTCTTCTACTCGGTTAATATCTTTTGCCAGCGGAAATCCGTTTTCCATACCAATGTAAACAGCCCGTTTCCCGGTTTTTTCGATGTTGGCCAAATCGCCTGCTTTTAGCGCCAGTGTTGCAAAATCACTATTGAGACTGACCGCCAAGTGGAGCGAATCGATCATTTGATAGGCAATGGAATAGGCTTTCGAATAATTTTCTTCGGTGCGAGGTTTTTGCCCGGTGAACGCAGCAAAAAACATGGCATCCAGTCCGCCCGATTTCATACGCGGCAAATCAACGCGGCTTTTGGGCGACTCGTGTTCGTCTCCAATGTTGAAGCCCGGTCTAATCATAAGCATTGGAGTATCGCAATGCGTATCAACAGTCAGGCATTTATCGTGAATACGTTGTACTTTCTTTTCGGTATTCTGCTTGTTTTTCACTCCTGAAAAGCTCATCAAGATGCCTGAAATCAGGCAAAGAGTAAGGGTTCTGGTCATCATTGGTTTTGGTTAATTTTCAATTTTTAAGTTTCAAATGTAGCGAAAAATAGGAAAGGGTATTAAGTCATTCGTGGGTTCTCACTTTTTGAATCTTTAATTGATAACAACCCATTTCCCATCTTTATCAGATCCAACACGTTGAATAATATTATCTTCTTTAAGTTTCTTTAAATGATATTCAATACCCTTTTCTGTAATGTCAATCTCTGATGCCAGTTCATTTATGGTGATACTACTGTTTGCTTTAATTAAGCGAACAATTTTCTCCCTAGTTTTCTCCCTAGTTTTCTCCCTAGTTTCTTCCAAATTATCTTTACGAAAATCTTTCTCTGGCCGATTAAAAGTAACTGTAAACATCCCTTCTGTTTTAAATTCAGGCGAAGGAAGTCCGCTTTTCTCAATTTCGTTCCGAATTCTACCGATTCCCGAACCAATTTGTTCGACCATGTGAATACGCTCAAACAATCCGAATATTAAAGGATTCCGACTATGACTCTTCGTCCCAAAATCTTTTGGACTTATTGCACTCACCAAACCTCCGGGATTGGTAATCACCACCCGGTCTGTAAATAATTCAATCGTAATTCGTGCACCTTTATCGTAATAATCGCGATGGGACAGAGCATTGATAATGGCTTCTTTAAAGGCAGTTTCAGGAATTTCCCAAATTTCATCCCGCGGACCTGAACCTTTTATTTCGTAACGAATATTCAGTTTCCCTTTTAACCATTGCATGGCCAGATGAAACTGCTGCATTAATGGTCCGCCATAAACCTTATCGTCAATGATCTGGTTTTTATTGGTACTTTCAAATGCGACACATCTAATGACCGCTTTTTCGAAAAATTTTTCAGGAGCAGAACCGAAAAACAGAACACTTCCATTTTTAAATGTGTCGTTTGGTGAAGTCAGTTTTAAGTTGCGGATAATTTGTGCCCGGCTTACAGCTTGAGATAAACCGGCATTAATTCTGAATTCTTCAAAATTAATGGAATCAATGTCTTTTTCAATGTCAAATTCTTTGCATGAACCTTCGTCAAAATAAATTCTATTGGTTTGCTGAAAGAAATCACGCATTTGTTCGACTGAGGTAATTTTCTGCGAGTTGGGTCCTTGACGAACATAAATTGCGCCTGAAAGTGTATAGGGTTTCTGTGGACCGGATGGAACTTCAATCACCCAAACCTCATTTCCTTCAACAACAACGCTATAAAGAGGGCAGTATAGATGAGGGTTGATATCATTTATTGAATCTTGAATGGCAGATCTTTTTGTATTGTCAATTTTTATCCCTTGAATGATATTGTTGTCAGATACCCCAATTACAAGCACTCCACCAGCCGCATTGGCAAAAGCACAAACCTCCTCGGTAAGTTCTTTGACCTTATTGGGTACGCGAACCTTAAACTCGACGTTGTAGCCTTCGCCACTTTCAATTATGCTTTTCAGTTCTTCTGACGTTAACATCTGTTTAGCGTTTATTTGACTTTTACCTAGTTCAAATGTAGCGAAAAACTGGAAAAGATAGAGCCAATCCCTTCTCCATCGAAAAAACGGGGAGATTCATCGAAAAAAATTCATAGTCAGTTTTATTCTGTCGATCTTCGATTCAGAATATAAAACCAACTATTATGAAACTACGAAAACTACTGATCGTCTCCGGCATCTTCCTGTTCATTTCAGGATGCACCGATTTTATCATGATTTGCTCGCTGAACCCTTTTTACCTCGATAAGAATGTTGCGCTTGCTCCCGAAATTGAAGGGAACTGGTCGGTACAACCGATTCAATCAAAAAAGGATTCGATTGAAAAAAACAGCAGTCATTGGGAATTGACTGATACCACTTCTGTCTGGGAAATCAAACAATTCATTTCCGAAGAAAAATTGAAGACCAAACAGGGCAAAGATTCATCGGTTTTCAAACCTCAAAACCATTACGTTGTAAAACTTATTGGCAATCATCCGGATTCAGCGCAATACCAGTTTCGGTTAGTACTTTTCAGGATAAACGGCGCCTTGTACGGTGATTTCAGCCCCCGCGAAATATCGGCTATTCAGAAAAACCGGATGGCGAGGGAGAATTACTTTACCGTTCATACGCTGGCACGAATTACTTTTCAGAACAAAAAGCTAAAAATATCGTGGCTGGGCGCCGAATACATGAAAAGTATGATTGAAGACAAACGTGTCAGGATTAAATACCGTTGGGTGGAAGAAGCCAATCGGCTTTTGCTGACCGCCTCGTCTGAAGATTTGACCGAAATGATTGAACGCTATGCGCACCAAAAAAGGTTTATCGACTGGGACGACCAGCCTGCGATGTTACATTTAACCCGAATAAACTAAAACTTCTGCCATGAATTTAATAAAGTATAAAAAGCAGCTCCTCAATATTGCACATTGTATATTCTGGTTTGTTTCGTTCAATTTTTGGTATGTATTCCTGAATCCTGGCGTTGAATCTTCAGGAGTGATTCAATCGCTCGAGGTTGATTGGGATTTAATACTGATGATTAATTCAATCCTGCTTATTTATTGCGCATTACCATTTATCTGGTTGGTCCGGAAATTCAAACTTTGGGTGAAAGTAATACCATCAGTTTTATTCCTGATCCCGATTGGTTATGTAGTCGTTCAGGTCATCCAACCCAATGGAAATAAAGACGATGTGCAGGTTTTTATGGAGTATTTTGTGAAAAATTTCCTTTATGTGCTGGTTTTTCACCTTACCATTATTGGAGCTGTTTATTTTAACCTGAAATTTTTACTCATCAGGTATCTCAACAAAAGTGAGTTTATGAAATATCTGCTTGGCATTGTTATATTATTACCGGTAGCCGTTTTAGCGAATTATTCCATCTTCAATTTCTTTATCGACAAGCTTTTCCCAAGTCTTTATTACATCTCATATTTCAGGATTTGGGAATTGGTACTTATTTTTAAGGTTTACCTGGTGACTTCCATTCTGGTATTTCTGGTTATGAAATATCTCGAAATGCTGATTGCCAACCGCGATGCGGCACGCAACGAACTTTCGGCGCTGAAAGGACAAATTAACCCGCATTTCCTGTTCAATAACCTGAACACCATTTATTCGATGGCATCGCAAAACGACGAACGCACTCCTGAAGTGATTTTGCAACTTTCAGATTTTCTGCGCTATGTTTTGTACGACACTTCGAGCGAAACCATTCCGCTCGAAAAAGAAGTGGAAATCATCCGGACGTATATCGGATTGCAGAAAGAAAGGGTGAATCCGGAAATTACAAGCATCCTTTTTGTTACCGAAGGGAGTTTTTCAGGAGTAAATATTGCACCGCTGCTATTATTGCCTCTGACCGAAAACTGTTTCAAACACGGAGTCGGGAAAAATCCGGGAAAAATCCGGATTTTCATCAGGTACGACGGCAAAAATCTGATTTTCAATACCGAAAATCAGATTGCACTTCGAGAGAAAACGAATTCGGAAAATAACGGAGGCCTTGGGATACCAAATGTGGAGAAACGATTAAATCTTCTTTATCCTGATCGACATTCTATTGATTATCAGGAAAAAGACGGCATATTTCATCTGGAGATGAAAGTGGAACTGACTAAATAACGGGATTAATGTTTCGAACCTTGATAATACCGACAGATGGTGTTCATTGGGCATTCCCCGCATTTCGGATTGGTCGGACGGCAAAGCTCTCTTCCCAAAAATGAAATTGCCATTCCGCACTCATTCCAGAATTCTGAAGGAACAGCAGCCATGATTTTCTTTTCCACCTTTTCGGGTTTGGTGGCATCGGCCTCGTCAGCAATTCCCAATCGTGGGGCAACGCGCAAAACGTGAAGATCGACAATTACGCCTTCAGCCACATCGCCCGATTCGCGGATAATCACGTTGGCCGATTTTCTGCCAAGTCCGGGTAATTTGGTCAACTGATCCATCGTTTTTGGAATATTTTCGTCTTCGCCAACGGTTTGGGCAAGTTTCAGCAGCCATTTGGCTTTGTTGCCCCAGTTCCTGACCGAACCAATGTGCTTTTGTAAATCTGCTTCGGTGGCACGAGAAAGCGAATTCAAGGTTGGATATGCAGCGAAAATAGCCGGAGCCAGTTCGTTGATGTGTTTATCAGAATCCTGCGCCGAGAGGATAACCATCACAACCAATTGATAACGGTTTTGGTAATCGAGCGGGTGTTTGCGTTTTCCGTATTGCTGAAATAAGGGTTGAAGTGCCTGTGTCCAATTTGTTTCCATAATTGAATTCGTTTTTGTGTATTTAAAATTAACCAAATTTACTGGTTCTCTGTAACTTTTTTAATTAATGCTGATTACTGAAAAACAAAATGCCGTATTTTGTATATTATTTGGAATCTGAACCCAACTGTTAAAAAGAACAATGAACTGTATCATTATTGAAGATGAACCTGCTGCCCAATCAATTTTAGAGCGCGACATTGCTCTTTGCCCGGGTCTGACCTGCATGGGAACTTTTCACGATGCATTTTCTGCCCAGGAATTTATCGACAAGAACAGCATCGACCTGATGTTTCTGGACATCAATCTGCCCGAAATGTCGGGTGTTAGTTTTTTGCGTTCGTTGGTTCATCCTCCATTGGTAATTTTCACCACTGCTTATCCGCAATATGCAATTGATGGTTTCGACCTCGAAATTGTTGATTTTCTGCTGAAACCTTTTTCGTTTGAACGTTTCTGCAAGGCTGTAAACAAGGCCAAAGACCGGTTCAACGCTAAATCCACTCCATCCGGTCAGGGAAAAATCACCGTGAAATCCGATCGTCGCATTTACCAGATTTGCATCGTCGATATTTTGTTTGTCGAATCCTGCGGCGATTACGTCACCATCCACTGTTCAGATAAAAAGCTGGTGGTACACGGAACCATGAAAAGCTGGGAAGAAAAACTGCAAGGATTGTCTTTCATGAAAGTACACCGGACAACAATCGTTAATCTCCTTAAAATCGATCACATCGAAGGAAACCTCATTCAGATTGGTTCTCACAAATTGCCTGTTTCAGAACAGTTTAAAGAACAGCTTCTGGAACGAATATTCGGCTGAAGTGCCACAAACACTAACAGATTAATTCCTGAAAAAGGCAAAAGGTAACCCTCATTTTTAGTTTATTTTCATCGCTTTACGCATGTTATTAAATATGTATATTATAATTCCCTGCATCACAATTAGATACAAATATTTAAATGGGGGGGGATAAAATATATTTTGTTATTAAGGATTTATTCCATAGATTAGCTGCACATAATATTCGATTTTGTTCCCTATTTGAAGATAATCGTTAAGAACGCTTGTTCAGTGAAGGATTAGGAAACTTTCGGAATTGATTACCCATTTACATTTATAAATCAGAACGGCAACAATATTTTTCAATCATGCCAAAATTATGTCCAAAATATGAGCATCAATAAATTCGTGAAGTAGGCCGCACCGGGTTACATTTCCCTGCCGAGAGTCGAAATTCTGCCGGGCATGGCCCGCCGGTGCGGCCAGGAGTTGGAGCCTTTCCATCTTTCAAAAACGGGTCGGCCTTATGTTGCTTGCATGAGGGTGCATAGGCTAAAAAATCACATCGTGAAAATAGTATTTTAATTTCTAAAAGGATTCGTTATGAGAAATTTGAGTTTTGAACAAATGGAAGAAATTCAAGGTAGATTTAGTTGGAACTGGTCTGCCTGTTTTAGTGGAGCAATAAGTGGAGGGTTAATGCCTGTGATAGCAACCGCCTAGAATCCTTGGCTGGTTGTTGGTGTCATGGGGGCAGGATGCGTTGCTGAGGTAATAGATTATAATTCGTAATGGACTAAAAATTAACACATGAAGCTGCCGGGGATTATATTTATCATTGTTGGTTGCGCGATGGTGATTAGCTTTCTATTAAGGTTTACCCTTGTAACTAATTGGTACATTAGAAATGTTTCATTATTTCAGAAAGATGTTTCACTATGGCGCATCATGTTCATAATTATCGGATGCCTTTGTATTGTCGCTGGGGTTATAATTATCCTTTATGGGATTGATATAAAGCTACCATGGTATTAACGAAATTTTCATTAAATCAATCCATATATTAGAAATAAAAAGTAGCAGCTTTTTGGTATCTGGTCATTTATAAATTTTAAATAAATCAGAACGGCAACAACATTTTCAATCATGCCAAAATTATGTCCAAAATATGAGCATCAATAAATTCGTGTATTAGGCCGCACCGGGTTACATTTCCCTGCCGAGAGTCGAAATTCTGCCGGGCATGACCCGCCGGTGCGGCCAGGAGTTGGAGCCTTTCCATCTTTCAAAAACGGGTCGGTCTTATGTAGTAATTATGAACGATGCTGCATAAAGGAAAATAGGGTTCCTGAAAATAGTGTTTAAATCGTAAAAATTAAACGTTATGAAAGAATTGAGTTTCGAAAAAATGGAAGTTATAGAAGGTGGATATGAATATTGCCAACTAATAAAACAATATTTATGAAGTACAAGTCACTTTGCTTTATGCAAAAAACCTATTTAATTCCAAAGATGATAAGAATTGCTGCAATATTATTGATGGTCTTCTATGCCCAGTACTCCTTTAGCCAAAATCTAAAAATTACAGGGAGTGTATATGACGTAGAAACGAACCAGCCTGTTGAGTATGTTAGTATTTCAGTGCGAAATATGCCGATTGGTACCATTTCAAATGCTTATGGGGAATTTATATTAAATATGCCTGACAGCATGGCAAATGGCAGAATGGAGATATCATCCCTTGGTTACAAAAGCTGCTCTTTGCCAATCGATTCTATAATCAGGATAAATAAGATATTGATCAAACTTACTCCAATCGATTATCAACTTGATGAAATTGTTGTTGTGCCGGGAATCAACGATGTTCAAACGATTCTAAAGAATGTCATTTCGAAGATAAATAATAATTATTCCGAGAAAAAGTATTTTCTGGAAGCATTTTTCAGGCACAGGGTTTTTAATCAGAAAAGTAGCGATCAGACAGTTCGTCTTACCGAAGCTGCTATATCCATACATCAGGATCATACTTCGGATGACTCGAAGAGGATAAAAATCAATGAGATTCGAAACAGTAAAAATTATGCTGACATGAATACCTCTTTAGGTCAACAGCTATTTTATAAAGCATTAGGTGGGAACCAGAATCCGATATATGGTTTACTTATGATCGAAAAATTTACCCAAAAACAATATCTTAAAAAATTAATTGGTAGTGAGCATTATACTCCTTCGTTAACCGGGGTAAGTTCGTTTGATGGAGAGTTGGTTTATGTTATAGAATTTAAGCAAACCTCCTGGAAGTTTATGTATAAGAAGTACTACAACAGTCATACATATAAATTAAAAAGATACTACATTAACTCAAAAGATTTTGCCATATTAAAAGCTGAAAACATTCATGTTAGCCATAATCTAGCCTTTGGGTCTCTTATAAGGAGCGACTCAATTATGAGTCATCAGTTTATTCAATACCGTAAATTTGACGACAAATATTATCCATCCTATGTTTACTTACTTGGGGGTATCCCTGATATGGTTAGTAAATTCGACGAGGAGCATTATTACAATCACGAAGCAGAGCTGATGGTAAATGAAATTGCGACACGAAGAAAGGATTATGATCGGATAAAAAGCAAGAACCTAATCAGAAAAGATAAAACGCTTTGGGATATGGATTATGAATATAATCCATCATTCTGGAAAAACTACAATATATTGCTCGACTATCCCCTGAACCAGCAGTTTAAAAAGGATCTTGAATTTGAAAAACCATTAGAGGAACAATTTAAAAGGAAGTAAAATGATAAAATCGGAATTAACAAAAATCATTGAAAAGCCAGTATGGGTATTGCTTTTAGCAGCTTCTGCATTCTATTTTGCAGGTCTTTTTTTGTTTAGTCATTTCGTATGGAGTACTGATATTTATGAGATTAATTACAGAACAGATACCGGATTTGATGCTTACATCGGAATGGTGAGGATGTTCGATCTTGCAAGGTATCTACTGTCGCCTTTATATATTTTCGCAATTTCATTTATTATTTTGGGTGTGTTAAAAATTGGTTTGATTATTAACAACATAAAAGTCGAAGATAAATTACTGTTTAAAGCCATTATTCTGGGAACATTCATCCTCTCGCTTCCTCTTTGGGTGAAGGCAGTTTGGTTTGTACTTGTAAAAGGGAATTACACCATGGATGAGGTGAAATTCTTTTATCCCTTTTCATTTTTATATTTTTTTGACCCAGCTGATATTCACTTCAACATAGCGAAAGCTTTAGGAAGGATTAATATTTACCACCTGGCATTTATGTCGTTTATTGCCAGTTTCATTAAGCATTATTCTGATGTTAACTGGTATCGAAGTTTTGGAATCGTCAGTTATACATACGGTTTAGGTTTAGTATTACTTCAATTAATAATTATTCTCTTTTATATTTAGTCATGAAGAGCTTTTCGTTAAAGTCAATCTATATCATAGGAACTGGTATTTTATTATTATCGATGGTTTTTATCTATGTAAATAAGGAGAGGGAAAAACAAAAGATTGGCGCGTCACACCGATTTTATTTATGTAATTGAAAATAAACAAATAGCTGCATCCGGGTCTCACGATGAGGTAGTACAAACCAGTCAGATTTACCGGGAAGCTTTTGAAGAAATTCAACTCGTAAGCGCCTGATTTTAATTTTGTCGTAAAAAAAGACTCCGCTGAAATATTTCGTTTCAGCGGAGTCTTTAAAA
>Ga0209317_1002305_pt1 | contig 14074 bp, 9 predicted proteins | sample RifGroB2_FD_183994 | JGI IMG/M metagenome (GOLD analysis project Ga0209317, IMG submission 183994) | Soil microbial communities from Rifle, Colorado, USA - Groundwater B2 (SPAdes) (version 2) | ecosystem: Environmental > Terrestrial > Soil > Unclassified | place: Rifle, Colorado | collected... | reverse complement strand
AAGGCGATGTATCTGCTGGTTTGCGGGTTGATCTTCTCAAAGAGGGGAGCCTTACTTGCCACGATGTTGCTGGAGGCGATCAGGGCGATGTGGATGCCGGTCAGGGAGGAAACCAGCCTCTGCTCGGCACCGGCCTGGTTTTGCACCAGTGAGCCGGTGTCCGCGACAGCCCATTCCATCTGGCTGATGCCAAAGAGCGCCTGGCTGGAGAGCGAGCGGGTCACCTCGAAGCTTAATCCCGGCGCCTGCCGGGCCAGCGCATTCTTGTCGACACCCTCAAGAAACGGGCAGTCGGCCCAGACCGCGTAACTGCCGGGAGTGTTGGCCAACCCTTCTTTTTCCAGGAAGGGGAGGATGAAATCCAGCGCATCCTGCTTCGTTTCGAAGCGATGCACCTCGGCGCCGACGGCAACCGCTCTGGCTTTAAATGGTTCGTACAGCATCTGTTTGCCTCCATTGTTTATGTAGCGAAGTGTGAAACCGTATTGCGTAGAATCGGAAAAGGTGTTCGCTGCCGTAAAACGATCTGCCGACGTTTGGTGCAGTTGGTAACTTAATTTGACCAATTTGTGTAAACGATACTAATCGATAAATAGCCGAAAGTAAAGCGTCTTGTGAGTGTAAACGAAAAACCTTGACACCGTTATAAAAAGAGGATAATTGGTATTACCAAGATGCTATAACCCAGTTTGATTCTTTTGTGAAGGCCATCCTCCGGAACGGCAACCGCAGGTTTAGCTTCGCAGAGCATGTTCTCTCCCCACAGGTGAGGGAAACAGTTTTCGGTACATAAAGTCAGTTTTGTCTGTCGTTTCCCATAAACCGCCACCCAACACCGCACCAAGACAACAGAGGAGAGAATCAGTCATGCCATGGATCCAAAGCTACACCCCCGTTGCCGGAAGTCTCGGGATATCGGCGCTTATAGCCGCCATCCCACTGGTAGTAATCTTTGTCTGCCTTGCCGTCTTCAGGATGAAGGCGCATAAAGCAGGCCCGCTGGCAGTAGCCTCCGCCTTTGCCATCGCGATTTTCTTCTGGCAGATGCCGGTGAAACTCGCCGCTCTCGCCACCCTGCAGGGTGCCGCCTTCGGTCTCTTCCCGGTTTTCTACATCGTGGTAACGACCATTCTCCTTTACAACATCACCGTTAAAGGCGGACAGTTCGAGGTGATCAGGGCATCGCTCGCCGGGCTTACCGGTGACCGCCGCCTCCAGGCACTCCTGATCGCGTTCTGCTTCGGCGCCTTCATCGAAGGGGCAGCGGGCTTCGGCACGCCGGTCGCCATCGCCGGCGCCACCCTGGTAGGTCTGGGCTTTCGTCCCTTCTATGCCGCAGCCATCTGTCTGATCGCCAACACCGCACCGGTCGCCTTCGGCGCCATCGGTATCCCGGTCGTGGCACTGGCAGGGGTTATGGGCTATGACGACGGCGGGCTGATGAAGCTCTCCACCATGGTCGGCAGGCAGCTCCCTTTCATCTCCGTCTTCATCCCCTTCTACGTCATCATGATCATGGTCGGCTGGAAGAAAACCATCGAAGTGCTCCCCGCCATCATCGTCTGCGGCGTTACCTTCGCCGTGGTTCAGTGGGGCACCGCCAGCTACCTCGGTCCTTACCTCCCGGACGTCACCGCTTCGCTCGCCACCCTGGCCGCCCTGGTCATCCTGCTCAAGTTCTGGCAGCCGGCCACCGTCTGGACCTTCGACCACGAGCCTGAGTTCGCGGGAAAAGAAGGGCATAACTACACCGGCGCAGAGCTGTTCCGCGCCTGGGCACCCTACCTGGTACTGACCGTTGCGGTTCTTATCTGGGGTATCCCTTCCTGGAAAACCACGCTCGACAAGAGCAAGATCGTGATCCCGATCACCGGCCTCGACAACGCCATCGTGAAGAAAGTTTCCAAGCCGGAAGACGGCATCTTGAAGGTCGCTAAAGTTCAGGAGGAAGCCGCCAAGCAGATCGCGCTCCTCTCCCCGGCTGATCCGAAACAGGCCGAGCTTGCTACCGCTCTTGCCGACCTGCAGCTGCTGGAGGCGAACCTCCTTGCTGTCGAGCAGACCCTGCCGACCGGTGCTCCGGTACTTACGGCCGAGAGAATGGCGGCCTTTGACGCCGTCGAAAAGAAGCAAAAAGACCTGCAGAAGCTGGAGAAAGAGCTGGTCACCGCAAAAGTAGTCGATGCGGCTCAGTTCAAGGCGCTGGACAAGGCCGTGGCAGACCAGCAGCCGGGCAAGATAGCAGCCAAGTTCAACTTCAACTTCATGTCGGCAGCAGGTACCGCGATCCTGATCGCAGCCATCATCTCGGCGCTGATCTGCGGCGTGGGAGTCGGCGCCTTCTTCCAGGTGCTCGGCAAAACGCTCTTCGACATGCGCTGGCCTGCAGTAACGGTCGCTTCCGTGGTCGGTCTCGCCTTCGTCATGAACGCCTCCGGCATGACCACCAGCATGGGTCTCACCTTCACCAAGACCGGCGCACTCTTCCCGTTCATCTCCCCGTTCCTCGGTATGCTCGGCGTGTTCCTGACCGGCTCCGACACCTCCAGTAACGTGCTCTTCGGAGGACTCCAGAAGGTGACCGCGGAAGAGCTGGGCCTCAATCCGCTGCTGACCGGCGCTGCCAACACCTCCGGCGGCGTTATGGGCAAGATGATCTCTCCGCAATCCATCGCAGTTGCCTGCGCGGCAACCGGCCTGGTCGGCGAGGAAGGGAACCTGTTCCGCTTCACCTTCAAGCACGCGATATTCCTGACCACGGTCATGGGCGTTATCGTGGCGCTCCAGGCCTACGTATTCCCCTGGATGATTCCGTAACTGCCGCTTGAGTCGCAGCCGCTCCCCGGGAGGCTAACCCCCTCCCGGGGAACATTTCCCTAACCTAGTCCTCTGATGAGCTGAGCCATGACCACCCGATTACTCAAGATAGCCTGGCAGATACTGCTGCTCTGGCTGGTATTTCGCTGCGGTGCCTACCTGGTCGGCATCCTGCACCTGGCACTGCCGGGAAACGTTGCCGGCATGCTTCTCATGTTCGCCCTGCTGCTAACCGGAGTGGTCAAGCCGGCCCAGATAGAGGCGGGTGGTGGGTTCCTGCTGAAGCACTTCGCCTTTTTCTTTATCCCGATCTCGGTAGGTCTCATGGTCTTTGGCCCTCTGATGCGCCAAAGCGGCCTGACCCTGCTGGCGATTCTAGTGATTAGCGCAGTAGTAGGTGTGGTTGTTACCGGTCTGTTTGTGCAGGTAATGCATGCGAGGTCTTCGAGATGAGCATCCTTCTTTTCGCAGGTTTCGTGGTACTGACGGTGGCGGCCTACCTGGTGACGCGCCGGATCTTTCTGGCTTATAAATACCCGATCTTAAATCCGGTCTTCTTGAGCACGCTGCTGATCATCGCTGCCCTGAAGGCCGGAGGTTTCACCTTTGCCGACTACACGCCGGCCAAGGAGGCGATGACCTTCCTGCTCGGCCCGGCCACCGTGGCGCTCGCCTTGCCGCTTTACAACAACAAAAAGGTGCTGAGGAACCACGCGCTCCCCGTTTTGGCCGGTGTCTTCGCCGGGAGCCTGGCCACCATCGCCGCGGCGCTCGTCGCCGGGCGCATGCTGGGACTTACCAAGGGGCTGCTCCTTTCCCTGGGCCCCAAATCGGTTACCGTCCCGATAGCCGTCGAGATCTCCCGGATTGCCGGTGGAGAGCCGACGCTGACCGCCGCCTTTGTGGTGGCAACCGGCATGATCGGATCCATTCTGGGGCCGGTCACCCTGTCCCTTCTGAAGGTGAGTAACCCGATAGCCCGCGGATTGGCGCTTGGGACCGTCTCCCACGGACAGGGAACCGCCGTGGCCCTCCTTGAGGGTGAGACTGCGGGCGCCATGGGGGGAGTTGCCATGGCCATTGCCGCTGTATTTACAGCACTTATCGCACCTTACTATCTGCCGCTCTTTCTCTCCTGAACTTGCGGCGGCGGAAACTAACAGAAACAGATTTACCTGACCGGCTGAAGAGAAATGGTGCAAAACCAAATAGCCCCTGAGGAGGGATCAAACCCAATGGAAAAGAATTTCATCAAAGCACTGACCGAAATCGTGGGAGACGCCCACACGCTGTCCGACCCTGAGTCACTTGCCTGTTACGGCTACGACTCGACCCCTGAGCTCCACTCAAGGCCGGGCGTGGTGGTACTTCCGGGCAACGCCGAAGAGATCTCGCGCATTCTGACCCTCTGCGACGGCGCCGGAGTTCGGGTCACCCCGCGCGGTTCCGGCACCAACCTCTCGGGCGGCTCCATCTCCTTCGACTCCGGCGTCGTGCTGCAAACCAGCCGCCTGAACCGGATCCTCGAAGTGGACCAGGAAAACCTGACTGCAACGGTCGAGACCGGTGTCATCACCAGTGCGTTGCACCGTGAAGTCGAGGCGATCGGCCTTTTCTACCCGCCCGATCCCGGTTCCATGAATATCTCCACCATGGGGGGCAACGTCGCCGAGAACTCCGGCGGCCTGCGCGGCCTGAAATACGGCGTAACCGACGACTACGTCATGGGTCTCAAGACCATCCTGGCCAACGGCGAGATTCTGAAGACAGGCGGCAAGGTGGTGAAGGACGTCGCCGGCTACAACCTGAACCAGCTCCTGGTCTCCTCCGAGGGAACCCTGGGGATCTTCTCCGAGATCACCGTCAAACTGATCCCGAAGCCGCAGAGCAAGAAAACCATGCTGGTCCATTTTCCCCAGCTCGAGCAGGCGGCACTCACCGTCTCGCACATCATCGCGGCCCGTATCATCCCGGCGACCCTGGAGTTCCTGGACCGCGTCACCATCAAATGCGTCGAGGATTACGCCCATGTGGGACTGCCGCTTGACGTCGACGCGGTGCTCCTGATCGAGGTGGACGGTCACCCGGCCCAGGTGGCAGAGGATGCAGCGGCAATCCGCGACATCTGCGAGCGTCACAAATGCTCCTTTTTCCAGACCGCGGCAACCCCCGAGGAGGCTCTGAACCTGGCCACCGCAAGGCGCGTGGCACTCTCGGCCCTGGCCCGCCTGCGCCCCACCACCATCCTAGAGGACGCCACGGTGCCCAGAAGCTGCATCGCCGCCATGGTCAAGCTGATCCAGGAGACCGCCAAGAAGTACGACCTGCTGATAGGCACCTTCGGCCACGCAGGCGACGGTAACCTGCATCCCACCTGCCTCACCGACGAGCGCAACCCGGACGAGATCGCCCGCGCCCACAAGGCATTCGGCGAGATCTTCGACGCGACCATCGCCATGGGCGGCACCATCACCGGCGAGCACGGCGTAGGCGTTGCCAAGAAGAAGTACCTGCCGAAACTGGTGGGCGAATCCGGTCTGCGCGTCATGCGCGGCATCAAGGGCGCCTTCGATCCCAAAGGGACCCTGAACCCGGGCAAGATCTTTTAGGCAGGTTGAGATTAAGGTTGAGGTTAAGCCTCCCTGGTCGCAATCGATTCGGTAAGAAGGGTAAGACATAGCCCCCGACAAGCAGTCGGGGGTTGCCAACATGTTGAGCAGGGACTGTCTCAGCCCTTCCTCAATCTAAATCTTAATCTGAGGGAAGGATCGTCTCAGCCTTCCTCGATCTCAATCTTAATCTTAATCTTAATCTGAGGTTCCAACATGGATTACGTAAAGCTGATCAACTGTATGCGCTGCGGCATGTGCCTGCCGCACTGCCCGACCTATAAGGAGACCTTCCTGGAGACCGCCTCTCCGCGCGGACGCGTGGCGCTGGTGCGCAAATTTCAGGAAGGGGAACTGGTGGATAGCGAGCAATTCCTGGACTACATCTCCCTTTGCCTGGATTGCCAGGCCTGCGCCTCAGCCTGCCCCTGCGGCGTCAATGCCGGGGAGCTGGTGGCCGAGTTCCGCTGCGAGAAGAAGACGGGGAAGGGGCTTTCCATGATGGAGGACCTGATCCTCAGAAAGCTGGTGCCGCACCCGGACCGCCTCGAGGTCGCTACCGCTCCGATGCGTCTCTACCAGAAAACCGGGATGCAGAAGGTGGTGCGCTCGCTCGGCCTGTTGAAGATGTTCCCTGCGGCACTGGGGAGAATGGAAGGGCTGCTCCCGACGCTGCCGGATGCTCCGCTGCGTCAGACCATTGAAGAGGTTACGCCCGCTGTAGGGGAGGAGAAGGGGACGGTCGGCTTTTTCCTCGGCTGCGTCATGAGCCTCATCTTCAGCGAGGCAAGCCTTGCCACCGTGCAGCTCCTCTCGTCGCTCGGCTACAAGGTGATCACCCCGAAGGCGCAGAAATGCTGTGGCGCCCCCAACGTGCTCGGCCACGACAAGGACGGCCTGGTGCAGGCGGCGCGCTTCAATACCGACCTGTTCCAGTCCTACAACCTCGACTTCGTGGTCACCGACTGCGGCGGCTGCGGCGCAGAGCTGAAGAAGTACGGCCATACCCTGGAAGGGGATCTGGCGGCAACCGCGTTCAGCACCAAGGTGCGCGACATCTCCGAGATCCTGGCAAGCGAGGGCGCAGCGCTAAACGGCAAGCTCAAGCCGCTGCCTCTCAAGGTCACCTATCATGACCCCTGCCACATCGCCCATTGCCAGGGGATTCGCACCCAGCCGCGTACCCTGATAAAGATGATTCCCGGTATCGACTTCCGCGAGCTTGGTGAGGCCGATGCCTGCTGCGGTTCCGCCGGCACCTATAACATCGAGAAGCCCGAGATGTCGGACCGCGTGCTGTCGCGCAAGGTGCAAAACATACAGAAAACCGGTGCCGACTACCTGGTCACCAGTAACCCCGGTTGTCTGCTGCAGTTGAAGAAGGCGCTCTCGGAGGCCACCCCGCAGGTCAAGGTGATCCATCTGACCGAGCTGCTCCAGATGAGCATGGAAGGTTGATGCCGGCTCGGGCCTAAGAGGAGACGAACCAGTCCCGCCGGCTGCCAATGGTATACGGCGGGGCTGTTTTTGAACCGAAAACCTGAAAAAGCTATTGCCAACGCAACATTAATGTAGTATCCGTGGGCGATCATGAAATTTACGCCGATAAAGCCAAAGAAAGTGTCGACTCAAATTGCCGAGCAGATCAGGACCTCGGTCCTGGCCGGCGAATTTAATCCCGGTGAGAAGCTTCCACCCGAGCGGGAACTTGCCGAGATGTTCGGCGTGTCACGACCCTCGGTGCGCGAAGCACTCAACATACTTGCCTCATCGGGGCTCGTTGAGACCTACCAGGGGGGCGGCACCGTGGTGCGCTCGCTGGTGGATAGTTCCGGCGGGATGCCGCTTTCCGAGCTGATCCGGATCGACGGCGACCGTGCCCTTGATGTAATCGAGGTGCGCAAAGGGATGGAGTCCTGGACCGCCTGGTATGCCGCCACCAGGGCACTCCCCGAGGACCTCAGGCGCCTGGAAGTGGTAATCGAAGGGATGGCCAAGAACCTGGAAGAGCTCAAGCATTCCGAGGATCACGATGCCCATTTCCACATGCTGGTGGCGCGTGCCACCCACAACGTGGTCTGGTCTCACATGATGCAAAGTATCTTCGACGCCATGCAGGAATTCCAGCGCGACGTCTGGCGGGCCGTTTACCTCACCAGCGACGATCAGAAGCTCCTTTTCGACCATCACCTGCGGGTCTACGAGATGATTCGGGACCGTAATCCGGAAGGGGCCAGGGATGCGATGATGGATCACCTGACCTTCGCACAGAAGAGATGCTCCGCCTATGTCTCCATGCGCAGCCATGAGAAAACAGACTAAGATTGTGATTAAGATTAAGGCCTTGTAGGAGCACCCCTTGCGGGTGTCCATGCCTTAAAAGCCGATTTAGCCAGAACCATTGTGAAGGCCCGACAGAATTTTCTGCCGGGCCTTCATCCGTCAGGGAGACGGATTGTGTTTAATTACCCCAATTGGTGCCAATCTTCCGCCTGTCCCAGTAAACTCTCCCTCTCCCACCGGGGGTCGGGGTGAGGGAGCCGGCGCTGTTGTGATCAAGTCGGCACAAAGTTTGTCTCGGGCTTGTGAAACTGTTTGCCGAATTCATCCGCTATGGCGCTGCCCTCACCCTAACCCTCTCCCGCTTGCGCGACGTAGCGCTTCAGCGCGAAGGCTCGGAGGGAGAGGGGACTCTTGAAATCCCCCGGAGGAAGATTAGCGCCAGTCAGGTTGATTGAAGTCTCAGTTAACGATAAGGAAAAGCCTCCCCCCTGAGCCCAACTGGCGCTGATCCCGCGCCGGTGGCGTTTTTGGTTGATGCGGGGGGGCTTTTTCGGTATAGTTACCCGATTTTCGTATAGATAAAACCAAGGAGGGTTTTTCAATGATAGATTTTCTGGGCGATTGGAAGCGAACCGATTACTGCGGCGGATTGAGGAGTTCACAGGTAGGACAGGAAGTAATCCTCATGGGATGGGTTTCGAAGCGGCGCGACCACGGCGGCCTCATCTTCGTTGACCTGCGCGACAGGGACGGTATCGCCCAGGTGGTCTTCGATCCGGAAAGGTGCCCGGAGGCTCACGCCAAGGCCGAGTCGGTCCGTAACGAGTTCGTGCTCGCTCTCAAGGGGACGGTGGCGCTGCGTCCCGAGGGGACGGTTAACCCGAAGATGAAGACCGGCGAGGTCGAGATCCTGGTGACCGAGTGCAAGCTCCTGAATCCCTCCAAGGCGCTCCCCTTCACCCTGGACGGCTTTGTCGACGTCGCAGAAAACATCAGGCTCAAGTACCGCTACCTGGATCTCCGTACCGGCTCGCTGCAGGCCAACATGGTGCTCCGCTCCAGGGTCGCCCAGCTGACCCGCTCCTACCTGACCGACAACGGCTTTCTCGAAATAGAGACCCCCTTTCTCACCAAGTCCACCCCGGAAGGGGCCAGGGACTTCCTGGTTCCCTCCCGTATCAACAAGGGGGAGTTCTACGCCCTGCCGCAGTCGCCGCAGCTCTTCAAGCAGATCCTGATGGTTTCCGGCTTCGACCGTTACTTCCAGGTTGTGCGCTGCTTCCGCGACGAGGACCTGCGCGCCGACCGCCAGCCCGAGTTCACCCAGATCGATTGCGAGATGTCCTTTATCGACCGCGAGGACATCATCACCGTAATGGAGGGGCTCATGGCCCGCATCTTCTCCGAGGCGAAGGATGTCAAGGTGGAACTCCCGATCCAGAGGATGACCTATGCCGAGGCGATCGACCGTTTCGGTGTTGATAACCCGGACCTGCGCTTTGGCCTGGAACTGGTCCAGCTCTCCGACATCGTCAAGGATTCCGGTTTCAAGGTCTTCGGCGACGTGGTCAAGGGAGGCGGCATCGTCAAGGGGATGAACGTGAAGGGTGCAGGCTCCATGTCGAGGAAGGAGATCGACGACCTGACCGAGTTCTCCAAGATCTACGGCGCCAAGGGACTGGCCTACGTGAAGATGACGGCGGAAGGGTGGCAGTCTCCCATCGCCAAGTTCTTCACCCCCGAAGAGATCGCCACCATGAACCAGGCCTTCGATGCCCAGGAAGGCGATCTGCTCCTCTTCGTGGCCGACAAGCCCAAGGTGGTAAACGATTCGCTGGGACGCCTCAGGAACCACCTGGCGGCAAAACTCAAACTCACCGACCCGAACGTGTTCCGCTTCGTCTGGATCACCGACTTTCCGCTTCTCGAGTGGGACGAGGAGAGCGCGCGCTGGTGCGCCGTGCACCATCCCTTTACCGCGCCGATGGACGATGACATCGCCTACGTCGAAAGCGATCCGGGTCGCTGCCGCGCCAAGGCCTACGACCTGGTGCTAAACGGCAACGAGATCGGCGGCGGTTCCATCAGGATCCATCAGGAGGAAGTGCAGTCGCTCATGTTCAAGATGCTCGGGCTTTCCGAGGAGAACGCCAGAAGCAAGTTCGGCTTCCTGCTCGACGCGCTCGAGTACGGCACCCCGCCGCACGGCGGCATCGCCTTCGGACTGGACCGTCTCATGATGCTTTTGACCGGCTCCGACTCCATCCGCGACGTCATCGCCTTCCCGAAGACCCAGAAAGGCGCTTGTCTCATGTCTGATGCGCCTTCAGGGGTGGATACCCTGCAACTGCGCGAGCTGGGCATTCGTCTGGCCGCCAAGTAGCGGCGGCGGCTGTTGAGGCTTATTGCCCACTTGATAGCGCTTCTTTTGCTCTGCTCCCTGGGCGCCTGCGCCAGCAAACCGCCCCGCTTTCGCTATGAGGCGCTTGCCAGTCTAGAGCGGATGCAACGTGAAGGGGGAGTGAATCTGCTCCCGTCGCAGTACCAAAGCGTGCTGGACGCCTTTCAAACAGGCGAGGCTCTTCTGATGCAGAAGGAACAGAAGGATGCCGAGCGCTACTTCCAGCTGACCCTTCTGAAAGGGGCCCTGCTGGAACAGGAGATTCACCGGGAAAAGGCCCGGCAAAAAGAGGCCGCGCAACTTGCGGAGCAGCAGAAAAGGGCCGAGTTGGAGCGCAGGGCCCGGGAAGAGGCGGATCGACTGGCTCAGGCCAAGGCCGAAGCGCTGGCCCGGGCGGTGGCACACAAGGAGGCGGCGGCCGAGCAGGAACGCAAGAAGGTGAAGCCGCCGAAGGAGTATGTGGCACCGGTACTTTCGCACACGGTGAAACGCGGTGAATCGCTGCCTCTTATAGCAAGTCAGCCGGAGATATACGGAGACAGGGGGCTCTGGCCCCTGATCTACCGGGCCAACCGTGACCAGATCAGCGACCCCAGGCACATCTGGCCGGGGCAGGTGTTACGCATACCGCGCAATGTAGGACGCGACGACATCGCTGAGGCAAGACGTTATGCTCAGGAGCGCAGATAGTAGTGAGAGCTCCGGCGGCAAAAGTGCGCAGTAAAAATTAAAAGGGGCGAGTCATAAAGACTCGCCCCTTTTGCTTTTTCCGGTTGGGGGGAATGGAACTATATTCCCAACAACCGTAAACCGGTCTCAGTACCATTCAGCTCTCTGCACAAGCCCTCTCTTCATCAGCGGCAGCCTGTAGGGATACCCCTTGCGGGTGTCCAGCCTTGCTTTTGGATACCCGCAAGGGGTATCCCGTTCGAGGCGGGCGCATGACGAGCCGCCCCCTGCCTGGTACCCAAGCCCAAACTCCGCATAAAGCGCCACAGAGGCGGCTTGCGCCCTTACAGCAACCCCGGGTCCGGCCATAAAACCCGCGACCGCTAGCGATCGACGCGGGTTGCCTGCTATATGTCCAACAGTGTTATCGTTTTTAAAAATCCATAAGTTTGCGCCAAGATTTTCCCTTGACAGTGAAAAACGATTTGTATACTGTATACAAAATTTTACATTCCGCATTTTACTGCTAACATCGCATAATCTTTAAAAAATCCATAGACCATGCAGCTGCCGGCTTTTAGATCCGGTTTGTTGTGTCTCATCAAATAAAGTTTGAAAGTGGCAGCCGTGCCTGCAGGTGTATGCAATTCGCTAAAGGCGATATAAATACCATGGGGGGAGACGGGCAGGCTCAGAGCGCCGTCCCGTTAACTCTGGCGATACTGGAATAAAACCAAGGAGAGAACATGACAACACAAACAGCAAAGATTATCTGGACGAAGATCGACGAGGCTCCCGCATTAGCCACCTATTCTTTACTTCCTATCGTCAATGCGTTTACCAAGGCTGCTGGTGTCGTGGTCGAAACCAGAGACATCTCTCTGGCCGGCAGGATCATCGCTAATTTCCCCGAAAATCTGACCGAGAGCCAGAGACTTCCGGACGAACTGGCATACCTGGGCGAATTGACCCAGCACCCGGAAGCCAACATCATCAAGCTCCCCAACGTCAGTGCATCTATCCCGCAGCTCAAGGCAGCCATCAAAGAACTGCAGTCGCAGGGCTACAACCTCCCGGACTACCCGGAAGCTCCCCAGACCGAAGAAGAGAAGGCCCTCAACGCCAGATATGCCAAGGTGCTCGGCTCCGCCGTCAACCCGGTACTCAGGGAGGGTAACTCCGACCGTCGCGTGGCTCGTGCGGTAAAAGAATACGCCAAAAAGCATCCCCACAAGATGGGCGCCTGGAAGCCTGAGTCAAAGACCCACGTTTCGCACATGACCGGAGGCGATTTCTACCACAGCGAGAAGTCGGTGACGCTCGACAAGGCGACCAGCGTAAAGATCGAGTTCGTGGACCAGTTCGGTGCCGTTACCGTGCTCAAGGAGAAGCTCCCGCTTCAGGCCGGCGAAGTGCTGGACGGCACCTTCATGAACGTACGCGCGCTGCGCAAGTTCATCGCCGAGCAGATCGAGGACGCCAAAAAGCAGGATGTGCTTTTCTCCGTGCACCTCAAGGCGACCATGATGAAGATCTCCGATCCCATCATCTTCGGCCATTTCGTCTCCGTCTTCTACCAGGACGTTTTCGAGAAGCACGCCTCCCTGTTCAAGGAACTCGGCATCAACCCGGACCTCGGCATGGGCGATCTGTACGCCAAGATCGCGGCGCTGCCGGCAGCCAGGAAGGCCGAGATCGAGGCGGACATCCAGGAGGTCTACAAGAACCGCCCGGCGCTCGCCATGGTCGACTCCGGCAAAGGGATCACCAACCTGCACGCCAGTAACGACATCATCATCGACGCCTCCATGCCGGTGGTGATCCGCGACTCCGGCGGGATGTGGGGCCCGGACGGCAACCTGCACGACACCAAGTGCGTCATCCCGGACACCTGCTACGCCGAGTGGTACCAGGAGTGCATCGACTTCTGCAAGAAAAACGGCCAGTTCGATCCCGCAACCATGGGCTGCGTCTCCAACGTCGGCCTCATGGCCCAGAAGGCGGAAGAGTACGGCTCGCACGACAAGACTTTCAAGGCTCCGCGTAACGGCGTGATCCGCGTGGTTGACGGCGCAGGCCAGGTCCTGATCCAGCACAACGTGGAAGAGGGCGACATCTGGCGCGGTTGCCAGTCCAAGGACCTCCCGATCCAGGACTGGGTCAAGCTCGCAGTGAGCCGTGCCCGCGCTACCGGCGCTCCGGCCGTCTTCTGGCTCGACAAGAACAGGGCGCACGACGCGCAGCTGATCCTGAAAGTCGAGCGCTACCTGAAGGACCACGACACCAGCGGGCTGGAAATCCACATCATGTCCCCGGTAGAAGCGATGCAGTTCACGCTGCCGCGCGCCAAAGCGGGCCAGGACACCATTTCCGTCACCGGCAATGCCCTCAGGGATTACCTGACCGACCTTTTCCCGATCCTGGAACTCGGCACCAGCTCAAAGATGCTCTCCATCGTGCCGCTTCTGGCCGGCGGCGGACTCTTCGAGACCGGCGCAGGCGGCTCGGCTCCCAAGCATGTCCAGCAGTTCCAGCAGGAAGGGTACCTCAGGTGGGATTCGCTGGGCGAGTTCCTGGCCCTGGCCGTCTCGCTTGAGCACCTGGCCAACACCTTCAAAAACGACAAGGCGCAGCTCCTCGCCGAGACGCTGGATCAGGCCACCAGCAAGTTCCTGGACAACAACAGGAACCCGGCACGTAAAGTGGGGCAGATCGACAACAGGGGGAGCCATTTCTACCTCGCCATGTACTGGGCCGAGGCGCTGGCCACCCAGAGCAAGAACGCCGAGCTGCAGGAGCTTTTCTCCAAAGTGGCAAAACAGCTGGAAGAGAACGAGGAGAAGATCAACGCGGAACTGATCGGAGCCCAGGGCCAGCCGGTCGACATGGGCGGCTACTACCACCCCGACGACGCCAAGACGGAAAAGGCGATGCGTCCCAGCGCCACCCTCAATGCCATCGTGGACTCGATCGTTGCAATTTAATACTGTCACATGACCGATATCTACTGCTGTCGCATGATCAAAAGTCGAAGCTGTCGCATGACCAATAGTCGATGCTGTCGCATGACCAATAGTCGATGCTGTCGCATGAAAGGTATAGGCAATAGTTCGCTGTAATGAAACAACTACCTACTGTGGAAAAGGAGAGCAAAATGGCCAGAAAAAAGATTTCGTTAATCGGCGGGGGACAGATCGGTGGTGTTTTGGCTCAGCTTTGCGCGCTGCGCGAACTGGGTGACGTGGTGCTGTTCGACATCGTCGAAGGCCTGCCGCAGGGGAAGATGCTCGACATC
>Ga0209317_1002303_pt1 | contig 14074 bp, 13 predicted proteins | sample RifGroB2_FD_183994 | JGI IMG/M metagenome (GOLD analysis project Ga0209317, IMG submission 183994) | Soil microbial communities from Rifle, Colorado, USA - Groundwater B2 (SPAdes) (version 2) | ecosystem: Environmental > Terrestrial > Soil > Unclassified | place: Rifle, Colorado | collected... | reverse complement strand
AAACCCTTTTATAAAACCATTCGCCATATGTTGAACAACCAGAACTCCCGGGTTATAGTCAGATGGAATGCTTTTCAATATCTGCATCACCACAGAAGGACCTCCCGTGGACGCCCCAATACCAATAATTTCTGGCGTATTTGACTTAATCAGCGAGACGGGTTTAACATGCGGAGAAAACTCTTTTACCCTTCCCTTTACGTGAGTCACAACCTTTGCCTTAGATATCGACTTCAGCTTTTTAATAAGCACATCACCGATGCTGCTCCAGGAGTTGCTTGGCAGCATGGAAGGTTTCTCCATCACGTCAACCGCACCGGCAGCAAGAGCATTAAACGTCGTAAAAATCCCCTCTTTATCTATCACAGAAGAAAGAATCAATATGGGTGTTGGACAGTACGCCATAATATGTTCCGTTGCTTCAAAACCATTCATCACAGGCATATTAACATCCATAACAATGACATCCGGCTTTAGCTTCTGGGTTAATTCTATTGCTTTTTTACCGTCTTCGGCCATTCCAATTATCTGAATGGCTGAATCCCTTTCCAGTATTTTTTTTAAAACTTCCTGGGTAAAACCGGAATCATCCACAATCAGCACTTTAATTTTTCCGAACATAATTCTCCTTGTTATTCTCCTATCAGCCTTTTTATCGTATTTAACAGGTTGCTTTGGTCAAATTCCTTTTTCAAGATGTACGCATCAGCGCCTACCTCGATGCCCTTCCTCTTATCTTCAACTTTCTCTCTTACCGTTACCACAACGACCGGCAAGTCCTTTAGCCTTTTATCCGCCCGCACCTTCGACGTCAGCTCAAAGCCATCCATCCTGGGCATATCGATATCAGTTACCAGCAAGTCATATTTCTTTCCATGCAGTTTATCCATAGCATCGATACCGTCAATCGCAACATCGACCTCGTAGCCTGCATTCACAAGGATATTCTTCTCCAATTCTGCCGTTATCATTGAATCTTCAGCAACCAGGATCGCATTCTTTTTTACCTGCGGTTTTACTCCCTTTGAAACTTCCGTTATGGGTGAGACACCCGATAAATCCCTCGCCTTTACAAGTTCCTGTATATTCAGGATGAGGACAATCTCACCCGTACCAAGCGTTGCAACGCCTGAAAAATATCGTGGTCTTTTTAAATATCCTTTAAATTCCTGGAAAACAATTTCTTTTTCGTATAAAAACTCACTAACAATAAAACCGATTTTTCCCCTATCGGAACGTGAAATGATAATCGGGACACGACCATCCCTGCCCCTCTCCTCTTTTGCCAGCATGAAAATATCCGACATGTGAATCAGGGGAATGGTTTGCCCTTCTATAAAAGCAGAAGCTTTTCCTTCCAGGGTGCTTATATCTTTCCCAATAATATGTACCGCACTGTTGACACCCGCAGAGGGAACGGCAAGAGTCATATTCCCAACCCGTAGAATCAAAACATTAATGAGAGCAATCGTTGCCGGCACTTTCAAAATAAACCTGGCGCCATGCCCCTTAGTTGATTCAAGAATGAGAGAACCGTTTAATCTGTCTACCACTGTTTTTACGACGTCCATGCCAACACCACGTCCAGAGGTATCTGTAATAATCTTACTTGTTGAAAATCCGGGTTTCGTTATAATTTCATAAATTTCTTCATCCGACACCTTTTTAGCTTCTTCTTCGCTCAAAAGCCCCTTATGGATGGCCGTTTCTTTTACCCGTTCTTTATCAATACCTTTTCCATCATCCTCAACAGTAATCAAAACGTCCCCCCCTTCCTGTTTCGCACTTAACGCGATAACGCCTGCTTCTTTCTTCCCAAGAGATGTACGGAGAGATGGTTCTTCTATGCCGTGGTCTATAGCATTTCTCAGCAAATGCACCAAGGGAGCTTTTAATATTTCTATGATATTATTATCCAATTCAACATCCGTTCCTGAAACCACGAGGTCTACTTCTTTATTGAATTGCCTTGAAAGGTCTCTTACCAGACGGGTAGCCAGGTCAAATATTGTAGAAATGGGCTGCATGCGCATGGACATCACCTGCTGGCGAATACCCTCTGTGACGGCGTCGAGTTTAACAACGTCTGCCTCGTATGCATCTGCATGCCTTGTTATCTCTCTAAGGAAGAGATCCTCTACTCTATTATATCGCGTGATAATCTGATGCAATTTTTTATTATTCGATTCATGAGAACCTAAATCAGCCCCGGTCTCAGCCTTTATCGTCTTTAACTGCTTCGCATATTGGTTTAGTTTCGTCATGTCCTCGTATCTTTGACGAAAAGTCATCTGCGTCATGATTAATTCCACCAAATGATTGTATAACGCCTCGATCTTATCCAGCCCAATTCGTATAGTCTTTTTACCTTCTTGCGGGATATTTACTTCACTTGCGGCCCCTTTACCTTCTGGCTCAACCGGGAGGACTGAGGGTGGCTTATTCTCCACAATTTTTGATTCTGCTATTTCAGAAACAACTTCATCTGCTTTACGTTGGGACACTTCTTCCTTGCCTGGCAACCCGGAAGCGCGCAGAACGACCTCCAGCCGGCTGCACATCTCCTCCACGTTAGTTGTTGACCGGACATCCTTAAGTTTCGACTCCACCATGTTTGCTATCATGTCCAATGCCTGAAACACAATATCATACAGTCCTTTTGTGGATTGCAGGTCACCTTCCTTAACCTTCACAAACATATCCTCTACCTTATGAGACAGAGTTACGATATCGACAAATCCCATCATCCTTGCCGTCCCCTTCAGGGTATGGACTTCCCTCATAATCTCTTTGAGCAATTCAAGATTGGGTGCATCTTTTTCAAAGGCAAGAATTGCCCGATTTAATTTCTGTATCCTGTCCCTGTTCTCGTCAACAAACTTCGGGATAAAGGTCTTTATATCGAAACCATTGCTCATAGTATCGCATTACTCAGTAAATTGGCGTAGTATCTTATAAAAATTATTTTTACATTTTCAGCAAAAATATTTTAAGTAGTGGCAAGGCGCGCCTTGCCACTACGGTCTTTTCCGACTCGTTCGGGTTAGGATTTCAAAAGACCAAATTAATACAGTTTTTGGAAATCTATTAAAACAGGCGATGTTCAAAAGAAAGATACAAAAATACACCGTATTCATCTTTTGAAGGTCCCACGCCAATTGGGAAAGAAATTCCATGCACAATCTGCAATCCAGATTCAAAGTTAATGGCAAATCGAGCGCCCGGGTTAATAAAAAACGAGTCATTCCGTGTTTTTGTGCCATCTACCTGAACAGACTCAGGGGAATTCCATACAGCCTCACACATGAGGTTAAAATTTCCCGATACAAGCCAGATAAGGCTGGTTCCAAAGTTGTATCCAAAGGTATCGGCATCTGCTCCACCAGTTTCTTTATTTCCCGGGGTAATCGTTGTCCCCATATTCCAGTGGTTCACCAATTTGCCAGAGAGTTCCAAACTCAGCGGAATATTCATCTGATAGCCGAGGGCGCCGCTGCCAAATCCTTCCTTATAATCCCCTGTGGGTAACAGCGTCGAAAAACGAGGCGCAAGAGCCACCTCCTCCTGGAAAAGAAGCTGATAACGATAATTTAACGCAACGTCTCCTATGTTAGTTTCATTCACAGGATCATTCAGATAGCTAACGGGAATTGTGTAGGAAAGCTGATGCCTCTGTCCCGGGACAGGCCATTCCTGGGTAAAAGAATATTCCCAGTTCTCACTCTTTTCCAAATATCGAAATGTCTGAATATGCTGGATGACTCCCCGTTCCTGATTGTATGCCTCCTCAATCAGGAAGGAATTGTCCGTAATTTTGTTCCCATGAAGTCCCTCCACATCTTCAGCAAACCCTCCATTATAAATTAAGAAGGTCAGTATCAGCATGGAACAAAATACATATCGGCAACGCAGCATTGAACTGTTTTATCACACTCCTTTAGAAATTTAATAATCCACCAACATCCAATATTAATACCAATTTCTCACCCACGGCAAACACACCTTGAAAGAAGTTTTTAGCCATACACCTCACGGCAAATGCTGGAATAGGCAAGATATCCTTTTCTGCGACAGGAAATATATCTATTATCTCATCGATTGGTATTACGAACTCGTCACCCTCGAATGATGCTACTATAAATTCCGTCTCACGACATTTATTTACCCTTTTATCTGAAAATACCTTTCTACCATCGTAATCCACAAGGCCGTCTGCAAAGCTTGGAAAAAGTTTATCTTTAACCCGTTCAGCATTTTTCGTTATGGATTTTACCTGCGCAGTTTCTATTCCAAAACAGTTTACCCCTATTTTAAACACCAGGATATTTACCATATCAGGTCTTGAACTTTTTAACTATTTCCTTTAAATCGTCTGCCAGTTTATTCAATTCGGCGACAGCGGCTGTGGTTTGTTTCAATCCCGCGGCCGTCTGTCCTACAACCTCAGATATTTCTTTCATGGTCACCGCCACTTGCTCTGTGGCGCTTTTCTGCTGCTGCGTTGCCATAACGATTTGTTTGGAGGCGTCTGTTGTTTCTTTTGTCAAATTCAGGATAGATTCGATAGACTGCCCTGCCTTTTGCACCACTCCAACACCTTTCTCCACGTTCTTTACACTCTGTTCTGTAGATAAAACAGCGGCGTTGGTTGCCACCTGTATCTCTGAAACAACGCCTTTTATCTCTTCTGCAGATGTCTTTGTCCGTTCTGCAAGCCTCCGCACCTCTGCCGCCACCACACCAAACCGTTTGCCAAATTCACCGGCGGCAGACGCCTCTATCGAGGCATTCAAGGCGAGCAAGTGCGTTTCACCCGCAATCTCTTTAATAATTCCCAGCACATCTCCAATCTTCTGCGCTTTTTCACTGAGAGAAAGAATTTTGGATGCACTGTCCTGTGTCACCCCCTTAATATCTTCCATGATGTGAATCGATGCCGAAACGGCTTCCATACCATGATGGCATGTTGTTTCTGAATCCTCGGCAACTTTTGCCACAGATTCAGCGTTTGCGGCAATCTGTTTCGCAGAAGTGGAAAGCTCCTCAATTGTTGCGGTTATTTCTCCCACAGAGGCAGCCAATTCAGCGGTGCCGCTTGATTGTTCCTCAGAGCTGGACAACATTTCCACCGCAGCGGAAGAAATACGCGCAATCGAATCCTGAGATTGTTTGATCAACGAGCGTAAATTTTCGAGCATATAATTAAATGCATTAGCAAGTTCTCCCTTTGCCTGCACGTTTGTTGTCAGGTCCCCCTGGGATATAACAGCCGCCTGTCTTGCCAACAGTCGCATATTCTTTACCATTTCGTTAAATACATTTATCAAAATACCAATTTCGTCGTGGCTTTGTATCTTCACATCCAGATCCAGTTTTCCTTCTCCAACATGACTGGATACTTTGGTCAATTCCTGCACCGGCATTACCGTTGCGTGTGCAGAAAAGACTGCGATTAAAACCACCATGACAACAGTCACCGATACCAGAATAATATGAACTATTCTGTTAATCCGCAGAGGCGCGAGGGCTTCTTTTTCATCTATTTCAGCAAGTAATGCCCAATTTGTATATTGTACAGGATGCCATGAGCCAATCACGGGAATGTTCCTGTAATCCGGATAAACAGCAACTCCGCTTTTACCCGTCAAACCCTCATTTACTCCGATAGTATCCACCCTGACCTTCAGTACCGCATCTTCCAGGAATCTGGATTCTGAAACCATGAGTTTATCCTGATTTACTACGTAAGTCTCCCCTGTTTCGCCCAGACCTTCCCGATCTTCCAGAATTTTGTAAAACTTCTTCATATCCACTTCTATCATCACACAACCCACAAACTGACCTTGCATATCCAGGCAAGGGGTATTTACGTACATGAGGTTTTCGCCTGCGAACTTATTGTAAAACAAATCGGTAAAACAGGTCTTTTCCCTGGCCTGTTTAAAATATGTCTCTGTGGATATATCAGTCCCCACTTCTGCCGTGTGTTTGGTGCTCGTTAACTCTATTTTTCCTTCTGCGGAAACCAGCATGATATCTTCAAACCCCTTAGCCGATACTATTCGATTTATGTGTCCCTCTGTATTCTTAAACAATGTATTGAAATTAGGGTCTGACTTATTTACCTTCCCAATTGATATTTGTTTTAAAACCTCCATTACGATCCAATTTTTTGCAACGCTTTCCGCGTCAAGTTTAAACTCTTCCAATTTTTCATTAATAAATATGGCACGTGTCTTTCCTACGGCTCTTAGACTATTGTACACGTCAGTAAAAATAACAGAGGATATCTTCCTTTGAGCTACAAAACCGATACAAAAAATCGGAATCAAGGTTACAACGAGCAATACGACAACCAAATTTTTCGTCAGTTTCAGCCTTTGAATAACTTTTGCCTTGATCAGCACAAATAAGGAAACATTAAAGGCCAGTATAACGGCAAGGGGTATGACGAGACTCCAATAGATATCCCACATAATTATCTCTCCTGTTTAAATAACAATTTTTCCATGTCCAAAATGCCCATTAATCCGCAATCAATCTGCACCTGCCCCTGGATATAACTACTAATTTCAGCGCTTAATGTAAATAATGCGGTTTCTATATTTTTCCTCACGACGTCGTATATATCTATCACTTCATCACAAAAAACCCCAACAAGACCCTCGGCAGTTTTTATGACCACAACCCGACTGTTCTCTCCAGGAATTACCTTCCCCATATTGAGCAATATCTTTACATCCACAACACACAGGATTTCCCCATGTAAATTCATTAATCCCATAATATGCGGAGCCGTCCCTGGAATGCTTGTTATCTGGAGGGGTTTTACAATTTTGCTTATTTTTTCAACAGGGATGCCATACAGCTCTTTTCCAAGCCGTATCCCGATAAACTGCAGTATTTGTTCTCCTTCTTTTTCCCGGGGAATATCTTGTACAACCTCGTTTTTATTATCCACCATCAACATCTTCTCCCTGCAACAAACCACTTAAATCACTAGAAGGCTTTGACATAACAAGAGTTATAGCAATTCCTCAAATTATTTGCAAATGAAAAAGAATTTGACTTATTTCATTTAATTTAATAGAGTAAATCTACTATGGAAACAACTATACTTGCCCGGACAAAGGCAATAATATCACTCGATGCGCTAAATCGGCTCGTTGGGAAAGAAAATGTACTCTCTGCGCTCGAAGACCGGATATGTTATGCATATGATGGAACCAAGCAAAAATATGTTCCCGACGTTGTTGTAAGACCTCGTTCGACCCGGCACGTATCCGACGTCCTGCGGTTTGCAAATGAGCAGGAGATACCTGTTTATCCACGCGGTGCAGGCTCCGGACTCACGGGTGGGGCTGTGCCTGTGCAAGGCGGTATCGTACTGGATTTCACGCACATGAATAAAATTTTGGAGATTGTGCCAGAAGACCTTACTGCTACGGTTGAACCCGGCGTTGTTACCCATACATTACAAAACGAGGCGGCTAAATACAAACTTTTTTATCCACCAGACCCTGCCAGCGCTGCATTTTCCACCATAGGCGGCAATGTAGCAGAATGCTCCGGTGGAATTACAGGACTAAAATACGGCGTTACCAGGGATTATATTTTATCTCTTGAGGTTGTCCTTGCGGATGGAAGTATTATCCATACCGGTCGCAAGACCTTGAAAAGCGTGACCGGTTACGACCTCACCCGTTTGTTTGTCGGTTCAGAGGGCACTCTGGGCGTCTTTACCCAGATTACGGTGAAGCTGATTCCTCTTCCTGAAACGATCAAGACACTTCTGGTCTTCTATGCAACTCCCCAGGACGCCGTGAGGACGGCAAGCCAAATTATTTCCAGCAATCTCTTGCCTAGGGCGCTCGAATTCATTGACAAATCAAGCATTGACTGCATAAAAGGGTACAAGCAAGAAGTCCAAATTCCAGACGAGGTGAAAGCCCTCCTGCTTATTGATGTTGACGGGCAAGAGGCAAGCGTGAAAGCGGAAATTTCTCTTATAGAAAAAATTGCTATGGAAAATCAACCACTCAGGGTTGTTTCCGCAAAAACTGCCCAAGAACGTGATGCTCTCTGGGAGGTAAGACGGGTTATCTCTCCCGCCCTTTACAATATAGCGCCGTTCAAAATCAACGAAGATATCTGCGTCCCGCGAAGCAGGATACTTGAGATATTAAGCAGGATTGCGGAAATTCAAAAGCGGTATCCGTCTCTAAAAGTGGCGAATTTCGGGCATATTGGAGATGGTAACATTCACGTTAATATTATGTATAACGAAGGGGATAAGCATCGGATACTTGCCGAGGAGATGATTGAGAAAATCCTCCGCACCACAGTTGAACTTGGTGGCACGATTTCCGGGGAGCACGGCATTGGAAACGTAAAATCGGCGTTTGTACCCTTAGAAATACCTCCGCAGGAATTGCAGATCATGAAAGACATTAAACATCTGTTGGACCCAAAAGGTATTTTGAATCCAGGAAAGATGTTTGTATAGAATAAAAAGCATTTTAAACCCACGTTATAACTAGATTGTATAAGAATTTTTCATTTTGTTTAAGCGGGTTATACGATGTATGGCATAGAGAATCCCCCTTAGAAAAGGGGGCTAGGGGGTTGTGAAATAGCCAAGAAAAAACACAACCCCCTTGAATCCCCCTTTTTTAAGGGGGACTTAAACGGAATAATTTAAAAAGGAGACGTTTGTATATGGCGTTATCAAGAATTGCAAGGGAGGTAAAGACATCGGCAACACTTGCCATTACGGCCAAGGCAAAACAACTCGCAGCAAAGGGAATCGATGTCGTTGGTTTTGGCGCGGGAGAACCCGATTTTGATGTTCCGGAAAACGTAAAAAATGCTGCGATCAAGGCGATCAATGACGGTTACAACAAGTATACCCCCACAGCGGGTGCACCTGAATTAAAAGAAGCCATCGGTGAAAAACTTTACAAAGATAATCATTTGAAGTATAACCCTTCACAGATTATTGTTTCGGCCGGGGCAAAGCAATCCATTCTTAATATTGTTCTCGTTTTGTGCGACACGGGAGACGAGGCGATTATTCCAACTCCCTACTGGGTAAGTTATCCGGAAATGGTAGTCATGGCAGGCGCCACTCCCATATTTCTGAAAACTACAGACAAGGAGCAGTTTAAAATAACGAAGGAATCGCTTTCGAAAGTCATCACGCCGCGGTCTAAAGTGCTCTTTATGAATAGTCCCGGCAATCCAACGGGCATGGTTTATACCGAAAAGGAACTCAGAGAAATCGTAGGTTTTGCCGTGGAAAAAGGCTTACACGTTATCTCCGACGAAATCTACGAAAAAATATTATATGACGGCGCCCGGCATTTTAGCCCTGCTGCGTTTAGTGATGAATGCTATAAAAAGGTTATCACGGTAAATGGGTTTTCAAAGGTGTATGCTATGACCGGCTGGCGATTAGGCTATGCAGCAGGCCCGGAAGAAATCATCAAGGCGGCTACAAATATTCAGGATCATACGACTTCCGGAGCCAACTCCGTTGCCCAGAAGGCCGGCGTTGAAGCGCTCAAAGGCAATCAGGACTCTGTAACCATGATGGTTCGCGAATTTGATAAACGGAGAAAGTATATCGTTGAACGGCTCAATAAAATAAAAGGAATTTCCTGTCTGCTCCCACAGGGCGCCTTTTATGCCTTCCCAAAGGTATCAGACCTGTACATGAAAAAGATTAGTGGACAATCGGTAACAAATTCATTTGAGTTAGTAAATCTGCTACTCGAAAAGGCCTATGTCGCCTTCGTCCCTGGCGCGCCTTTCGGGTCAGATGAGTACATCAGGATTTCTTATGCAACCTCTATGAAAAACATTGAAAAAGGGATAGACCGGTTTGAGAAATTTTTGGGCTGACAGAAGATTGTTTCGGGAAAAGCATAACAAAATCAAATCTTTATCATTGTTTGGCATAGTAAATGCGATCTCGTTATACTGAAATTTATTTAAGTTCCAATACAATTTTGCCAATTTTCTCAGACATCAGCTATGCTTCTATGATAAAATAACGATAATTATAGAATAAAGATAAAAATAAATGTTAGGCAACGATATTGATAAAAATATAAAGAGCAATTATGAATCGCCAAACAAACTTCAACTTCATTAAAGAAAAACTCAGTTTGCTAGCTACTTGCATTGAGATGAGTGGGGGGTTGAATATTCTGGACCTACATCTGCATTCTGAGAACTTTTATCTGCACTTCTTCAATTTGCTCTTCGGCTGGGAACTTCAAAATCTTAATGCTGTACAGAAAAATGCGGCAGGTGTTGATTTGGTTGACACCTCAAATAAAATAATTGTTCAGGTTTCTGCCACAGCAACTAAGCAGAAGATCGAGTCAGCACTCGCTAAAAATCTTTCCAACTACAAGGGCTATGCCTTTAAGTTTATCTCCATCTCCAAAGATGCAAAGAATTTACGGACCAAAACATTTTCGAATCCTCATAATCTGACATTTTCGCCAGACGATGATATTTTTGATATTCCCTCTCTCTTGAAACTCATTTGCAGTATGGATATTGATCAACAGAAAGGGGTCTATGAATTTCTGAAAAAGGAGCTCAAGAGTGAGCCTGATCCGGAAAAAATAGAATCGAACCTAACGACAATCATCAAAATTCTTTCCAAGGAGGATTGGAGTCAGGGGACATCAGGCTTTGAAACATTGCCATACGATCCTGAAATAAAGATTTCGTACAACCAATTGGACACTGCTAGAGTTCTTATAGACGACTACAAAATTCACTATCATCGTATTGACAAGATCTATTCCGACTTTGACAAACAAGGCGTGAACAAAAGCATTTCTATTTTAAATGTCATCCGCACGGAATATCTTGATCTTGGAGCAAAAGTTTCTCGCGACCAGTGTTTTTTTTCGATTATTGATAAAGTTTCTCAGAAGATTCGGGCGAGCGCCAATTACACGCCTATCCCCGATGAGGAACTTGTGTTATGTGTGCAAATTCTTGTCGTTGATGCTTTCATACGATGCAAGATTTTTAAAAACCCCTCAGGAGGTACCGATGCTCGTTCCTGACAACATTCATCCCGATCAGACCATTTACTTCAATGGTGCTTTTGTCCTGAAAGCAATTAAAGAAAATCGTGTGATGGATATGCTCGATTTATACATACAGACAACATCTGAGCGAGAAATGAGCATGCCAGTTTTTGTACTGTGTCTCGACTGGCTTTTTCTCCTCAATCTGGTCACATTGAATGACCACGGCAAGGTGGAACTATGTTCTTGAAGTCACTGACTATTACTCGTGGGGATGGCGCTATAATTCGAAATATCCAATTCAACACAGGCCTAAACCTCATTGTGGACGAAACACCCGTTGTAAACGGTAAAGAGACTGGGAATAACGTTGGTAAGACAACTGTTCTGAAGCTGGTTGATTTCTGTCTTGGTGCCAAAGCGAAGGGGATATACTCCGACCACGAAAATAAACGAAACGAGTACAAGCTTGTCAAAGATTTTCTTCTTGACAACAATGTGCGTGTTTCTCTGGTGCTCAAAGCTGATCTTTTACAGGAAGAGTCTCGGGAAGTGCTCATTGAACGTAACTTTCTGGCCCGCAAAGACAAAATTCAACGAATAGACGGCAACAATAAAACTGATGACGAGTTTGAAGAAACATTAACAGACCTTCTTTTCCCTGGACACTACGGGAAGAAACCGACATTCCGACAGATAATTGCTCACAATATCCGCTATAAAGATTTAAGCATAAACAATACCCTTAAGAATCTAGACAGTTTTACTCGTGATGATGAGTATGAGACGCTCTATCTCTTTCTTTTCGGTTGTGATTTCGAGCAAGGAGATACCAAACAGGAGTTACGCTCTCAAATCGATATCGAGGAAAGATTCAAGAAACGCCTTGAGTCTGAACAAACAAAATCGGCATACGAGACTGCGTTGACCATTCTTCAATCAGAGATAGAAGAACTCGAGCGCCGAAAGTCATCGCTTAACCTTAATCCAAATTTTGAATCGGATTTGGATAAGCTGAACAAAATTAAATATCAGATAAATCTTACTTCATCTGATATTGGCAGACTTGAACTGCGCAAAGATTTGATTTCAGAAGCCCAGAGGGAGATACAAGCGAGTGAATCCACCATAGATCTGCAGCAGTTGCAGCAGATATATCAGCAGGCAACATCTCTGGTGAGCGGAATTCAAAAGACTTTTCAGGAGCTTTATGATTTCCACAACCGAATGGTGGATTCCAAGATTCGATTCATTGTACAGGATTTACCTAAAATTGATGCGAAACTTGCCGTACAACGTGAGCATTTAAACCGCCTCTTGGTTGAGGAAACCAAATTAAGTTCCGTTATCATCCAAAGTGATTCCTTTAATGTGCTTGAGCAATTGATTGTTGAGCTTAATGCCATATATCAAAAAAAGGGTGACTATGAAAATACTCTGCGTCAATTGAGCGCTGTAGAGTCAAAACTGATAGAACTCAATAAAGAACTCGCAGTAATTGACAATGACCTATTCTCCGATGAATTCGCCCTGAAAATCAAAGAACAGGTCAACAAGTTCAACAGGCATTTTTCATCTGTGTCGTATGAGTTGTATGGTGAAAAGTATGCATTGAAGCCTGATACAAAAACAGTAAAGGGACGCCGCCTCTATGAATTCACAGCATTTAACCTCAATTTCAGTTCGGGGAAAAAACAAGGTGAAATATCTTGTTTTGATATCGCCTACACGCTCTTTGCCGATGAAGAGAATATCCCCTGTATGCATTTTCTCCTCAACGATAAAAAAGATTGATGCATGGTAATCAACTTCTGAAGATCGCTAACCTTGTCAATGCAAAGGGAATACAGTTTGTTGCATCAATTTTGAAAGATAAGCTGCCAGTGGAACTGAATAAAGATGAGTATGTGATTCTGAAATTATCGCAGGATGATAAGCTTTTCAGGATTGAAAGAGGAGCTAGCGCCTAACAACCGCATCAACTCGGACTGGCAATTCCGCTACGCTACATTGTCATCCGGTTATGCGGAGCGTTCGGGTAATGTTAATATTGATATATAAGCAGACTGCTAAAAATGAAACTGGCTGGAAATATTCTGATTTCTCGTGAGAAGCTGATACAATATTTATTAGTTCAGAAAAAACGAAATGATAAATCACAATGGTTAGCTAGGGCAGGATATACTCTTGGAAACTGGCGTTTGCTGAAAAATGACTTACATAATCAGATTTTATCGCTTGATGCCATACCCATTGAAAATACACAATATGGTCAAATGTATGAAATCAAAGGAAAATTAACTGGGCCGAATCGAAAAAGTTTGACAGTATGTACAATTTGGATGACTGAAAATGAAACAGGGAACACAAAATTCATTACTATGTATCCAGACAAAGGGAGATATATAAATGACATATAAATTATTTGAAGAAGTCGTTTTATTAAAAGATATACCTGAAAAAAAGTTGAAGAAAGGCGACGTCGCTACTATTGTTGAGCATCACCCTGTTTCTAAGGGTGAAGATGGATATTCATTAGAAGTATTTAATGCACTTGGAGAGACCATAGCTGTGATAACGGTGCCTGTGTCGGCAATTGAGCCTTTAACAGAGAACGAGATTTTTAGTATTCGTTCATTGGTGGCAGAGGGAAAAGAGTAAGGGACAGGGCAAACCTTCATAATTCAATTTTAATATAAGACTATTAAAGATAGGTAAAAAGCCTAACAAGGCGAAGCATTTGAAGTCGAATTTATGACACTTGACGGTGGAACTGTTGCGGTTGTCACTTTGCTTTCATCTAGAAACAAAAAAGGCTTAATCCGAAAAACGGATTAAGCCTTTTTATTGATTTTCAAGAAAGGTGTTCTCTGTAAAAATTATTCAGCCATACACTTTTCACCCTCGTGTTTGCATTCTGCCTTATCCACATCGCCGGCTTTCCTCTTCCAACCCAAAAGCATATCGGTGTACTCGCCGTGCTTCCAGAAATCATATGCCTTGTGTTTTATACCTACCTG